>Ga0116152_10004959_pt1 | contig 10427 bp, 8 predicted proteins | sample AD_UKC119_MetaG_FD_89894 | JGI IMG/M metagenome (GOLD analysis project Ga0116152, IMG submission 89894) | Active sludge microbial communities of municipal wastewater-treating anaerobic digesters from Hong Kong - AD_UKC119_MetaG | ecosystem: Engineered > Bioreactor > Anaerobic > Digestate...
ATGATGACATCTTCGAGTTCAGGTTCCGACATGGCCGAAAGCCCCATCGATATGTTGAAGCGTACCGCCAAAGCCGATATTATTATGGATCTTAGCTTCGAAATTAAAAGGAATGGTCCTGAAAAATACATCACTTTCAACCTTCGTGGCCTCGATGCATACACCTCAAAACAAATTGCTGGCGCAGCCGGACAAGGCGCTCCTTCAATGTCAGCAGGTGCTGATTTGCTCCTCGAGGAAGCAGTTCTAAGCCATATGGATGGTTTCAACAATCTTCTTCAGGGTCACTTCGAGGATATGTTTGCAAAAGGTCGTGAGGTTAAGGTAATGGTTCGCGTATGGAACAACTGGGGCGAAACCCTCGAAACCGAATTCGACGACAAGGAGCTAACCGAAATTATCGACGACTGGTTCTTCGACAACACAGTAGAAGGCCGCTTTAGCGTTAGCGATGCAACCGAAAACTTTATGCGCCTTGAGCAGGTTCGTATTCCTATGATGCGTGTTGACGACCGTGGCCGTGAGCGTGCTGTTGATACCCGTAGCTTCGTAAACGATCTTCGTAAGTACCTAAAAAGCACCTACGAAATCGACTCGAAAGTTTACCTACGTGGCCTTGGTGAAGCGTGGCTAATCCTTGGCGAGAAGTAAAACCCAGAACCTAAAACCAAAACCATGAAGAAAACTGTAGTTGTTCTTCTTACTGCTTTGGCTCCATTGCTTTCAATGGGCCAAAGCAGCCTAGGAAAAACCGACGACCTTGGACGAATAGCACTTGCAGCAATTGTTCCCGATGCTGCTGAGATTCCAAAAAATGCAAGCAAAATGTTGCAGAATAAAATGCAGCAAATTGCTACTCAAAACGGACTTGGTGCATCCGAACAATCTCAGTTTGCAATAGTACCAATAGTAACCATTGTAAGCAAAGAGGTTACTCCTACTGCTCCTCCAATGCAAGCCTTGAACCTCGATATAACTTTATACATTGTTGATGGCCAAAGCCAAAACATTTTCAGCCAAACCACAATTTCAACAAAGGGTGTTGGGAAAACCGAGGATGCCGCATATGTTCAAGGCATTAAACAACTAAACGCTAAACACGGTCAGTTCAAAGGATTTGTTGAAAAGGGAAAGGAGAAAATCATTGAGTATTACAACTCGCAGTGCGATGTAATTATTAAAGGCTCGCAAGCCCTTGCCGGGCAGCAGAAATACGAGGAGGCTCTTTACATGCTTCTCTCTGTTCCCGACATTAGCCGCGAGTGCTACGATAAATGCATGGACTTTTCCATTGATATTTACAAACAATTTGCCGACCAAAAATGCTCCGAGTATCTTTCTGCCGCCAAAGCGGCATGGGCTGGCAAAGAGCTTAGTAGCGTAGAAGAAAATCTCGCAAAAATTACCCCCGATATGGCTTGCTACCCCGAAGCTCAACAGCTGGTTGAACAGGTAACCGCTGCCGTTGAGGCCGAGGGAGGAAAAGCATGGGAGTATAAAATGAAGGTTTACGACAACACCGTTGAGAAGGAGAAGATGATGATTCAGGCAGGAAAAGAAGTTGCAATGCAATGGGCACACTGGGGCGCAGCAAAGCACTTCAACTGGGACTGGCGTTTCCTATACCCAAATGCTGAACCTCCAAAACAAGTTGAAACAAAAAAAACTGAATCAAAAACTACTTCAAAACCAAAAGAAGAAAAAGTCACAAAAAGTGAACCTTTAGAAAATCCTGTCTTATTACCAGCAAAAGTTTCTGCTCATGCAGGAACCTTCAAGGGAAATTATAATCAAATTACCGATGGTATCATAGCACAAAATGGACAAGCATGGGATGGAGAAACCTGTGTTTCATGGTCTGGTTTCTGCTCCTTTACTCTTGATCTTGGCTCCATACATGAGGTAACTGGAATTATTGTTTCTCTTGATAACAATGACAGCTACCAAATTGACTGGTCTCAGGATGGGTCTTCGTTTCAGAAATTAACCATTATTGACAAAACTTTTGGGATTGATGCTTGGGGTATGGATACGTTCTCAACCTTAAAAGGTCACGAATCATTTATCTCACAAGTCTCATTCCAACCTGTTAAAGCTAGATTCTTAAAAATTTATGCAACTGAAGGCGATGATAGCTACTCCGTTTCAGAGCTACAAATATTCGGATACTAAAGATTTTTTGTTTTATTCTGGATTGGCACAAGGTTTGTATAAACTGAAATACTAATTGAAACTAAACCCTGAAATTAACAATGAAAAAGTTTTTATTACCTTTTTTTATAATACTTCTAACATTAACCATAAGTGTTAATGCACAAAACAGCTTGGGCAAAACCGATGATTTAGGGAGGGTGGCTATCGCAGCCATTGTTCCCGATGCAGCCGAGATTCCAAGCAATGCAAATAAAATGTTAACCAATAAGCTACAGCAAATTGCTACGCAAAACGGACTGGGAGCATCACCCTACAATGCTAGGTTTGCTATTGTTCCCATGATTTCAATACTAAGCAAAGAGGTAACTCCAACTGCACCACCAATGCAAGCTATAAACATCGACCTTACCTTGTATATTGTTGATGCGCAGAGCCAAAACATTTTTAGCCAAACAAGCATTGCGTTGAAAGGTGTTGGAAAAACCGAGGATGCTGCATACACCCAAGCACTTAAAGGAATCAATGCAAAGCATGGACAATTCCGTGGGTTTGTTGAAAGTGGCAAGGAAAAAATCATTGAGTTTTACAACTCACAGTGCGATGTAATTATCAAAGGTTCGCAAGCCCTTGCTGGACAAAAAAAATACGAGGAGGCTCTTTTCATGCTTCTCTCCGTTCCTGATGTAAGCCGCGAATGCTTCGATAAGTGCATGGATATTTCCGTTGATATTTACAAAGAGTTTGCCGACCAAAAGTGTACTGAGTACCTCTCTGCCGCCAAAGCGGCATGGGCAGGGAAAGAACTCAAAACCGTTGAGGAGAATCTTGGTAAAATTACACCCGATATGGCTTGCTACCCCGAAGCGCAACAGCTGGTACAGCAGGTTACCGCAGCAGTGGAAGCCGAAGGTGGAAACTCGTGGAATTTCAAAATGAAAGTTTACGACGATACCGTTGAGAAAGAGAAGATGATGATTGAGGCAGGAAAAGAAGTTGCCATGTCGTGGGCATACTGGGGTGCTGCCTCTCATTTCAACTGGGACTGGAACTGGCTTTACAAAAAGTAGCAATAATTAAACGCTAATAAATTCACTATTATTTTTAACTTTATCTTAATTACTAACCTAAATTTTAACTGTTATGAAAAAGCTTGAACTAACAAAAATCTTTTTCCTCGTATTACTTGCTGGCGCTGTTGGCATGTCTAGCTGCGGAAAAAAATCAACCAGCGCTTTGGGCGAAGAAATTGAAGTTCCATGCGACGAATTCCGTACCGATAAGGCTGCTTTCCGTGCTACCGGCTCTGGAATTAGCCAAGACCTGAGAACTGCTGAAGATAAGGCGTTACTAACTGCAAGACAAAGGCTAGCCACCAGCATCACTACCACGCTCAAATCGGTTACCGACCGCTACACCAACGAGCGTACCTTTAACGATGCTGCTGAGTTCGAAGAAAAATTCGAGAATCTAACACGTGAAGTTACCAATCAGGAGCTGAACAACGTTGCTACTATTTGCAATAAAAAGTTCCAAAAAGAAGGTAAGTACAATGTGTATGTAGCTATCGAAGTTAAGAAAGATGAGCTTCTTCAAAAAATTGAGAAGCAAATCAGCAGCGACCAAAAACTTCAGATTGACTACGATAAAATGAAGTTTGAACAAATCTTCAACCAGGAAATGGACAACATGGCAAACCAACAGCCATAGTAAATTATCAGAATCTACATCAGCAACCCCCAGGGGTTGCTGATTCTTTTTACACCCCTACATTAACTCCTACACAACTTACATAAGGAGTTTTATTTACAGAAACCCTAATTATCAACACCAAACACAATTGACGATGAAAAGAGTTCTGCTACTGTTGGTTTTTCTTCCAGTATTTTCGGGATTTGCCCAAATAAAAGTTGTTGAAAAAAGTTCAAAACGCCAACCCTCGTGGGTAAATGCCATTGAGAAAGACTACATTATTGTTGTAGGAACTGGCGAAACCGTACAGGATGCTCAACAGAACGCTCTTACTGCTGTTAAGGAACGTATTGTTAGTTCAGTTGCTGAGAACGTTAAAACCCGTTCGGAAATGAAAGTTGAGGAATCGAGCGTAAACAACGTATCGCAGTTCCTCGAAAAGTTTGCATCGCAAACAACAACCGAATCGGGAAAAGTTCCTTTCCTACAGGGTATTTCCCTCTCAAAGGTTGAGGAATTTTACTGGGAAAAAACCGAGAACAAGGATACCCGTGCCATTAGGTATAACTACCATATAAAGTATCCTTTCCCTGAGTTTGAACTTAAGAAACTGGTAAGCGACTTTAAAATGCGCGACCGTGAGCTAACCGAACAACTCGATAATTTACTTGCAATGGTTGACAAGGTTAGCAGCACCGATGAAATTGAAAAGAATATTGGCGAGCTAAAAATCCTGTCAGACTACTTTATGGACGGCCGTAAGGACAAATGCTCGCTGGGAATAACCCGCTACAGATCGTTGTTAAACAGCATTGAGCTCGTTGAACTCGAGAGTGGCTTAGGAGAGCTTAAGTATGGACTTCGCCTTTCGAACAGGTTCATCACAACATCCGACAAGCCCAAGGTTCGCTCGGAGTGCGCCAGAATAACCAGCACAATTAACAACTCCGATCATACAATTATTAAGTACGATTACGATAACTGTTACGAGGATCCTGAGAACAATATTCTTGTTACCTACCGTTTTGGTAGCACTACCGTTGAGAAACCCTTCTACTTCGACATTACTGCTGACAAAGCAGCTATTTTTGTGAGCGAACCCTTCCATTTTACATCGGTTGCAGTAACCGAGGGAACGGTTAACTCGGCAATTGTTGACTTAACGATTGTTTCGAAGTATGCTGCTCCATTCACAATTGATAAGGTTATAATAGAATTTAAAGGGCAGGCACCCGTAATAATCGATGGGGTTGGGCAAAGTTTTTCGGGCAAGGGTAACCACAGCCTTAAATTGAATGTGAATCAACCCTTAGAAGTTGAATCAACCTCGTCAGCAGGTAAGAATGTTTCAATGATATCGGGCTATATTCACTTCACCTCGAACAATACTGGTGAGAAGAAAACCTACAGAATATACAACCATAACTACACAACAAACTGGTAAGTTAAGTTTAACTGGTTTGGATAATAAATAAAAAAAGCTGGCAACTATAAGAGCCAGCTTTTTGTTTATTATTTATTCCTTGTAGGTTTTAAACTCGAAAGGAATTTTCACATTCTCCGAATAGTCAACTCCTGCGTCACGCATATCAGGGTCATCGTCGGGTGAAAGCCACGAAACTTTGACCTTTAATCCCTGTTGATGAGCCTTCTCAAATTTTTTTAAAATTTGAAAGATAATTTTTGAGCTGGGAGTATTGTAGTAGGTCATCTTAAAACTAACAGTGGTTTCTTCATTTGGCTCCTGAACGTAATCGTCTATCCACGACATAATGGGCTCAAAGAATCCCTTCGCGTCTTCTGGCAACGAGTTGCCAGAAAAACTGAGCAATCCTTTCTTCTTATCGAGCAGCACCTCTGGATATTGACTTGTTCCTTTAATTGATAGAACCTCCATAACTATAAGGTTGTTAATTGAAAATCAATTTGTATAAATGTACGAAAAAAACATTAATTAGATTACTAAATAAATAATTTTTTGCAAACCAAAAAAATACTTTAGTCAAATATAAACAAAAAAAATATCGTTTAGTTTTATCCGGGTCTAATTAGGTAACCCTTACAAATCCTCCAAGGGGTAGTTTTCTTCCCTGCCTGTCGGGCATATATAGTTCTCCCATCTGAGTATTTCTTCCTTCAAAGATGGAGTTAACCAATCCTTCGGCAACTAAAACGGAGAATCCTTTTGAATACATATTGAGCAGTAAAAAGCTGTTGGTTGAAAGTATCTCTTTACAGCTTTTTAGTAGCGTATTAATGGCATCCTCAAGCACCCATCGTTCACCGTTTGGTCCGCGGCCGTACGCAGGAGGATCGAGAATAATACCATGATACTTATTGCCCCTCCTTGCTTCGCGGGCAACGAATTTAAAGGCATCCTCCACAACCCACTTAATGTTGTCGAGAGCTGAAAATTCCATGTTTTGCCTCGACCAGGTAATAACCTGCTTTATTGAGTCGACATGGGTTACCTCAGCTCCTGCCGCTCTGGCGGCAAGCGAAGCTCCGCCTGTGTAGGCAAAAAGGTTGAGAATTTTGGGATTCTTTTCGTTTAGCTGATGTATTGAATCGTAAATAAAATTCCAGTTTGGGGCCTGCTCTGGGAAAATTCCAACATGCTTGAAGGCTGTTAACCCAAGCCGCATTTTTAGCTGCATTTTTTTATAGGCATACTCAACGAACCACTGCTCCTGCGCACCTGGTTTCAGTTTCCAGTCGCCACGTTCGCTCTCGGCGTTGGTGTAACCCTGCGAGGGCTTTGCATTTACAAACATGGCATGCGCCATTCTCTCCCACTCTTTCTGCGGTAAGCTTTTGTCCCAAAGCGCCCTGGGCTCGGGACGAGCAACAATTTGGTTTCCAAAGCGCTCCAGCTTCTGGAATTCTCCCGAATCGATAAGCTCGTAATCCTTCCAGCCAGTCGGCGAGAATAGTTCTATTGATTTACTCATTCTCTTTATTTATTCAATATTACAAGAGTAAGAATCTGTTTAAACTTTTGTGAATATTTTGAAGACGGGCTTTGCCTCGGCAGGCTCAGCATCCAGCCCGTGGTAATTATTAGAAGATTATTCAAAAATTAAATTTAAACAGTTTCTAATGTTATTTCGTCAAAGGTATTACACTTTGCTTGAAAAAATAAAAAAAATGGGGCCAAACTAGCCCCATTCCCCTTTTTATATTGATTTCTACTTCTCTACTACTTCTTCTAATTGCACCTTAGTTACTTCCCATGAAGCAGCTTTGGTTGAATTACTTATATATTTAAACGCAACGTAAATGGTTTCTCCATCGTATGCTGACATATCGATATTGCCACTTTCAACAAATGTCCAGTTGTTACCTGCAGGGCGGTTAAACCCACTTAAAGCAGTCCATGTTCCCGATGCTGTGGGATCGCCACCTTGATAGTCAGAGGATACCAGAATCTGCATATCATTTAGCCCGGTAGCAGGATTAATATAGTTAATTGCTTCTTTAATATTCATAACAACATTATTCCTTCCTGTTAAGTCTATTGCAGGCGATACAAGCCAATCCTCATTGGCAAAGTTTCCTCCTTCAAATCCTGACATAACAGCACAACCGTCATCATAGTCAGTCCATTTCCAAGCTTGTGTTCCTAAAATATTGTAACGGCTAAACGAGCCAAGATCTTTTGTAAAATTTTCAATAAAAAATGGGCCTACCCTTGGGTTGTCTAGTTCCACTTCACTTGCTCTTCGGATATATAATTGAACTGTTTCCCTATACAATCCAACAATTGCAACTACAGAGCCGGAACCATTGGGAACCTTTTCGCCTGCGAATTTAGCATAGCCACTAGTTCTTACCATAACAGTGTTCCCGTCCTCGTCTTCCAAATATAATTCTCCATAATCTAATGTAACTGGGTTTGCATAGGTTTTGCTTGTATCGCTAGAAACAAACTGAACGTTCTCTAATTTTACAAGTTTTGATTGCCAGTAATCCTTTACCAATGCGTAATTGCTAATCTCAGCAAGTGGTGCAATTTCGGGTTCTAAATCTCTGTTAGTTGCTTGCTTCACAACACTAGAATCAGGGTGTAAGGAATCAATCTGAAAAAAAGTATTGTTATACCATGAGAGCTTTGCGCCCTTTAGGTAAAGCCTAATGGAATCACCCTCGTATAGTGCTGATGAGGACTGGAAACGAAGGTTAACCGCTCCGGTTGCATCCTGTATATAGGCGTTTTTATAAATGTTACCTGATTTCTCGTCCATAGTAACAATTGCATACAGTGATGTATCGCCATAAAATTTATGTACATTCCCAATAGGACACAGTTCTTTTAGGTCCTGAATTGTTAGAACGGAGCCAACGGGGAGCTCGTTAATGGGAGGAGTATCGAACTGGTCGTCGATGCAGCTGTAGAGCAATGCTACAGATAAAATGGAAATGGGCAGAAATACTTTAATGAATCGTTTCATAGCTATATATTTTATTTTTGTTTTCGAACTGGTTAGAATGAGAAGTTAACATTTAAGAAAAAGTTTGTGCCGTACATATAGGCATACTTGGGAGGGAATCGCTCAAGATCCCTGGAGTCGTAACGGAGCTGCTCGAATGCTAAAACGGTAAGACTTCGGTTATTTAACACATTGCTTACGCTTAGGTTCACGCGCAGATAGTTTCCTTTAATTCGCCACGATTTTCCTCCGTAAATATCAAGGGTATAACCATCGTCAAGTTTTTGCTGTTCAAGCACCTCGTCCCACTGGGGATCCGATTCAACTAGGCCTTTCAAGGCCTCTTCGGTTCTACGATCGGGGTTCGGATCGATGTATATTTTCCCAAAATATGTGAAGTTTGAACCCACGAACCAGTAGCGAGGAGCATTATAGCGGAACCCAACCGAAGCTGCTGCCTGAGGGATTCCACCAATAAAATAGTTTTTAAAGTAAACTGTTTTGTCCTTAGCAATCAACTCGTAGTTATTATCGCGAGCAATGGTAACCTGAGGACGTGAACTGTAAACGTAGTGTCCCCACGCACCAACGGCGTTTAATGAAAGGTCGGGGGTAGCATTGTACTCAAGTCCCAACTCTCCACCAATGTTTGTAACATCAACTCCGGTCATAATGTAGTTAACAAAAGTTCGGTAACCCTCATGGTAAAAACTTCTGTTCCAAGTTTGATCGGAAGTTTTTGTGTAGTAGGCTGTTAACCTTGATTTTAAGCGAGGAGCACGAATAATGTAGCTGGCATCTCCGGTAAGAATGTTTTCGCTTCCCAGCCCTTCAATTACGTGGTCGCGAACACGGGGGGATATGTATGCATCGCGGAAGAAGGGTGCTCGGGTTAAGTACCCTCCCTTTATATCAATGTAATGTCGGCCAGTAATTTTATAGGTTACCCCTCCCTTTAACCCAAAGTTTGTGAAATTCTGCTTTTCAGAATCGCCATAAGAATTATCGGGGAATCTACCATTCTTCATATTCCCAGTTCTCCAGAATGTTGTTTGAGAAACATTGGCAGCAACAAAAAAGTCGACCTTACCGTAGGTGAATTCCGACTGCCCAAACAGGTTGAACTGGTTAATATTCGCGATGTAATCGTAACCAAACTTATCCCCCTCTTTAATTAAACGGTTCGGGTCGTTCAAATCATTCTGGTAAAGGTTTTCGTCAGCAAAATCGCGCTCAGCAAACTGGTCAACATCAACCCACCAGCTACCTCCCAGCAGATCGTTCATCTCCTTAAACTGGTTCCCTTTAAAGAGCGAAGCATTGATACCTGCTGTAAGCAGAATGTTTGGTTTTAAATTATGGCTTAGCACGGAATTCATCGACCACTGTTTATGGTCGTTCCTGCGTTCCTCAACAATGTACTTCGAACGGTTCCCTGTGTATTCGGTTCCCTGGTAGTTAGACGTGTAAAGGTTCTTTGTATTGGCAAAGTAGAAATGATCCCAATTTAACTGTCGATACTCTTCATTGTTTTGCCATAGGGTAGTAAGCCTGTTAAATTGGTACTCATCCTCACCCTCATAGTAGCTTGGTAGATAACGATAGTAATCGGGGCGGGGATCGGGAGCATCGTACCAGTTAAGAGCTGTGTTACCACCACGACCAAACGAGTATGCCAGTGATGTTGATATTCTGGTATCATCCCCAAAATTACCGAAGTGAGTAAGAATCATCATAGGCTTATGGTAGTTGTTAACCCTTGCATTACGAACCTCTCCATTCTGATAACCCCAATTTGGGTTATAGTATGGATTGTCTGTAAGGTCGTAGGCTTCCTGTACAGCAATCCCTGAGCGGGCACTCTTCATAGGAGAGCCGAACACAGTGAAGTTAAACGTATGGTTCTCGTTGAATTTGCGCTCGGTGGAGAGGAAGTATGCGTATGCATCGTAGAAAGTTCCCTCAACGTAACCTTCCTGTGCCCAACGCTTTGAGCCCGATACCGTAAGCGACCACTTATCGTCAACCATTCCGGTGGAATGAATAAACATAAGACGGTTACGGTAACTCCTGTTTGCCGCCGAGTAGGTTACCCGGGTTTGTGGGCGGTACTGAGAAGAACGGGTTGTAATATTTGTTGTTCCTCCAATTCCA
>Ga0116152_10004960_pt1 | contig 10427 bp, 7 predicted proteins | sample AD_UKC119_MetaG_FD_89894 | JGI IMG/M metagenome (GOLD analysis project Ga0116152, IMG submission 89894) | Active sludge microbial communities of municipal wastewater-treating anaerobic digesters from Hong Kong - AD_UKC119_MetaG | ecosystem: Engineered > Bioreactor > Anaerobic > Digestate...
CTGAAATATAATTTTAAAGATAATTCATCTCTTGTATTAGGGAGGAAAATAAATCTGAATACTGCAAATATTGGAGCTGTGGATGGTTTTCAATATGAAAAAAGTATCGGTTCATTTACTTTGGGCGCTTTACTTGGTTCCCGCCCCAATGATTCAACTTATGGTATTGATCCAACTTTATTTCAATATGGCGCTTTTGTAAGTCATAAATTCGCTAAAAACGGTCATCACGACATGCAAACATCAGTTGCGTTTTTTAATCAGACCAACAAACTTATAACTGACAGAAGATATCTTTATTTGCAACATAGTAATTCCTTACTCAGAAATCTCGACTTTTTCGGTTCAGCCGAAATTGATTTGTATAAAGTTGAAAATAATGTGCCAACGTCCGATTTTCATTTGACCGGCGTATATCTGTCATTGAATTACAGACCTGTCAAAAAGCTATCTTTATCAGCTTCCTTTGATGCCCGCAGGAATGTTTATTATTTTGAAACTTATAAAAACAGAATTGACAGTTTACTCGACAGGGAATTAAGGCAGGGATTTCGGTTTCGTTTCAACTATCACCCGTTCAATTATTTTACCTGGGGCGGTTCTGCAGGATATAGATTAATCACACCTGAATCAAGTCCTTCAGCCAATGCTACAACATACATGACTTACTCTAAATTGCCATTTATAGATGCTTCCATGACAGTTACAGGTACAGCTCTAAAAGTTTCATCATATTCAGGTTATATTTTAGGTGCGAGTGTGTCAAAAGATTTTTTAAACGGAAAACTTTCTGTTGATGGAGAATACCGAAAAGTACAGATTTTTAATCAGGATATAGCCGAGATTGGTTTATTATGGCATATTTCAGAAAAAATGATTCTTTCACTCAATACGGAAGCCACATTTGAACAAGATGTAAAAATGGGACGAATCTTTATAAATCTTTCAAAACGATTTTGATGAAAGTTTTATCAGTTACTGAACTTTTTAGGTCTTTTGAATGTTTTTGCCGTATAAAATTAAGTTTTTACCCTGTTTTTAAAAATAAAATCAACGCCATATTATTATATTTGCAATAAGTTAAAAAATAAAAAATAATGAAAAAACTATTTACACTTGGAATTTTATCTTTCTCGCTTTTCTTTTTAAATGCACAGGAATCTGCTCCATTAGTAGCAACAGATGGAACATTAACAGTTAAGGCAACTGTTGCTTATTCAAATTATTATTATTATGCCGTATGGTTAAAAAATTCTTCCGGCACATTCATTCGTACTTTAACCATGTATGGCAATAATACCAAATATTATAGTGATATGTCAAACTGGTACTCAAGCAGCAGTTCAAGCAAAGTCAACGCGACTACCGGCGCTACAAAATCTTCTTCCGGAACTTACACTTCCACTTGGAATGGAAAAGATATTAATAACAGTGCGATATTAGATGACGGTACTTATACAGTTTGTATTGAAATGACTTCCGAAGCGTATGGAACAAACAGTAAATATACCACTACCTCTTTTACAAAAGGAACTTCTTCACAAACTCTGACAGGAACATCGGTTTCTCCGATTTCCAACATATCAATTGTATGGACTCCTGCAAATACTGCAGTTGACGAGGTAAAAGCTGAAATGTATAAAGTTTATCCAAACCCAACAAGATCAACAATTTATGTTAGCGGATTTGACATACAATCAATTGATATTTTGTCTATAACCGGTAAAAGATTATTTTCTTCAAATCAGCTTAAAATTGATTTAAACAGTTTACCAAAGGGAATTTATTTTGCCAGATTAAATACTGATTCAGGTTCTTTTATCAAAAAGATCGAAAAACTATAATCTCATTTTAAAATTTAAAATACCGCATTCAGCGTAGAATCATTCTCGCCAAATGCGGTATTTTTTGTAATCAAATTTGATAAAATTCAGTTAGCAGGTGTCCAAACAATTGAAATGTTTGAGAAATTAGATTTATCAGATGGCGTTTGGGAATCGGAAACAGTTCCTTTATTGAAACTGGAATAAGAATATTTTCCGGTTCCGTCATTTTCAGTAAATTCCATGCAAACCCTGTAAGCGCCATCACCTACTACATTCCCGTTTACATCCGTTCCATCCCACGTACAGGTTCTTGTAGCATGACTACTCAATGTAGCACCTGTTATGGCATCAACACTGTTTCCTGAAGAAGAAGACAACCAGTTTGTAAGATAATTTTTTCTTGCCTGCGCTTTAACAAGTAATGTTTTTACAAACGTCCCTGTATTACTTTCAACCCAGATTGCAAGAACATGTTTCGGTGTATATTTACCGTTATAAGTACTTGTTGTAACACTTAAATTCATTGTCCCTGCAGTTTTTATATCAGAGTTTATAACAGGATCTTCAGCTGTTGTACATGAATTCAGGAAAAATCCTAAAAATAACAGGATAGTTGCTAATGTTGAGTTCGTTTTATTCATTTTCATTTTTTGAATCTTTAATTTCAGATTGAACGCAACTTTACATCAAATGTTATTTGCAAAAACTTTATTTTGTACTTTTATAGAAAATTTATGGATAATTGAACCCGATTAAACTTATATTACAAATTGAAACGGTTGAAGATGGGAAAATCGGCTGCCGGATAACAGACAATTCGGGAACCAACTATCTGAATTATTTTCCGGTTGAAAGAACCATAGAATTAAAAAATGAAAATTTATTGGCTGATAAAATAAGAACCAATTACTTTCAGTTTGAAAAAATAATCCGCTCTGCCATAAATGGGAAAATAAAAATTAACCAAATCATCCATTGTGTTTTTATTGAAGATTTTCCTTTTTTGAAAGATGCAGATTTTTTTGAATTTATCAGGGTTGACAGGCGCAATAATAACCTGCAAATAACACTCCACAAAACCTTTATCGACAATATTTATCAGATTTACGCTGATGGTTCATTTTCTTCTAAAACCGGGAAGTCCGGCTTCGGAGTAATTATTCAAACACCCAATGGCAACAGCAAAACTTTTACAGAATCATTTAATGGCGGCAGTAACAACCTAATGGAATTATTGGCTGTAACCGAAGGATTGAAACAATTAAAATCCGAATCCACAATCAGAGTAAATACTGACAGCCGATTTGTTATTCGCGGTTTGGTACAATGGGTGCATTTCTGGCGGCACAATAACTGGCAAACAGCACACGGACACAAAGTGAAATTTGCAAGTGAATGGGTGGAAATAGATGCTCTTTGCGAAAACAAACTCATCGAATTCAAATGGATAAAAGGACATTCGGGGCACGAAGAACAATGTATTTGTCATAATCTGGCAAAACAATCGGCGATTTCAAACTATCAAACTTAATCATCTGAGTTAAAAAAAAACATTCCCTTTTCTTCAACGAAACACTTTTAATCCACCTTAAATTAAATGTAAAAGTTATCTCTACTTTTGCACATTGTGAACAACCAACGGCCAACGACACGAAGTGAGTGATAGTTTGTTTTTTTTAGAATATAGTACACATAGTTTAAAAATATCTTCGTTCCGATATATCGGAATTAGCTATTGTGGTCGAAATTTGAAATTTCTAATGTATTTTCTATGGGTAACTATTGTGTCCAGAAAAGTCAAGATGACTTCGTATTCCCCTAAACTCATAAAATCTCAAATACCATAAATGAGGTATTAAAATACTGAATAAATGGTATTTTACAGGAGGTTTAATAGCTATATTTTTGTCATATAAATTTTTTAAACAAATTCAAATATGAAAACTTATGCTATTTGCCCTGTAAGTGATAAAAAAGTAAATGAAAATATTGTACGATCAAATGCAATTTTAAATGTTTTAATATTATCCGCTTTTCTGATTACCCAAAATATAATTATTATTGCTATTTTGTTTCTCGACTTTATTTTAAGAGGCGCTGAATTAAATCTGTATAGCCCTTTATCAATAATTTCAAAATGGATAAACAAAATTCTAAAGATTCGGATAAAATATACAAATGCAGGCCCAAAACTGTTTGCTGCGAGAATCGGTATATTTTTTAATTTTGGAATTATCATTTTCAGTATTCTGAATTTGCCTGTAACAGCATTAATACTTGCAGGTATATTTTTAGTATGTGCATTTCTCGAAGGAGTATTCGGATTTTGCGTAGCTTGTCAGATATATCCTTTCTATTATAAACTTATAAATTTCAGAAAATCGGAATTAGTTTAAAGAGTGGAAGCGTTCCGACCTTTCGGAATCCAGGTCGCTTATATTGCTGCAAAAATCCCGGGAATTATTAAAAAAAATATCAAGCGACTTGGAAGTCGCTTGTCCCGTGTTAACACTGAATAGTAAAAAATAAGGATGACAAATTATTGCCATCCTTTCTTTTTATGTATTGAAATTCTATTAAAGATTAAATGCTTTCTTGATTTCAGTAACCATATCGGTTTTTTCCCAGGTAAACAATTCCACATCTTTTGTAACATAACCACCATTACCATTTTTAAATGTTTTAGTTACTGTAACAGGCGTACGTCCAACGTGACCGTAAGAAGCAGTTTCTTCATACATTGGATTACGTAGTTTCAATCGTTCTTCAATTGCTTTCGGACGCATATCAAAAATCTGATCAATTATATCAGCTATTTCACCATCTTTCATATCCACTTTAGCAGTATTATAGGTATTGATATAAATATTCATTGGACGTGCAACTCCGATAGCATAAGCAACCTGAACCAAAACTTCATCTGCAAGTCCTGAAGCAACAATATTTTTAGCAATATGACGTGCAGCATAAGCAGCCGAACGGTCAACTTTTGATGGATCTTTACCTGAAAAAGCGCCACCTCCGTGCGCGCCTTTACCCCCATAAGTGTCCACAATAATTTTTCGACCTGTTAAACCTGTATCACCGTGAGGACCACCAATTACAAACTTTCCGGTAGGATTTACAAGCAAATCATAATCGCCTTTAAACAACTCGGCAAATTGTACATCAAGCGCCTTCACACGCGGAATAAGGATGTTTTTCACATCTTCTTTAATGGCTGCAACCATTTCCACATCGGCTTCTGCCTGTGTTTTACCTTGAGCCGGTGCAACAAAATCATCATGCTGTGTTGAAACAACAATTGTGTGAACTTTATACGGACGGTTGTTGTCGTCATATTCAATTGTTACCTGCGATTTTGAATCAGGACGCAGGTAAGTCATAACTTTTCCTTCACGGCGGATTGCAGCCAATTCTTCTACCAAAGCATGAGCAAGGTCAAGCGCTATCGGCATAAGGTTTTTAGTTTCGTTGGTAGCATAACCGAACATCATTCCCTGGTCGCCTGCACCCTGTTCCATTGGATCGGTACGTTCAACGCCACGGTTAATGTCGCCAGATTGTTCATGAATTGCTGAAAAAATTCCACAAGCATTACCATCAAACATATATTCGCTTTTGGTGTAGCCAATACGATTGATAACACGACGCGCAACAGACTGCACATCTACATAACCATTTGTTTTTACTTCGCCTGCCAACACAACCTGACCGGTTGTTACCAATGTTTCGCAAGCTACTTTTGAGTTACTGTCCAATGCCAGAAAATTATCAAGCAAGGCATCGGAAATCTGATCGGCCACTTTATCAGGATGGCCTTCAGATACTGATTCGGATGAAAATAAATATCCCATTTTTAATTTACTATTTTACCTTTTACAATTTAACAATTGCATATAATTATGCATACTGAAAAAAGTAACAGTTTGTTTATAAAATTGTTTGATTTGCTAAAAATTAAAACAGGAAAGAAAACGGGACTTTGTAAGATGCAGAAATGAAGCGCTATTTAGCATTTTTTTCTGTGGTTGCAAGCAGTCCAAATCTCTCCACATAATTTCTGGTGCAAATTTACTAAAACTATTTATGTTTGACAAATAAAATTCTTGTAGTTTTTATAAACATCAACAATTCAAATAATTAAATTCAATGATTTCTTTACATAATTCGGTTTCTTTTGCCGGTTACTTATTAAAATAGTGTTTAATCTTTCATTATTCGGTTTTTTTTACGAAATTTGCAAACTTAAAATTCATAAGGTAAAGAAGTGTTTTTTAAGAATATATAAAAGTGAAAGAGACAAAATATATCTTCGTTACGGGAGGCGTAACATCCTCACTCGGAAAAGGAATTATAGCTGCATCGCTGGGTAAATTGTTACAGGCAAGAGGTTTTAAAGTTACAAACCAGAAACTTGATCCCTACATCAACGTCGATCCCGGCACATTAAATCCCTACGAACATGGCGAATGTTATGTAACAGTTGATGGTCATGAAGCTGACCTCGACCTTGGACACTATGAACGTTTCCTTGGCGTGGAAACTCACAAGGCAAACAACGTTACTACCGGAAGAATTTACCAGAATGTGATCAACAAAGAACGCCGGGGCGATTTTCTTGGAAAAACTGTTCAAATCATTCCTCACATAACTGACGAAATCAAACGAAATATAAAATTACTCGGTGTAAAAGGTGAATTTGATTTTGTAATCACTGAAATCGGCGGAACTGTCGGCGATATTGAATCACTTCCTTATATCGAAAGTGTACGTCAGCTTCGTTGGGAACTTGGTAAGAATTGCTTAATCGTTCACCTGACTTACGTACCTTATCTTGCAGCTGCAAAAGAACTTAAAACAAAACCAACACAACACTCGGTAAAGGCATTACAGGAACAGGGTGTTCAACCTGACATTCTTGTATTACGTACTGAACACAATATTTCTACTGATCTCAGGAAAAAAGTTGCATTGTTTTGTAACGTTGAACAATCGGCAGTAATGCAATCTATTGATGTTCCTACAATTTACAGAGTTCCTCTGAATATGCAGGCTGAAAAGCTTGACGAAGTTGTTCTTTCTAAAATGGGATTTGATCTGGAAAAAACACCTGAAGCTGATTTAAATAACTGGACTGAATTTGTTGAGAAACTTGAGAACGCGAAAGATGAAGTCAGGATTGCACTCGTTGGGAAATACGCGCAATTGCCCGATGCTTATAAATCTATTACAGAATCACTTTTACACGCAAGCGCTTACAACAACAGAAAACTAAAACTTGATCTGATTTTATCAGATAAAATATGTGAAGCAAACGTAGTTCACAAACTCTCGAAAGCAAACGGGATAATTATCGCCCCCGGATTTGGCATCAGAGGAATGGAAGGTAAATTTTTAGCGCTTAAATACGCCCGCGAGAACAATATCCCATGTTTGGGAATTTGTATGGGAATGCAAACCATGTCGATTGAATTCGCGCGCAACGTTTTAGGATATACCGATGCTAATAGCACCGAAATTGATCCGAACACGAAACACAATATCGTGGACATTATGGAAGAGCAAAAAGACATACTTGACCTTGGTGGAACCATGCGACTGGGCGCATTCAATTGCACTTTAATGAAAGATTCAAAAACTTACGGTATTTATAAAAAAGAAAATATAAGCGAACGTCATCGCCATCGTTACGAATTCAACAATAAATATATACAGGAATTTGAAGATGCCGGAATGATTTGCAGCGGCAGGAACACTGAAGCAAATCTGGTTGAAATTATTGAACTTACCAATCATAAATGGTATATTGGCGTGCAGTTCCATCCTGAATACAGCAGTACTGTTATAAATCCGCATCCTTTATTTATAAGCTTTATGAATGCTGCAATCGGAAAATAATTTCAGCACAAATTATAACAATCACACAAAATACAATTTAAAAAAGAATATTTAAGACATTAGAAATGGATAAAAACACGATCACAGGCTTTGTTTTGATAGCGCTGATTCTCATTGGGTTCAGTTATTTCAGCAGACCAAGCAAAGAGGAACTGGAGCGCCAGAAAAGATACAATGATTCTATAGCTATAGTTGAACAACAAAATAAGGCAGCGCTTGACTCAGCCAAAACGGCAACACCTGCATTTACTCAAACTGAAAATCAAAATCCAAATGATTCAGCCAATGCTGACTTATTGAAAAACAGTTTTGGTGATTTCAGCATTGCAGCCGTTGGTGAAGAAAAGTTCTACACACTCGAAAATGAACTTGTAAAACTCAAATTCTCCAGCAAAGGAGGTCGAATTTACGAAGCCGAATTAAAAAAATACCGTACACACGACTCATTACCGCTTTTATTGTTTACAGGCAATGAAAGCAATATGGCTTTCACTCTTGTTACGTTAAACAATCAGGTTATCAACACCGGAAATTTATTTTTCGAACCGGCAACTGCTATTACTAAAGACACTTTGGGTAACCAAACGCTAACAATGCGATTAAAAACTTCAGGAGATGCTTATCTTGATTTTGTTTATACATTGCCAGCCAACAAATATATGCTGAGTTTTAAACTTGTTCCTAACGGGATGAATAAAATTATGCCTTTGTCGGTTAATTACCTTGAAATGCAGTGGGCTTCACTTATTCGTCAACAGGAAAAAGGAAGAAAATTTGAAGATCGCTACTCATCAATTAATTATCAGTTTGATGCCGGCGATATGAGCAGCTTAAGCCAAAGCAAAGACGATGCTAAAAAACTAAGTAACAAAGTTAGATGGATTGCATATAAAGATCAGTTTTTCAGCAGTATTCTTATTGCCGACAAACCTTTTACTTCCGTAACGCTCGACAGTAAAGTAAGAAAAACCGACTCGGTTTATCTTAAAGATTTTGCTTCTGAAATGGACGTTCCATTCGATCCGACAGGAAAGGAAATAACCTCTTTCAGACTGTATCTCGGACCTAACAAGTACAATGTACTTTCAGCAGTCGATAAAGGTTTAGCCAAAGATCAGAAACTGAACTTAAAACAAATCATACCGCTTGGTTGGGGAATTTTCGGTTGGGTAAGCCGTTGGGCAATCATTCCAATGTTCAATTTCTTCAGTAAATTTATCGGTAATTACGGTATTATAATTTTACTTATGACACTGGTAATTAAACTTGTATTATACCCTTTGACATACAAATCATATATGTCAACGGCAAAAATGCGTGTTTTAAAACCAGAAATAGATGAGATTAATGCACGAATTCCTGCCGACAAAGCCGTAGAACGTCAGAAAGCAACCATGGAATTGTACAAAAAAGTGGGGGTAAGTCCAATGAGCGGATGTATTCCCACGGTTTTGCAAATGCCGATTCTTTTCGCCATGTTCAGCTTTTTCCCTGCATCTATTGAGTTAAGACACGAAAGTTTTCTTTGGGCTAAAGACCTTTCAGCTTATGATTCAATACTTAATCTTCCGTTCGAAATTCCGTTTGGTTTCGGCAGCCACGTAAGTTTATTCTGTTTGCTGATGACAATAACAAGTATTGTATCGACTAAATTGAACATGGCTTCAACAGCTACTCCCGATCAACCGGGAGCTGGAATGATGAAATGGATGATGTACCTGATGCCTGTAATGTTTATGTTTATGTTTAACAGTTATGCATCAGGATTAAGTTACTATTATTTCCTTTCGCAACTGATTACAATTATTCAAACTTATGCTATACGCGCTACAATTGACGAAAAGAAATTACTTGCACAACTACATGCAAAACGTGCCAGCAACGAAAAGAAACCCGTAAAGAAAAGCGGTTTCATGGAGAGGTTGGAGAAAATGCAGTATGAGCAACAAAAAGCAATGCGTGATCGGAACAAGAAAAAATAATTAAAAAAAGCTATACAATAAAAGTGTAATCTGCAAAGTTAATACCTTTGTGCATTACACTTTTTTTATGGGGAAATACACCCAATCAATTTATAAATTCAATTTCAGGATTCTTTGCTCTTTATTCTTTACTCTAAGTTCTAAAATATGAAACAACTACTCTATATCATTACATTAGTGGTAATAACATTCAGCTTTTCAGCCTGCAAACCGGACAAAGCAAAAACAGCGAACGTAAAAATTATCAGGTTTGATAAAGCTTTGGCGGAATTTGACACAACAAACGCAACAGAAAGCGTAAAGAAACTTTACGCTGATTTCCCTGCTTTTATGCCATTATTTGTAACTGAAATAATGAATGAGAGTAATAACGAGAATGAAAAAATAGCGGAATCTTTAAAGAAATTTCTGAGTGATTCAACTTCTCAACGCGTTTTAAAAAGGATTTCTGAACTTTATCCCGAAACCAAAAATTTGGAAAAGACATTAAGTTTTGCATTTGTCAGGTTGAAGAAAGATTTCCCTGAAATAAATACACCTCAAATTTATTTTTATATTTCCGGCTTTAACCGTTCTATCATAAGAAACAAAAGTATAATTGGCATAGGCGCTGACTTATTTCTGGGAAGAAATTTCCCGGACTATAAAGAAATGACCTATAACTACATGACCGTTTATATGACGCCTGAAGCTATACCGGTTACAATTCTAACCGACA
>Ga0116152_10004962_pt1 | contig 10426 bp, 8 predicted proteins | sample AD_UKC119_MetaG_FD_89894 | JGI IMG/M metagenome (GOLD analysis project Ga0116152, IMG submission 89894) | Active sludge microbial communities of municipal wastewater-treating anaerobic digesters from Hong Kong - AD_UKC119_MetaG | ecosystem: Engineered > Bioreactor > Anaerobic > Digestate...
ATTTTAATCACGTTAAAAGCAGTTTGGGGATAAAATTGATCTATATAGCAGGGAATAAAAAGTTGTACGTCCATTCAATTAGTTTGTCTTATATAAATTATCAAATTTTTAATACCAAAAATCAATAAAAACCGGTAGATGATCTGCGAAACCTCCCGTATATTTCATGCCCTGGTAGGTTCGAAATGGTTGTTTGCCCAGATATTTATCATCATCAATCAGTAAAAAAGGCGCTTCGTAAACCTGTGCATCTCCCGGCAATGTATAAAAACCTTGCATAGGATTCAGCAGATTACCTGAAACAATAATCTGATCGAGCGCTCCCCATTCACCTTCATGTTTATGACTTCCTTTGCCGGAAATATGAATAAAATACATCAGGTTATAAAGTTCTTTTGATGAAGGATTTTCAACCGGAGGCACTGCTTTAAGCACTTCAATCATACTTTTATTTGTAGGATAATCATTAAAATCACCCATAATCAGAATGTTTGGATTCGTTTCTGTTGTAAAAATACTATCAACATTACTCCTGAGAATTGATGCTACCAGTATTCTTTTTTCTTCCGATTCAAGTTCTCCTCCAAGCCTTGATGGAAAATGGCAAACAAAAACATGCAACACTGTTTCCGATGGAGTTAAACCTTTAACATATAAAATGTCCCTCGTTTTCCAGTTTGGATCATTCAGATCGTTTATTCTAACAGGCTTGTCGGAAACGGGATGAAAAAGTTGCGGTTTATATAAAAGCGCCACATCTACTCCTCTGGCATCAGGCGATTCATGATGAATAAACCTGTATCCAAAATTTTTGAAAGCAGGATTTCTGATCAAATCAAACATACATTTCTCGCTTTCAACTTCACACAAACCTACTAAAGCAGGATTATCCCAACCTCCGATAGATGCAATAACCTTTGCTATATTTATCTGTTTCCGTTTGTACTTTTCGTTGTTCCATCCTCTGATGCCTCCGGGTAAATACTCACTGTCGTTTGTTAGCGAATCATCAATACAGTCGAAATAATTCTCAACATTATAACTTACAACTCTAAAGCATGACTTTTCAGTGTTTTGCGCCTGACAAATCAAACTTAAAAAAATCAAATGTATTAAAAACAGAAAATATTTCATTGGTTATAATTTAAGATTTACAAAGTTATAAAAAACCGAAACAAAAATCTAAATTGAGTAATTGTTATTTTACATTGGAAGAAATTTTCTTAATTTTGAATTTAATTTTAATAAAACTTTTCTATTACTTTTTAGCTAAATGAGTAAGATTACACTTGAAAATATGGAATTCCATGCATATCATGGTTGCCTTGAACATGAGCAGGAATATGGGAACACATATCTTGTTACATTAAGTATTGATGTTGATACTACTGTTGCTGAACAAACAGATCATTTAAATGATACGCTGAATTATAAAATGGTTTATAATGTGGTGAAAACCGAGATGGAAAAACCAACAAATCTTATCGAAAATGTGGCGCGAAGAATAATTACGACTGTGTTTCTGACATTTCCGCAGGTGAAAAAATCATTTATAAAAGTTTCAAAACTTCAACCGCCAGTTGGAGGCAAAGTTCAGAGCGTAAGCATAGAACTTGAAGAAACGAGATAAAAAAATAACCTTCGGCATTTTAGTCGAAGGTTATTTTTTAAATTAGCTAATTTGAAAACATAATTAATCTTCTTTCACCTGTGGAGTGATTAATTTGTAACCTTTACCATGAATGTTAATGATGGCAACATTTGGATCATCTTTTAACAGTTTACGAAGTTTAGTAATATAAACATCCATACTCCGGGCGTTGAAATAGTTGTCGTCAACCCAAATTGTTTTCAATGCGAAATTACGTTCAAGAATACTGTTGGCATTTGCTGCAAGCAATGTAAGTAACTCAGATTCTTTAGTTGTAAGTTTTTTAACATCATCTTCTAAAGAAAGTGTTTGTTTTTGTGAATCGAAAACAAATTTTCCGATGTTATAAACAACCACATCTTTGGCTTTTTTGCCTTTTACTCTGCGTAAAATCGATTCAATACGGTAAAGCAATTCTTCCATACTGAATGGTTTTGAAAGATAGTCGTCAGCGCCAAGTTTGAAACCCTGAAGAATGTCTTCTTTCATTGATTTTGCGGTAAGAAATACGATAGGCACATCAGCATTGAGTGCACGAATGTCAGCTGCTAATGCAAATCCATCTTTCTTAGGCATCATAACGTCAAGAACACAGAAATCATACTTGTTTTTATTAAAGGTCTTTAGTCCGGCTTCTCCATCAGGTTGTAAATCTGCGTCATAACCTTTGGTTTGCAGATACTCACGAAGTAACATGCCAAGATTTTCATCATCTTCGCACAATAAAATTTTTACTTTTTCGTCTGTCATAATACTTAATTTTTAAGTGTTGGTATTGATATAATAAATTTAGTTCCGATTCCCGGCTCACTTTCTACTTTAATTGTTCCCTTGTGTTCGGTGACAATTTTTTTAACGTAAGCCAGGCCAAGACCGAATCCCTTCACATTATGAAGGTTACCGGTGTGTACTCTATAGAATTTTTCGAAAATCCTTTTCTGGTCATCTTTGGCAATGCCGATGCCATTGTCTTCTATGCTGATTACAAGATTGTTTTTTTCATTTACTGTTTCAACTGTAAGCAGCAACGCATTCTCCGAATATTTTAATGCATTGTCCATTAAATTGAATATCACGTTTGTGAAATGCACTTCATCGATATATGCGAGATCGTAAGATGCTTCAAGTTTTGAGGTTATTTTTCCTCCTTTATTGGTGACTTTTAATGAAAAATTACTGACAATATCGCTGATTAATGCGTTCATGTGAATGTCGGTCAATTTTAGCATTGACTTGTCATTTTCAAAAACCGACATTTGCAACACTTTTTCCACCATAAAACTGAGTCTTTTTGTTTCATCATGGATAACGGTAGAAATATGTTTCAGGGTTTGCGGCGTTTTTCCTACAACCGGATCCTGAAGCATTTGAGATGCAAGTGATATACTTGAGATCGGTGTTTTCAATTCATGCGTCATATTGTTAACAAAATCATTCTTCATGTTGTTGATGCGTTTCTGACGGAAAATGATAATAATTGCAACCACAAAAACACTGAAAACCAAAAATATCAACAAGAAAGAAGGAAATAACAATCCCATTGAATCTTTTATATAGCCTTCTTTTGTTGGAAAACTTACCTGAAGGTAAACGGATTTTGATGTAACTTCAGATGGAAACAACCTTTGAGAATAGACAAATAAATTTCTTTTTTTTGTTTGAGAATTAATATCGTTATTGCACTTGTAAATTAGTTTTCCCTGTTTGTCAACAATCGAATAAACGAAAGGCAAATCAACGCCATTATTAATTAGATATCTTTCTAAAACAGCATTTAAATCCTCAAAATTTATTCTTTCGCTTATTTCTTTGTTTTCAGCTTCTTTTAACCAATTGAAAACTGCCTGATCTAATATTGTTTTCGATCTTGAAAAATTTTGTTTGAATTTTTCCTGTAAATATCTTGACGTTTCCTCAATATTTGCTTTCCCATGTCTGTTTGAAAGTCCTATACGTGGATTGTTAAGTTGTGATGAATTAAGTTTTAATTTGTCTGTAACGCTGTCAATTGAAGTTTGTAGTTTAATGTCATCTATGTCAGGTGTAAACATTGTATTTTTCTCACCCTGATAATCGATGCCCTGCAATGTTTGGGCTAAATACTCCAAAGCTTCATTTTCTTCCAGAAAAGTGGCAGTTTGATATAAACTGCTTTGAACTTTATCGTTAAACTGGTTTTCGACCATCTCGGCATTGATACGAATATATCGCACTTGCAAGACTAAAAGTCCCGCAAATGTAATTATCATAAATATTATCAATAACCAAATATTAATTCGCTTCATAACACGACAAAGGTAAGGAATAAATAGTTTAAAATATATTCTATTTAATTAAATTAAGTAAATAAAAAGGAAATTTCTTCCATTTTTTCACAAATAAATGTTATTGATCTCTTTTTAATTATTAACAAAATAGCAGTGAAAATGTTTAACTTTTATAAAATTTATTTTTTCTAAGTGAATATAGAAAGTGAAAATTATACATGATACGGTTATTTTTTTTGATTCATAAAGTTTAAAACTCGGTCTAAATTGTGAAATTGTAATTAATTGGTGGTTTAATTCAAATAAACTATTTTTGTGCGAACAGCAAAAAACGTTATGAGTTTAAATTTTAAAAGTAAATGGACTCCTTTATTCCTCAGTAATTTTCTCGGTGTTTTCAATGATAATTTATTGAAAAATGCAGTTATTTTTATTGCAGTGGTTTGGTCTCACCCAACATGGATGACCCAATCACAATTAGTTTCAATTGTTTCAGGAAGTTTAGTAATTCCCTATGTTTTTCTGTCACCTGCTGGCGGAATGCTTGCCGTACGATATTCAAAGCTTAAAATCTTTCGTTTGTTTAAGTTGCTCGAATTGCCAATTATGGCAGTTGCCTGTATTTCATTTTATTTTCAATGGATAGGTTTGGCAATTTTTTCCGTTTTACTTATGGGCAGTCAAAGTGCTTTGTATTCGCCATCAAAATATAGTTTGATAAGGGATATTGGAGGCGAAGAAGGTGTTTCGTTTGGAAGTGGAATTTTCGAAATGATGGCATTTATCGGGATTTTAACAGGAACCGTTACAGCTTCGTTTATTTCTGACAGGTATTATTTTGGTGTCATATCTGCATTTTTTCTTGCTTTTGCTCTTATGGGATATTTGGTTACAAAGCAAATTCGGGCAAATGAACTACCTCCGGAACAGGAAACTGATAATACACTAAATCCTGTAAAGTTCATACTTAATTCGTACAGATTCGCTAAAAGAAACGGGTTGGTAAATAGTTCAGTGTTTGGAGCATCTGCTTTTTGGCTGATTGGTAGTATTCTGCAAATGAATATTGTGGTTCATACAAAATCAGTACACAATATGTCGAATTCGGTTACAGGTATAAATATGGCTGTAGCTGCTGTTGGTATTGCACTTGGATGTTGGGCTGCAGGGAAATTGCAGGGCAAAAAAGTCATTCCGGGATTGATTCTTGTTGGTTTATCAGGTATGATTCTTACCTTTTTAATACTAACTTTTATTAAAACAGGAGTTGTAGTTTATGCAATTTTAGTGTTTTTGGCTGCTTTTTTTGGAGGATTATTCCAGATTCCAAATCTTTCGATGTTGCAAAATTCACATTTGGCTAGGAAATTAGGTGATATGATTGCTTATCTTAATCTGGTAACATTTGTTTTTATTCTTGGAGGCGCTGTTTTGTTTTCCAGTATAATGTACTCATTTCATGATAACAGTTATGTAATTTTCGGATTGCTGCTTTTGTTATGCGTGTTGATAGGGATATATTTTCTAAGAAAATCACGTATTTTTCTTGATTCAATGTTTGAATTTTTTAAGTTTAGGAAATAGTTTATTGGTTTACAAAGTTCATTAAGTAGACTTAGTTTAAACGACGGGAAACAGACATCGGACAACTGAGAAATGTAAATAGTAAAATTAATAAACTAATCTCTAATCACCATTTAACTTAGTATCATAATTTTAAAATCTTTATTCTTTAATCTTTACTCTTTGTTCTAATTAAAAATGAAAATCAATTTTAAAAAGATATTCCGCGATTTAGGATTCCAGATTTTAGTCGCGATGATTCTCGGGATTGTTGTTGGGAGATTAATGGGAGAATCATCTTCCATGTTTGCACCCTTGGGTACTTTATTTATTCAGCTGATTAAAATGCTGGTTGTGCCATTGGTCTTTATTTCAATTGTTTCGGGAGCGGCTTCGCTTGGCGCTACGCAATCGGCAGGGCGAATAGGAATGATGACCTTGTTCTTTATATTCTTTACCACATTTATTTCTGTTTTGTTGGCTTTTGGTGGTGCGTGGATTTTTCAACCCGGCAAAGGAATTTCTCTTGAAGCAATTCGTGAATTTTTCCCTCAGCAGGATTACAACCCGGCACCTGAAAAACTGGATTTCTGGAATATGATCATCGGCATTATTCCTGCAAATCCGATAGAGGCTATGACAAGTGGAAATATCCTTCAGATAATTTTCTTTGGTTTGTTTCTTGGTTTTGGTTTGAGTGTATTGCCCGTTTCAAAAAAGCAACCAGTAATTAATGGATTTAATACCTTGTTGAGTGCATTAATTTGGTGTATCGAAAAAGTAATGCTGGTTGCGCCAATTGGTGTATTTGGTTTAATGGCTGATGCTACGGGCACTTTCGGATTTGATTTGCTAATAAATGTGGCGAAGTTACTTTGGGTTAATGTTGTACTTTTCATTTTCATGCTTTTTGTGTTTTATCCTTTATTGATAAAGCTATTCTCAAAACAGAAAGTAGCACCGTTTCTCAAAGCGATGTTAAGACCTCAGATTGTGGCATTTTCAACTGCTTCATCAATGGCTACTCTTCCGGTTACACTTGAAACTTGTGAAGTTGATCTGAAAGTTCATAAAGAAACAGCTTCTTTTGTCGTTCCATTGGGTGCAACCGTGAATATGACCGGAAGTGCGATTTATTATACTTTGGTATCGATGTTTTTTGCACAGCTTTATGGAATTCATTTGGGAATGCCTCAATATGTGGCTATTGCTTTAACAGCTACTGTTGGAGCTGTAGGTCAGGCCGGCGTTCCGGGTCCGACACTTTTGGTAGTTGCTGTTCTTGCATCAGCAGGAATTCCCATAGAAGGCTTACCCTTGCTTTATGCACTTGACCGTATCTTTGATATGATTCGAACTGTGCTGAATATTACAGGAGATGCAACTTGTGCCGTGATTGTTGATGGTCAGGTGAAAAGAGGAAGAGTTGATTGATGTGCTGATGTGCTAATGAGGTTGTATGTCGATGTGGTAATATGAGAAATTTATTTGAAAATGATTAAATAGTAAATATTATTTTCCTTATTAATAAAATTTATAATGAATAATTTCTTTAATTGTAAATTTATTTAAATGAGTAATCTGTTAAAATAGTGTTATAGAACATAATTTTCTCTTGTTTCAATTTGCTTAAAATTCATACATTGCGGTTCACATTTTTAGTAAATAAAAAGATTAACTAATTTATTAAATTACTTATATTTAAAGAAACATGAGAACATATCAGACGAACGAAATTAAAAACATTTCGGTACTTGGAAATTCCGGCTCTGGGAAAACCACTCTTGTAGAGGCTATCCTTTATGAGAGTGGTGTTATAAAACGTAGAGGGACAATCGCAGGACAGAATACTGTTTCAGATTATTTCCCTGTTGAAAAAGATTATGGTTACTCGGTTTTTCCCACCTTAATACAAACCGAGTGGCTTGACAAAAAACTAAATTTTATAGATTGCCCCGGCGCCGATGATTTTGTTGGCGGAGTAGTTACCTCACTTAGCGTTACCGATACTGCATTAATTCTTATCAATTCACAACACGGAGTAGAAGTTGGAACTAACAATCACTTCCGTTACACAGAAAAACTTCATAAACCTGTAGTTTTTGTTGCAAATCATCTCGATCACGAAAAAGTTGATTTCGATAATACTGTTGAGCAACTTAAAGAAAGTTTCGGAAGTAAGGTTGTGCTAGTTCAATATCCAGTAAATGCTGGTGTTGGTTACGATGCCATGGTTGATGTGTTGAAAATGAAAATGTTCAAATGGAAAACCGAAGGTGGTTCACCTGAAATTCTTGACATTCCTGACGATCAGATAGAAAAAGCACAAAACTTACATAATTTACTCGTTGAAGCAGCTGCTGAACATGATGATAGTTTGATGGAAAAATTCTTCGATCAGGGCTCATTGGACGAAGAAGAAATGAGAGTTGGTATCAGAAAAGGTTTGGTGCATCGTGATTTATTCCCTGTGATTTGTATTTCTACAATTAAAGATATGGGAATTGGTAGATTGATGGAATTTATCGGAAATATTACTCCATGCGTGGATAAATGCAACAACCCCGTTACAAAAAATGGTGAAGAAGTTGCTCCTGATGCTAACGGACCTGCAAGTTTATATGTATTTAAAACAAGCATTGAACCTCATATCGGTGAGGTTACTTATTTTAAAGTGATGAGTGGTAAAGTTAAAGAAGGGGATGATTTGGGTAATGTTAGCCGTGGTTCAAAGGAACGTTTAAGTCAGCTTTTTTCTGTTGCAGGACAAATCAGAACCAAAGTAGATGAGCTCGTTGCGGGTGATATTGGAGCTACCGTTAAGTTAAAAGATACACGTACCGGAAATACTTTAAATGTAAAAGGATGCGAATATGAATATCCTGATATTAAATACCCTGAACCAAAATACAGAAGAGCAATAAAAGCTTTATCTGAAAGTGATGAAGAAAAACTGAGTGAAATACTTACCCGTATGCACGAAGAAGATCCAACATGGATTGTTGAGCAATCGAAAGAGTTGAAACAAACCATTTTATATGGTCAGGGTGAATTTCACTTACGTACGCTGAAATGGCGTGTTGAGCATAATGACAAAATTTCCATTGAATATAAAGAACCAAAAATTCCGTACAGGGAAACCATTACAAAAAATGCAAGATCAGATTACCGTCATAAAAAACAATCGGGTGGAGCAGGACAGTTTGGTGAAGTGCACATGATTATTGAGCCATTTATTGATGGAATGCCAAATCCTGAAATGTTCCGGTTTGGTGGACAGGAATTTAAGATCAGTTTGCGTGATGTTCAGACTTACGATCTTGAATGGGGTGGAAAACTTGTATTTATTAATAGTATCGTTGGTGGTGCTATTGATGCAAGATTCCTTCCTGCTATTTTGAAAGGGGTTATGGATAGAATGGAACAAGGTCCGTTAACTGGTTCGTATGCGCGTGATGTTCGCGTAATTGTTTACGATGGAAAAATGCACCCAGTTGATTCCAATGAAATTTCTTTCCGTCTGGCAGGTAGAAATGCTTTTGCACAAGCGTTTAAAGAAGCCGGGCCAAAATTGCTTGAACCAATCTACGATGTCGAAGTTTTAGTTCCGTCTGACAGAATGGGTGATGTTATGAGCGATTTGCAGGGAAGGAGAGCCATCATTATGGGAATGCAGAGCGAGAAAGGTTTTGAAAAACTTTCAGCAAAAGTACCATTAAAAGAATTAAGCAGCTATTCAACTTCGCTTAGTTCACTAACCGGCGGTCGCGCTTCCTTCGGTATGAAGTTCGCAAGTTACGAACTTGTTCCAACAGATATTCAGGATAAACTTCTCAAGGAATACGAAGCAACCAAGAAAGAAGAGGATTGATTATTTATCTTATAACAGGACATGTGAAATGAAATTTTTATGTGTTCTGTTTTTCTGTAACAACACAACAAAAAACCGGCAGTAAACAATCTGTTACTGCCGGTTAATTTTTTACCTTTTTAGAAAAAAATTATTTTTTTCCTTCCATACGTTTTGCATAGCGGTTCATAAATTTATCTACACGTCCTGCAGTGTCAACTAATTTTTGTTTTCCTGTATAGAATGGATGTGAAGTGCTTGAAATTTCAAGCTTTACTACCGGATATGTTACTCCGTCAATTTCAATTGTTTCTTTTGTGTTCACTGTTGAACGTGAAAAGAAAGTATCGCCGTTTGACATGTCTTTGAAAACGACAGTACGATAATTTTCTGGATGTATTCCGCTTTTCATATCTTATGTTTTATTTGTTTGCTATACTTAGTTTTTATTTGGGCTTGCAAAGGTACAAAAATTCATTTAATATTCAAATTTTCTTGTAAAAAAATTATTAATGAGAAATTGAGAAAATAAGTTAAATGGGAATTGGAGAACGGTTAATCAGTTTATAAAGTTTATATTGTTCATTAGTTTCATTATTTTCAGGAAATAACTGAAATTCTCCGTTGTCTGTTGTCCGTTGTCAATAATTATCTTGACCCAAGAAACAAAAATACCATTCCTAAAATAACTCCAACCAAATCTATCATTTTAGCTTTCATATTCTTGTCGTGAAGAACCAAACCTCCAAATAAAAACGGTACAATTACTCCTGATCTTCTGATAGTTGATACGATTGAAATCATGGAGCCTGGCATGGTTAAAGCATAGAAATATGAAAAATCAGCAGTTATTAAAAGAATTGAAATCAATGCAATCGACCATCTGAATTTAAATGGAGTTGTTCGCTTACGTGTCGGATACCAAAGCAAGGCTGTTATAAATATCATTATAATTGCCTGATAATATGTATAATAAACCAGAACAGCCATGTGATTATAACGATGAAGAAGATATTTATCGTACAAACCGCTTATAGCTCCTGTTAAAGTGGCAATGATGATAAACCATAGCCATTTACTGCTTGTGATGGAATA
>Ga0116152_10004963_pt1 | contig 10424 bp, 14 predicted proteins | sample AD_UKC119_MetaG_FD_89894 | JGI IMG/M metagenome (GOLD analysis project Ga0116152, IMG submission 89894) | Active sludge microbial communities of municipal wastewater-treating anaerobic digesters from Hong Kong - AD_UKC119_MetaG | ecosystem: Engineered > Bioreactor > Anaerobic > Digestate...
ACATAATTATTAAGATCATAAGAAGTAGAACAAAGTGGCTGATAAACAAAAACAACAAATGTTTTTTTATCTTTCTCTAAAGTTTTTAGTTTTTCACTATCGATTTCTATTAAAGAACTATTACCATAATATTCATCATTTAAATAAAATTGTTGAGCTTGTTGAGATTTTGTTATTAATAGAAAAATAATTATTACTAACAATAATATAAAGGGAATTAAAATTAATAATGCCTTTTTCATCAATTTACCTTATGTAAGATATTAAAATCAATATCATGATAAGTTACTTTCCAAAAGTCATAACTAACTTCACCAGAAGAAGTATTTTTAATGGCAATATTATTATTACCTTTATAATACCAATGCCCACCAGTATTATATATTCTATCTTTATCCCAGCCAAGAGCAATTAGCATAGATTTCATCATACCAGAATATCCACCACCGCCACACATTAGAAATATATATTTATCTTTAGGAAAATAGTATTCTAAATATTCCATAGATTCTTCATAATTAGCAATATATTCCCCATCCTCAGTTAAAGTAAATAAAGTTGTTCCTTGATAAGTATTGCCAACTTCTTCTGGTAATCCAGTCACATTCACTATTAATGGAAAAGGGACTGCTTCAAATCCTTTAATAATTCCAGATAAATATGAATCTCCACCAATACTTTCATAATCGCCTTCATCAATTAACATTCTCATATGACGATAAACACTATCATCACGATTTAAATAATTATCAATAGTTTCTTCATTTATATTTTTATCAATTCCAAAACTCGTTCCACGAACCCCATCTGTAATTTCAGGTTTTGGTAACTCCTGCTTTTTAATGACCTCATTATTATTAAATACCAAATACGAAGTTACACCACCGGCAACAAATGTTAATAAAATAACAATAATTACAATTAAATTCTTATTTTTCATATATCTTATTTTTCCTCCAAATATTATTCACTAAATCTCTTACAGTTCTTTCTATTGCAGTATTTTCCATGTGGCATATTATTACATAAGTGATAATTTCCACCCTCTATTTTTAATGTTCTACCATTTACTAGAGCATCGGCTATTTTCCCTCTTGCATCATCATATATCTTTTGTACGGTTGTTCTAGCAACCCCCATAAAACTAGCACATTCCTCTTGAGTCAAATTGTTATAGTCAATTAATCTAATTGCTTCAAATTCTTCTAAACTCATATCAACATAGATTTCTTCGCTAAGGTTTCTTGGTCCAAATATATTTATTTTAGGTTCTGAACAAATAGTTCTTGATTTTACTGGTCTTGCCATATATATTATTCCTTATCTAGCCCTATTACGAAATCCTCTACCATTTCTACGTCCTAATCCTAGTCCACGACCGAGCAGTGGTTTTTTAGATATAACTTGATTAGTTGATTGATTATCATTTTTTTGTTCTTCGTTGTTAGTTTTAACATTTTCTTGATTAGGATTACAATTTCCTAAACCTCTTCCAGTTTTTGATCCTTCACCATTAGGACCTGTTCCATCTAATCTTGGCATAATATCACTCCTTTCTTTTATAAAATTTAATACTAATCATTACAATTTCCATCAAATTCATGTTTATTACATACACTCTTATCTGATACTAAACTTCCATCTATATAACTTTTAATAATTTTGTCTAAACTACCTTCACAGCCAACTATTACCTCGATACTTTTCTCTTTAAATAATTTCTGAGCAGAACTTCCCATACCTGAAGAGATTATAATGTTTACCCCTCTGCCACTTAAATAATTTGGTAAAAAACCTGGTTTATGTCCTGAATTTTTTATAAAATCCTCATGCTCGATTTTTCCATTTACTACATCATAAAGTTTAAATCCTTCACAATGACCAAAATGATCACTACATTGATTATTATCAGTTGCTATTGCTATTTTCATAAATATTCCTCCTTATAAATTTTAAATATTTTTTCAGCTATTTTCTTTATTTCTCTACCCGCCCTGCTTGTTTGATACGAAATAATTGGCTTTAAATCATTAATTGATTTAATTACCATATCATCATACGGAATCAGACCTATAATTTCAATATTTCTCTCTTTACAATAATCTTTAACTTTTTCAGTCATATTGCAATTTATATCATATTTGTTTATACAAACCAATGACTTTATTTTAAAACTATTGATTAGCTCTAATAACCTTTCTAAATCATTTAACCCAGATAATGTCGGTTCAGTTACAATAAGACAAAAATCAGTATCAGTGACAGATGATATTACTGGACAACCTATTCCAGGGGAACCATCAACAATAATGATTTCATTATTATTTTTTACTTTACTTCTTAATTTTGTTATAAGCCTTCCCGACCCATCAGCACCAATTTCCATATCCGCTCTTATCAAATTACCATTTTTTATTTTTTCTTCTATAATATCAGCAACATGATTATCAAACATTTCAATTGCACCAACTGGGCATACCAATTTACAAATTCCACAGCCTTCACATTTTAAACTATCAACTTTATAATCTTTAATAGCATCAAATTTACAATTTCTAAAGCATTTACCACACCTTATACATTTATCTGAATTAATTCTTGCTGTTTTACCAGAATAAAACGATTCTTTTTCTGTCTGTTTTCCTTTATAGTATAAATACATATTGGCTGCATCAACATCACAATCAATTTTTATACTATTCTTAATTGTTTCAGCTATTCCAACAGCTATTGTCGTTTTTCCGGTTCCACCTTTTCCGCTTAATACTGTTACCTGCATAATAAATGCTCCTTTATATTTTTGCTTAAATCAATAAATACTTTTTTATAACTATCATTATCAATTAATAAATTGCCATTAGAATATAATTCAGCTATTTTTTTATCATAATTTATTTCGCCTAATATTTTTATATTTTTATTTTCACAATATTTTTTTATAATATTGTCGTGTTTAATAACTCTGTTGATAACAACTCCAAAAGGTATTTTTAAATTTTCAACCAATGTAATAGCTCTTTTTAAATCATGTAATCCAAATTCCGTAGGTTCTGTAACTAATATAGCACAACCGGCATAACTTAGTGTATTTACAACATTACAAGATGTGCCGGGGGCTGAATCAATAATATTAATTTCTGAACTTAAATTACTTAATAGTTTTTTTACTAATGAAGAAGATATTGCTTCACCAATATTTAGAACTCCTCTAAGACATTTTATATTACGACAAGTTCCTTTTTCAATAATTCCAATTTTTTTCTTTTTATAACTAATAGCTCCATAATCACATACTATTTTACAGCCACCACAACTATGGCAGAGTTTATCAAAAACTAATATATCATCTTTTGCTATGGCAAGAGCATTAAAGTCACAAAAACTTACACACTTATAGCACTTCTGACACCTATTAGTATCAATGCTCGGTATATCAACTTCTACATTGTCAATGTTTTCAATTTTAGGTTTAAGAAAGATAAAACCATTGGGTTCTTCAACATCAGCATCTACATAATTAGCTTCCATACATAATGCTAAATTAGTAGATACTAAAGTTTTTCCCGTTCCGCCTTTACCACTAAGCACTACAATATTAATTTATAGCACCACCTTTCTTATAACCAAAAAATATATTAATTATTAAATTCTTTTAACTTATTTCCTTTATATTCATTAATAATATCCGAAATCTTTTTTACATCAGAAGTAAATATTTTTATATTTGATCTTTTTAATACTTCATTCGCATGTGGACCAATATTTCCTGTTACAATAGCATCTATGTTTTCTTTTAAAACTAAATTAGCCGCTTCAATTCCAGCTCCAGCATTTGAATTTATGGCGGTATTCTCAATTACTTTAAAGCCATCATCTTCTATATCATAAATGCAAAAATATTCACACCTCCCAAATCTTGAATCCATTAAACTGTTCTCTTCTTTTCCTTGTGATGAAATAGCTATTTTCATACATTTTCCTCCTTTATTTTTTCAAAATCATTGAAAATATCCTTTATTGCATAATCTTCAATATCTCCATTATTAATAATTTCTGTTAATTTAACATCAATTGGAACCTTATCTATAACTATGGTTTCTAATTTTTCAGCAATATCATCTATTTTGCTTTCGCCAAATAAGTTTATTTTATTATTACATTTGTCACAAACTAAATAACTCATATTTTCAATTAATCCTAATATTTTTATATTCATTTTTTTAGACATATTATAAAATTTCTTTACAATCATATTAACTAAATCCTGCGGTGTAGTAACAATAACTACACCATCAATAGGTAAAGATTGATATAAGGTAATTGCAATATCACTTGTTCCGGGAGGCATATCAACTATCAAATAATCAAGTTCACCCCATGATGTATCATTATATAATTGCATTAATACATTAGATAAAAGTGGTCCTCTCCAAATCGTAGGATCCTCCTCATTTTCTAAAAACATATTAACCGACACAATTTCTATACCTAGTTTAGATACTAAAGGTAAAAGTCCTTCTTCAACTACTTTGCCTTTATTTTTTAAACCAAACATATTTTGAATTGAGGGCCCAGTAATATCAGCATCTAAAATACCAACCTTAAATCCTTCATTTCTTAATTTAATAGCTAATAAAGATGAAATAACTGATTTTCCAACCCCACCTTTGCCACTTCCAACAGCTATTATTTTACTAATAAAATTAGACTTATCATTCAACATAAATACCTCCAAATTAAAAATAATATTTTTCTATCTATACAAATTTAGTATATAGCAATTATTGACATATGTCAATAATTGTATTGTAACAAAAAAGGTTATGTCATCAAACATAACTTTCGCTTTATTTATTATTAAAGACTATAATCGTCATCTTTTCTTTTTTCCTTTTCTTGTTCAAATAATTGATGAAACTGTTCACTTGCTTTATCCATTTCACGACTTATCTTTTTAAGCGAATTTTCAATTTCATACTTAGCAGAAAATTTTGCTTTATTAGTACTACCGGTAAAGTAACTATTCAATATCACTTTTCTCATTACTTTCTTATTAGAAAAACTGTGCTTTCGCCACGCAAGACAAGCAGATGATTTTATAAGATCATTTACATCAATCTTATCTTTTTGGTTTGAAGAATCTAACTTTCTATCCTTAGCATGATTGATAATTGCATTTAAAATATAATTGTCTAAATATCTTTCTTTACTGTCCAACAAGCCCTTATTATGATAATTTTCAATTTTGTTGGATTTGTTTAGCTCTATATAATATTTATTCAAATTCTTTAAGTCTTTATCAATAATACCTTTATATACTCTTAAATCAGATTTTTTGTCATTAAACAAGTATTCTTTTATCTCGTTAGTTAATTTTTTAATTTCATTGTTTCTAATTGAATTATATTTAACTTTGTTATAATTGTCAGCACCTTGATATTTACTAACTAAATCACCAAGTCTAAATATCTTTTCTTCTAAGAAGATATCTTTCTTATTCTTTAATGTGAAATTCTTATCTTTAGGATTGAAATATGATTTTAAGTAATCAATATCTTTATTAGTTTTAGTTAATAGATTAGTATAATAATTCCCTCTTTCAACTGATAATATAACTTGATCTTTCAAATAATTCATTTCCCTTTGAGATAGTTGTCCTTTTGTTCTATATGAAAATTTATTTTGTTTAGTAACATAATTAGGTTTCTTCTCAATAAAAGAGAAGTGAAAGTGATAGTTATCAGTATCGGTATGTAATGCTACTTGATATGACATATTACTTGTATTTTTAAATCCACATTCTTTAAAAAATCTAGGTAGTACTTCACTTATCATTTTCTTTTCTAAATCTTCTAATGAGATATTAGAATCAATATAATCATTGTTAAAACTTACTATACCCTTCCATAAATTAGATTTCTTAAGATATTTTTGATAATCAGTTTTTCTTTTATCAATTTCTTTTTTAGTAGCATAACTACCATCTTCTAGCACTAAATTAAATTTTTTATTCTTAAGTGTTCCATCATAATAGTCAAACATATTTTCAGCTTGCTTTATTGGATTAGAGTAATAATCAAACATACCATTAATGTTGTTTATCATCTTATCTGATATTTTTTTATTATTCAAAGCTAAATGGAATTGTGTTTTCAAAACAACTTTAGGACTAGTCATGGAAGTCATTATTCTTATTCCTAATAAGTTCTTGTAAACAAACATCATTATATGGATTCATGTTATCAGCAAATCCCATGTTAGCAAATAATTGTTTCAATATCTTATATTGAACATTACTAAAATTACTTAACTTATTAAGTTCTTTAATTGTCTTTTCAAGCAGATTATTAGTATCCTCACTTAAACCAAGCGCATCATTTTTTACTAAATTAGAAATATAATTGTTAATTGATATTTTTTCTTTTTGACTAGACAACTTGTCCTTTAACTGATTATACAATGACTCTTCAATTCTAAATGTTACTTTCTTGATCAACATTATCAACCTCCTTCATTCTGATATTTAAATTGTCTTTCATACTATTTAAAAAATTAACATAGGCATATTTTAACATCTCGAGTATTTGTTCATTCATACTGATATGGTTATGTTTCGCTAGTAATTTAATTCCATCTTTTAAATCTTTCTGAAGTCTTAAAGTAGTTCTTGCATTATTACTTACTCTCGTATTTATTTCCTCCTTTCTTTATACTAAATCGGCACTATGACATATAAATATTTAATAATGAGCATAAGAGAGTGACACCTACAAATCGATTATTATCAATAAACATTGATAATTTTTCAGTGTCACAAGATTTCGCACTTGCGAAATCTACCGACTTTTACTTTTATTTCCCTATATTAATTGGTAATTATTATTTATAACCAGTAGTCATTAGTTTAAAAGTGCCGACTTTCCAATTCTTAATTATTTTCATATGTTTTAATGCTTGTTGGTAAGGTTAAGGAATGAAATGTTCCTTAACCCTGATCAATTGTATAGTCAATAACAATTTTTCAAGAGTCCAGATGAGCAACAAAGTTGCTCTTGAAAAATTATTATTTAACTCGGTACTACTATCTTGAAATTACTTATTTCCTTATCAGTTTTTATAGCATATATGAGTAATGTTTTGTTCCCTTTTAGTTGTTCCAATTCAGTTAATTGATTTTCACATTCATACGTTCTTGCCTTAACTATTTCTTCAAAGTCAAATACTGCCTTTGGCTTTATTATCTTTATTACTTCTTCAAATTCTGATTCTCTATAAGTACCTTTGATTTCAAATGTATTATTTCTTTCATTAGCTTTTTCAATTAGATATTCACTAAAACTGAATAAATCGTTTTGTAAGAAGTCATTATAGAAGATTACTTTTTCGATTGTTATTTCATAATTGTCATCTATCTTAACTTCAATCTCTTTAACATATTTTTGAATAATATCTCGTTTAGCATGTCTAGTTAAGATGTTCCAGATGTTAGATATTTCATAGTTAGGTTGTTGTTCTCGTTTTTCAAATAATTCTTCAATATCGTCATCGTATCTAAACATTTTTTCATCACTTAATTTGACCATCTTATTATTAATATTCTCTCGTTCTTTGATAATTTGACTTATTTTGGTATCTAATAATTCCTTATTCAAGCGACTATCAGCGAATAAAGATATGATATTATTCTCTTTCTTAACCAATTCATCTAATGCTTTTTCTAATGATAATAGTTCATTCTTACCTTTTAAATTAGGTATATTGATTATATTATCGTTAAGTATGGAAAACACACACAAGTCTTGCAATAAAGGCAATAGTTCTCTTTCAATTTTACCTGTATTATATAGTTTCTTATAATCTTCACAATTTCTATTGTGACAAGTTAAGTAATAGGTTAGTTTTATCCGTTTTCCTTTATGTTTCCTTGAAAAGTAATTACTCATCGGTTGATGACACTTAGGACATTTAATTATCCCTCTAAATATGTGAACCTTTTCACCATAACCACCATTTGTATTTCTTATAATTTGATCTTGCGCCTTTTCCCACACTTCTTTCGAAACAAGTGGTATATGGTGATTCTCAAAATTTAAAATCTCTTCTTTTTTTCTTTTAGTATGTCCCCAGATTAAATCACCCTTATAAACTGGGTTTTTGATAATTCCTATTATCGTATGTGGTCTTATACTAAAGTAATCAGTATATCTATTATCATATTTTAACTTGTCCATAATACCAGCACTAGACATACCATTTAAGTACATACTATAAATATCTTTTACAACAAGCGAAGTAATTGGATCTGGTATTAATGTACTATCTTCATCCTTTTGATAACCATAAGGAGCTCTACTTGGGTATTTACCCTGTCTTACAGCTTCTTCCATACCTCGTTTTGTTCTTCCTGCAATTTCTCGCCTTTCTCTTTGAGCGAATAACACATTCATTCCATACAACATTTCACCATTTGGAGTATTTATATCATAGTTTTCATATAACAAATCAATTGCACAATCATTTTCTTTACAATACTTTAAAAACCAATGTCCATCATAACCTTCACGAGTTAATCTATCTACTTTAATCGCTACTACTACATCAATAACACTTTTTTCAATATCATCTAACATTCGTTCCATGTTTGGTCTTTTTAAATCTTTGGCACTATGCCCCGCATCATTATAAATATCTACAATTACATAATTTTTCCTTTTACAATAATCTTTCAACTCTCTTATTTGTCCGTCAATTGAATAACCATAATCTCTTTGTTCTTCAGTTGATACCCTAACATATATTCCTGCTTTTAAATTCATTCAATCCTCTCTCTTTCTGTTTCATATTTTTTAAAAGAAAAAGGCAAAGACAGTATATAGTTTATACATACTACTTCACCTTTTCAAAGAACATATTCTCGTTAATTGTCTATTTATTATAGACTTTTTTCTTCATTTGTCAAGGTTAGTAGTAAGCATATTTCTAATGATCTCTTTTATTTGATTTAAAGTATAAGACTTTTTATAGTTGGGTATGTAGTATCTTTTATTGTTTAGATTATCACAAGCATAATGATAAATGACTAGATTAAGATCTGATATTTCATAGATAATTGGCTTAATAGTTTTAATATTAGTTTTCTTTATTTCTAATATTGCGCCATCTGTTATTTTGATAATAGGCTTGTTTTTGCCTATAAAGTCTAAAAACTCCTTATCTGCCTTTAATTGTCTTATGATTTTAAATTCCAACATAAAAATAGATTGCTCCTTTCTTTAGGTAACAATCTATTTCTAACTGTTTAATATATTTGTAATGCTTTCCCCTTATAATTATTACTAATCATAGGGGGTAGCAAGTTCCTCATATTTGGTAGCCTGTATGGGACTTGAACCCACGAATACCGCCTTGAGAGGGCGGCGTGTTAAACCACTTCACCAACAGGCCATAAAAAGAAAACTCTTACTAGAGTTAAATTTAATTGGTAGCGAGAGAGGGGGTCGAACCCACGACCTTCCGGGTATGAACCGGACGCTCTAGCCAACTGAGCTATCTCGCCATAAAAGTAAGCAATATCATTATATCAACGATATTGCTTATTTTCAACTTTTTTTTATTACTTTATTCTTCTAAGCGCCAAATTCGTATCCTCTCGGCTACAAATATTTGCTTGGGTGTTTTTAATAATTGCATAGCCATATGCAATTAACGCTACTCCTCCTGCAATTGCAAGATTCGTAATACCCGCATCTTTATGATTAACTATTTGGTTATAAACTAAACAACTAGCATATGCAACTGGTATAGTTCCTAATAATGCGCTCCCTGCTGCTTTAACTCTAGCAACACGCTCTTTCATTATAAAATAGTTATGCATTCCCATATCAACTACTTCTCTAGATCTAGATTCCAAAGATTCATATTCAACTGACGATATTTGGTTAATGCTTTCCTCAGTAAGACTAATATTATTCTTTAAAAACGTTTTATGAACTCTTTTTACTTCTTGGTCAAAACTGCCATCTTTTTCACGTTTAAACATATTTATACCTTGATAATCTATTGGTACAATTGTACGAACAGTTTTAGTCTTAGTAGCAATTTGTCCATCTTTTGTAACTTTACCTTTTTTAGATATTTCAGCTATTAATACTTCGCATGTTTCATCACCATACACTGGAAAATCACAAACTAATGTAACTTTTTTAGCTTTTTTCATTTTTTTCTCCCCCTTTATAAAGAACAGGCTAATTATAGCATATTAGGAAAGAAAAGTCAATTATTTTCTTGTCCTACTTTTTGCTCCTATGATTAATCTATGATAATGTCTTAGGTGTTATTCCGGGAAAATGTCCCAACTGTGATATAATATTCCACCGAGGTGGAAACGATGAAAGAGGTAAAATTAGGAATGAAAGAAAAAGATA
>Ga0116152_10004966_pt1 | contig 10421 bp, 10 predicted proteins | sample AD_UKC119_MetaG_FD_89894 | JGI IMG/M metagenome (GOLD analysis project Ga0116152, IMG submission 89894) | Active sludge microbial communities of municipal wastewater-treating anaerobic digesters from Hong Kong - AD_UKC119_MetaG | ecosystem: Engineered > Bioreactor > Anaerobic > Digestate...
ATCGCCGCGCAGGATGACGAAGCCCGGGCGCGTCAGATCCGGCTCGAGGCCGAGCGCGACGGCAGCGATTTCCCGCCCCCGTCGCCGGGCGATCCGGCCGCCATCGCGGCCCAGCGCGCGCTGTTCCAGGCCCGCGCGGAAACCCTGGCACGGCAGCGCGGGCAACTGGCGGAACGCCGCCACCAGGCCCAGGCTGAAATCGACGGACTGGTCCGTCAACGCGCCGCCCTGAGCCGCGAAACCGCCCTGATCGACGCTGCCCTTCAGGCGCAACAATCTCTTCGAAACCAAGGGCTTGCACTGAATTCACAGGTCGAGGCCCTGGCGCGCGACGCGGCCAGGCTCGACGGTCAGCGCGCGGCATTCGACGCCCGCGAGGCGCAGGTTCGAGGCCAGATCGCCGAGATCGCGCAGCAGATCGAAACGCTCGACGCAACCCGCCGCGAAGAGGCCGAACGCGACCTGGCCGAGACCGGCGTGCGGCGCGTCGAACTGGCGGCGCGGCGGTCCGCGCTGCGGGCGCAACGCGACCGGATGGCGCTGCGCGCGCCGGTCGCCGGGGTGGTTCACGGCTTGGCGGTCGGCAGCGGGGCGGTGCTGCGCCCCGCGCAAGAGGCGATGCAGATCCTCGCACGTGATTCGCCGCCCGGGATCGTGCTGCGGCTTCGCCCCGACGACATCGACCATGTGGTGCCCGGGCAGGCGGTTCAACTGCACCTGCCGGCCCTGTCCGCCCGCCACCTGGGCGACATCGACGGCACCGTGCGCGCCGTTTCGGCGGCCGCGCTGATCGATGAGCGCAGCGGCCAGCGGTTCTTTCGCGTCGAGGTCACGCTGAATGCCGACGCCGCCGCGCGGCTGGTCGGGGCGCCGCTGGCACCGGGCATGGCGGTGCAGGGCTATATCGTGACCGGCGAACGCACTCCGCTGGACTATCTGCTGGCCCCGGTGCGCGACCACATGGCGCGCGCCATGCGCGAGCCCTGATCCGCCCGGCCCCGAACCGCCCCGGCCATCGCCTGGGGCGGCGGGGCTTTTCGCGCCGGCGCAAACGTGCTTTCCTCGGCTCGACCGCAAAGGAGGCCCCCATGCCGAACGCCATCGAAACCCGCCTCGCCGACATGGGCCTTGCCCTGCCCGCCGCGCCGGCGCCCGCCGCGAACTATGTGCCCTGGGTCATCAGCGGCAACCAGATCTTTGTCTCGGGCCAGGTCAGCCAGGCCAACGGCGCCTTTCTGACCGGAAAGCTGGGCGCGGATCTCAGCACCGAACAAGGGGCCGAGGCGGCGCGCAGCTGCGCGCTGTCGCTGCTGGCGCAAGCCAAGGCCGCGCTGGGTGGCGACCTGTCGCGGCTGAAACGGGTGGTGAAGCTGACCGGCTTCGTCAACTGCACCGCCGATTTCACCGATCAGCCCAAGGTCATCAACGGCGCATCCGACCTGATGGTCGCGGCGCTGGGTGACGCCGGACGGCACGCCCGGTCCGCCGTCGGCGCACCCTCGTTGCCGCTGGGGGTCGCGGTCGAGATCGAGGCGATCTTCGAATTCGCCTGAGGAGCCCGCCGATGCGTCCGCGCCTTTCGCCCGCCTTCCTGTCCGTGCCGATCGCCCATCGCGCGCTGCACGACGCGGGCGCCCACCGGCCCGAGAATTCGCTGCCCGCCATTCGCGCCGCGATCGCCGCCGGCTATGGAATCGAAATCGACCTGCAACCCAGCGCGGACGGCGTGCCGATGGTGTTCCATGACGACACGCTGGATCGGCTGACCCATGACAGCGGGCCGATCCGGGCGCGGACCGCGGCCGCGTTGCAGCGCATCGGCGTGCGGGCCAGCCCCGAACCGATCCCGACCCTGCGTCAGGTCCTGGACGAGGTGGACGGCCGCGTGCCCCTGCTGATCGAGATCAAGGACCAGTCCGGCGTCATGGGGCCAACCGACGGCGCGCTCGAACGCGCCACGGCCGAGGCCCTTGTGGGCTATGCCGGGCCGGTCGCGGTCATGTCGTTCAATCCGGACTCGATCGCGCACATGGCCCGACACGCGCCACATGTGCCGCGCGGCCTGACCACCTATGCCTTTCCGGCCAGCGATTTCCCGGGCGACCTGACCGCCACCCTCGAACTCCACCGTCAGGCCCTGGCCGACATCGCCGCATTCGACACGGTCGAGGCCAGCTTCATCTCGCATCACTGGCTGGATCTCGATCGCCCGCGCGTCGCCGAAATCCGGGCCCAGGGGTGGGACGTGCTGTGCTGGACCATCCGCTCGCCCCAGGACGAGGCCACCGCCCGCCGCATCGCGCAGAACATCACCTTCGAGCGATATCTGGCGGTCAAGGCCTGAGGCGCCCTTGACCTTGGCGCCGCTTTGGCCAGCATGACGGCATCAGCCAGGGGACCCCGGGTGCAGATCGCCCTACACGATTCCATCACCGAAATCGCGGCCGCCGACTGGGACGCGCTGTCCCCGCCGGGCCGCGACGGCCGCCCGCGGGACCCCTTTACCACGCATCGCTTCCTGGCCGCGCTGGAACGGTCGGGATCGGTCGGTCCCGGCACAGGGTGGGAGGCCAAGCACCTGAGCGTGCGCCAGGACGGCCGGCTGCTGGCCGCGATGCCCCTCTATGCAAAGGGCCACAGTCAGGGCGAATACGTCTTTGACCATGCGTTCGCCGATGCCTGGCAACGCGCTGGTGGGCAGTATTACCCCAAATTGCAGGCCGCGGTGCCCTTCACGCCCGCCACCGGACCGCGGCTTCTGGGCGATCCGGCGCTGCGCCCGATCCTGCTGCGCGCGCTGCGCGAGGTGACCGAGGGCAACGGCCTCAGCTCGGCGCATATCACCTTTTGCACCGCGGACGAGGCCGCGGCCGGCACGCGCGAGGGCTATCTGCACCGCGTCACACAGCAATTCCACTGGCACGATGCCGGGTATGGCGATTTCACCGGCTTCCTGGCCGCGCTGTCCTCGCGCAAGCGAAAGACGATCCGGCGCGAGCGGGCGCAGGCGCAGGACTTTGGCGGCGACATCGTGGCGCTGACCGGCACCGCCTTGCAGCCGGCCCATTGGGAGGCCTTCTGGCGGTTCTATCAGGACACCGGCCATCGCAAATGGGGCCGCCCCTATCTGACGCGCGCCTTTTTCGACGAAGTGCACCGCACCATGGCCGACGATATCTTGCTGGTTCTGGCGCTGCGCGACGGCCGGCCGGTGGCGGGGGCGTTGAACTTCATCGGCGCCGACACCCTGTTCGGCCGCTATTGGGGCTGTATCGAAGATCACCCCTGCCTGCACTTCGAACTGTGCTATTACCAGGCCATCGACTGGGCGCTGGCGCATGGCCTGTCCCGGGTCGAAGCCGGCGCGCAGGGGGAACACAAGGTGGCGCGCGGCTATCTGCCGGCCGAGATCCATTCCTTGCACTGGTTCGCCGACCCCCGCTTCCGAGAGGCCGTGGCCGACTATCTGCGCGCCGAGGCCGCGGCCGTCGGCGAGGAAATGCACCTGCTGGAAAGCTATGGTCCGTTCCGGCGCGGACCGATCCCCGAGGAGGAGGAGGAACGAGAATGATCGACTTCTACACCAACCCGCAATCGCGCGGCGCCATCGCGCACTGGATGCTCGAGGAGATCGGCCAGCCCTATCGCCTGCACACCCTGGACTATGACACGACGATGAAGGCCCCCGACTATCTGGCGATCAACCCGATGGGCAAGGTCCCCGCGATCGTCCACGACGGCCAGGTGGTGACCGAGGTGGCCGCGATCTGCGCCTATCTGGCCGATGCCTTTCCCGATGCCGGGCTGGCCCCGGCCCCGGCCGCGCGCGGCGCCTATTACCGCTGGCTCTTTTTCGGCGCCGGCCCGGTCGAGGCTGCGGTGTCCAACAATGCGCTGGGGTTTCAGGTTCCCCCCGACCGCCGAAAGATGATCGGATACGGATCGCTGGACGATGTGGTGCACGCCCTCGACGGGCACCTGTCGCGCAGTCCCTACATGGCGGGCGAGGCGTTCACCGCCGCCGACGTCTATACCGGAAGCCAGATCGGCTGGGGCATGATGTTCGGCACCCTGCCGGTGCGCGATTCGTTCGTGGCCTATTGGGACCGGATCAAGGACCGCCCGGCGCGCCTGCGCTCGATGGCGGCGGGGCAGGTCTGAAATGACACGCCCTGCCCTGCTCGACGGCGATCTGCGCGACCGCGCCCTGTCCGAACTTGCGGCGATGGGCTGGACCTATGAGCCCGCCCGCGATGCCGTGTCGCGCCATTTCCGGTTTCGGGATTTTTCGGATGCGTTCGGCTGGATGACCCGCGTCGCCATGGAGGCCGAGAAACTGGACCACCATCCGGAATGGTTCAACGTCTGGAACCGGGTCGATGTCGTGCTGACCACGCATGACGTCGCGGGCCTGACCGAGCTGGACCTGAAACTGGCCCGGGCGATGACGCGGCTGGCCGAACGCGCCGCGCCGCCGGCGTGACCCGCGGGACGGGACGCGGTGCCACCCAACGGGCCTGCGTGCGGGGTGGACCATCCGCCCACCCCGGCACCTCTTACAGCGCGTCGAGCATCGCCTCGCCGCCCGAGATTTCGCAGCCCTTGCCCGTTTCGGGGTGCCAGACCTTGACCACGCCGTCCTCGGCCATCAGGGCGTAACGTTTCGACCGCCCGCCGACCCAGCTGCCGGGTTGCTCGATGGTCTGGCCGATGGCCTTGGTGAAATCCCCCGCGCCATCCGACAACATGGCGATTCCCGCCGCCGAGGCGCCGGTCGCCTCGCCCCAGGCTTTCATCACGAAGGGGTCGTTCACCGCGACGCAGATCACCTCGTCCACCCCCTTGGCGGCCAGCGCCTCCTTGGTGCGGATGAAGCTGGGCACATGCGCCGAATGACAGGTCGGCGTGAACGCGCCGGGGACGGCAAAGATGACCACCTTGCGCCCCTCGGTCAGCGATTTGACGCTGACCGGCTGGGGACCGTCGGGGCCCATGCGGGTCAACTGGACATCGGGCAGCGACGCGCCCTCGGAAATGGACATGGAAAACGCTCCTGGTCTGGGTTTGGTCGAGAATCCGGGATATATACCGGGCCGGGACATCATCCAGTGCGTTCACGCCTGTGACAAGAAGGGGAAAAGGATGGCGGGTATCGTGGTGATCGGGGCCGGGCAGGCAGGGTCTGCGCTGGTGGCGAAATTGCGGGCGTCGGGCTACGATGGCGCGCTGACGCTGATCGGTGACGAACCCGTGCCGCCCTACCAGCGCCCGCCGCTGTCCAAGAAATACCTGTTGGGCGAGATGGGCGTCGAACGGCTGATCCTGCGCGCCGACAGTTTCTATGCCGACCAGGCCATTACCCTGAAGCTGGGCCAGCCCGTGACACGGATCGACCCGGCCGCGAAAACCGTCTGGCTGGGCAACGAGTCCATCGCCTATGACCAGCTTGCACTGACCACCGGGGCGGACCCCCGCCGCCTGCCGGCCGCCGCCGGGGGCGATCTGGCGGGGGTCTACGGCGTGCGCAAGCTGGCCGATATCGACGCAATGGCGAGCGAATTCCAGCCGGGCCGGCGCGTGCTGATCGTCGGCGGCGGCTATATCGGGCTCGAAGCGGCGGCGGTGGCGTCGAAAAAGGGGCTGGAGGTGACCCTGATCGAGGCCGCGCCACGCATCCTGGGACGGGTCGCCGCGCCGCAGACCGCCGACGCGGTGCGCGCGCTGCACCAAAGCCACGGGGTGACGATCCGCGAGGGGCTTGGCCTGACGCGGCTGACCGGCGACACCCGCGTCACCGGCGCCGATCTGGCCGACGGCAGCCACCTGGACGTGGATTTCGCCATCATCGGCATCGGCATCACGCCAGGGGGGCAGGCCCTGGCCGAGGCCGCCGGGCTGACCCTGGACAACGGGATCGCGACCGATGCCCTGGGGCGGACCTCGGACCCGGCGATCTGGGCGGCGGGCGACTGCGCAAGCTTCGTCTACCGGGGCGCGCGCATCCGGCTGGAAAGCGTGCAGAACGCCATCGACCAGGCCGAGGCCGTGGCGGCGAACATGTTGGGCGCCGACACACCCTATGTGCCGATGCCGTGGTTCTGGTCCGATCAATACGACATGAAACTGCAAATCGCCGGGCTGAACACCGGCTATGACCGCGTCGTCACCCGCGACTCTGGCCCCGCGCGCAGCTTCTGGTATTACCGGGGCGCGACCCTGCTGGCGGTCGATGCGATGAACGACCCGCGCGGCTACATGGTCGGCAAGCGCCTGATCGAGCAGGGAAAATCCCCCGCGCCCGAGGCCGTTGCCGACCCTGCGACGGACCTGAAGGCGCTGCTGGCCTGATGCGGATCGTCGGTGGTGCGCATCGCGGCCTGACCCTGGCCGACGTCGGCGCCGGTGACCCGGCGGCGCATCTGCGCCCCACGTCGGACCGCGTGCGCGAGGCGCTGTTCAACATGCTGTGCCAGGGGCGCTGGGGCGATCTGGTGCGCGGCCAGCGGGTGCTGGACCTGTTCGCCGGCACCGGCGCGCTGGGGCTCGAGGCGCTGTCGCGCGGCGCGGTGCAGGTGACGCTGGTCGATGACGGCGCCGCCGCCCGGGCCCTGATTCGCGCCAATATCGAAAAGCTGCGGGCGATGGGCGTGACCCGGCTCTATCGCCGCGATGCGCGCGATCTGGGCGAGAACCGGGGGCCGGGGTTCGGACTGGTGTTTCTGGATCCGCCCTATGGCAAGGCCCTGGGCGAGATCGCGCTGGCCTCGGCCCGGGCGGGCGGTTGGCTGGCACCCGGCGCAACCCTGATGTGGGAGGAAAACGCGCCGATGGGCCCACCCCCGGGCTTCGAGGTTCTGGATCAGCGCCGCTATGGCGAGACCTGGATCACGGTTCTGCGTGCCCCAGGCTAGCGCGCCGGCCAGGGCTGGGGCTGGTGGGTATAGGCGATGTAGAGCGGGTGCCTGGGGTGGCCGTCCTTGCTGAGCCCCAGATGCGCAAGCGGCTTGCCACTGCCGCGCAACAGGGCCTCGACCTGCGCCCCCCGGCCCAGATGCGCGCCATGCGTGCCCCAGGCGCAAACCACGGCGTCGGCCCAGGCCGCCCCCTCTAGGATGGCCGCGTCGTTGTCGGGGCCGACCGGGTCGGGCTGAGCGCGCATCGCCCGGGGGTCGGTCGCGCGCCAGGCAAAGATGTTGCACACACGAAAGGCGCCGTAACCCAGCGCCCGCGCGCGGCGCTCGCAGCGTTCCACGGTGGGGTCGTTCTGCACCTCGGTCGCGGTCGAGGGATTGAGCATGACGAACAGCACGCGCCCGCCCGCCGCGTCCCAGGTTCGGGTCAGCGCATAGCGGTAGGCCGCGCAATCCGAATAGAGCGCGGTCGAGGGGGCGTCGCCCTTGATGTGGGTGCGGATCATCATGCAAGCGTTCTAGCCCCTGCGCACCGTCAGGGCCAGTGGCGGGTGAGGGCCGGGGCGCTGCCCCGGACCCCGGCGTATTTGCGACAAGATGATGGGGCTTTTCGTCCCCGTTCCCCGGGGGTAGGGTCGCGGCCCGCTTTCCCCGTTGTGAGGCCCCTTCGTGACCCAGCCCGTCAATTTCCGCATTCCCCGTCAGATCGCCGCCGAGATTGGCGCGCGCCCCGAGCAGGTCTCGGTCGCGATCGGATTGCTGGACGAGGGGGCGACGGTGCCTTTCGTCGCGCGCTACCGCAAGGAGGCGACCGGCGGGCTGGACGACACCCAACTGCGCACCCTGTCCGAGCGGCTGACCTATCTGCGCGAGATGGAGGCGCGGCGTGCCAGCATCGTCGAATCGATCACCCAGCAGGGCAAGATGACCGACGACCTGGCCCGCGCCCTGGCCGGGGCCGAGACCAAGGCGGTGCTTGAAGACCTGTATCTGCCCTATAAACCCAAGCGCCGCACCAAGGCGATGATCGCGCGCGAAAACGGGCTGGCGCCCCTGGCCGACGCGATTCTGGCGGATCGGGCGGCCGACCCCGAGCGGCTGGCGCAGGCCTATCTGGGCGAGGGCGTGGCCGATGTGAAGGCCGCCCTCGAGGGCGCGCGCGAGATCGTCGCCGAGCGGCTGGTCGAAGACGCCAGGCTGAAGGCGCAGCTCAGGGCGCACATGGCCGCCGTCGCCCGGCTGACCGCCGAGGTGTTGCCGGGCAAGGAGGTCGAGGGCGCCAAATTCGCCGACTATTTCGCGCATTCCGAGGCGCTGTCGGGCGTGCCCAGCCACCGCGCGTTGGCGATGTTCCGGGGCCGCAACGAGGGGATCCTGGCACTGGACCTGGTGGTCGAGCCCGAGGCCGCGCCGGGCGACTCGGTGGCCGAGCGCACCGTGAAGGCGGCGCTGGACGTGGGGCGCGCCGGCAAGGCGGATCAATGGCTGGGCACGGTCGCCGGCTGGGTCTGGCGCATCAAGCTGAAGCTGAGCCTGACCATCGATCTGATGACCGACCTGCGCGAAAAGGCCGAGGCCGAGGCGATCCGCGTCTTTGCGCGGAACCTGAAGGACCTGCTGCTGGCCGCGCCCGCCGGCGCCAAGGCGACGCTGGGGTTGGACCCGGGGATTCGCACGGGCGTCAAGGTGGCGGTGGTCGATGCGACCGGCAAGGTGCTGGACACGGCCACTGTCTACCCGTTCCAGCCGCGCATGGATGTGCAGGGATCGCTGGCCGTGCTGGGGGCCCTGGTCCGCAAGCACGGCGTCGGCCTGATCGCCATCGGCAACGGCACCGCCAGCCGCGAGACCGACGCTTTGGTGCAGGAGTTGCTGTCGAAACTGCCCAGCCCGCGCCCGGTCAAGGTGGTGGTCAGCGAGGCCGGCGCCTCGGTCTATTCGGCCAGCGAACTGGCGGCGCGGGAATTTCCCGATCTCGATGTGTCGCTGAGGGGTGCGGTCAGCATCGCGCGGCGTTTGCAGGACCCGCTGGCCGAACTGGTCAAGATCGAGCCCAAGGCGATCGGTGTCGGCCAGTATCAGCACGATGTGAACCAGTCGGCCCTGGGCCGGGCACTGGACGGCGTGGTCGAGGACGCAGTGAACGCCGTCGGGGTCGCGCTGAACACCGCGTCGGCGCCGCTTCTTGCGCGGGTGTCGGGGCTGGGCCCGGGCCTGGCGGAGGCCGTGGTCGCGCATCGCGACGCCAACGGTCCCTTTGCGCGCCGGCGCGATCTGCTGAAGGTCGCGCGGCTGGGGCCCAAGGCCTTCGAACAGGCGGCCGGGTTCTTGCGCATTCAGGGCGGCGACGAGCCGCTCGATGCCTCGGCCGTGCATCCAGAGGCCTATGACCTGGCCCGCCGCATCGTCAAGGCCGCCGGCCGGGACGTCGCCAGCCTGATGAAGGACCCCGCCCCCCTGCGCCGGCTGGAGCCGCGCGATTTCACCGACGACCGATTCGGGTTGCCGACGGTTCGCGACATCCTGGCCGAACTGGAGAAACCCGGCCGCGACCCGCGACCCGAATTCAAGACCGCGACCTTTGCCGAGGGCGTGCACGAGATCCGCGACCTGAAGCCCGGGATGCAGCTGGAGGGCACCGTGACCAACGTCGCGGCCTTTGGCGCCTTTGTGGACATCGGCGTTCACCAGGACGGGCTGGTCCACGTCAGCCAGTTGGCCGATCGCTTCGTCAAGGACCCGCACGAGGTTGTCAGGGCCGGCGATGTCGTCAGCGTGCGCGTGGTCGAGGTGGACGTGCCCCGAAAGCGCATCGGCCTGACGATGCGCAAGGACAACGCCGAAACCCGGCCGCCGCGCGACCCCGGCCCGCGGGGCGGCGGCCGGGGGCCCAAAGGCGGCAGCGCCGGGCCGGACAGGACGTCGGACACCGGCGCATTCGGGGCCGCGCTGCGCGATGCCCTGAAAAAACGCTGAGCCACGGCGGGGATCTGGTGGGGTTTCGGCCACAGGTGCGCCCCCGCGCCCGGCCAAACCCGATTCCCGACTTGCCCGAATCCCCCGCTTGCGTCTTGATCGGCACAAAGCCTGGGGGGGCAAATTATGATGGATTCTGCGGCCCGGAAACGCATCTGGGGCTGGTGGTGGTTTGACTGGGCCAGCCAACCCTACAACACATTGCTGATTACGTTCATCTTTGGGCCCTATGTGGTGTCCCAGGTGGGCGATGGCACGACCGCGCAAGCGATCTGGGGCTATGGAATCGGCGCGGCCGGGGTCTTGCTGGCCGTGCTGGCGCCGCTGCTGGGCGCCGTCGCCGACAAAAGCGGCAAGCGCATGGGCTTCGTGTGGTTCTTTTCGATCCTCTACGTTGTGGGGGCCTGGTCGATCTGGTGGTCCGCGCCGGACAGTTTCAACGTCTGGTTCGTCATGCTGATGTTCTGCATCGGCATGATCGGCATGGAATTCGCGACGATCTTCACCAACGCCATGCTGCCCGACCTGGCCCCG
>Ga0116152_10004967_pt1 | contig 10420 bp, 12 predicted proteins | sample AD_UKC119_MetaG_FD_89894 | JGI IMG/M metagenome (GOLD analysis project Ga0116152, IMG submission 89894) | Active sludge microbial communities of municipal wastewater-treating anaerobic digesters from Hong Kong - AD_UKC119_MetaG | ecosystem: Engineered > Bioreactor > Anaerobic > Digestate...
CCTCTTCGCGTGCCGCGAATTCACCCCCCGAGGATATTTCCGGCACAAAGAAGGGGCGGGTTCGGGTCAGAGGTCGAACTGCGCCAACACGGGGGCGTGGTCCGAGGGTTGGTCCCAGCCGCGGGCGGCGCGCAGGATGCGCGAGGCGTGCGCCGCGTTGGCGATGTCGGGGCTGGCCCAGATGTGATCCAGGCGGCGGCCCTTGTCGGCGGTGTCCCAGTCCTTTGCGCGGTAGGACCACCAAGAATACAGGAGCCCGTCAGGAATGTCCTGGCGGGTCACGTCGACCCAGCCCGCGGCGGTGCGGGTGTCCTCGAACAAGGCGACCTCGACCGGGGTGTGGCTGACGACCTTGAGAAGGGCCTTGTGGTTCCAGACGTCATCCGCGCGCGGGGCGATGTTCAGGTCGCCCACCAGGATCGCCTTTTCCGGTCGGTCGGCGCGGAAGCGATCGCGCATCTCGGCCATGAAATCCAGCTTGTGGCCGAATTTCTCGTTCGCCTCGCGGTCGGGGATGTCGCCGCCGGCGGGCACATAGCAATTGTGGATCGTCACCCCATTGTCCAGCGTGGCCGCGACATGGCGCGCGTCGCCCTTGCCGACCCAGTCGATATGGCCCGCGTCCCTGAGCGGCAGGCGCGACAGGATGGCGACGCCGTTGTAGCCCTTTTGCCCGCGCGCGACCATGTGGCCGTAGCCAAGCGCGGCGAAATCCCCGAGCGGGATCTGATCCACCGGGCTCTTGCATTCCTGAAGGCAGAGCACGTCGGGCGCCTGTTCGGACAGGAATTTTTGAACCAGCGGGCTACGCAAGCGGACGGAATTGATGTTCCAGGTGGCGAGGGTGAAGGGCATGGCGGGATCTCCTGACGCCGCAAAGACCTACACGCCGCCGACCTGTTTAGAAACCCGTTTCCTGCGCCCGAGGTGACCATGCGCCCGATCCTGCCGTTGCTCGTATTCCTGATGCTTGCCCCTGCCGCCCGCGCCGAGGGGGTTCTTCTGACCCGCGCCGGCCGGACCGAGACCCTGCGCGTCGCCCCGCAGACGCTGGGCAACCGATCGTCGTGGGATGGCGACCCGGCGTCGCTGACCTTCGCCTTTGACGCGACGGGGCGCGACGGGGTCTACGGGCTGACCGTGTCGCTGAGCGGCGGGCGCGCGACCTCGGTGATCCTGTGGCTGCCCGAGGGCCGCTATCTGGCCATGGAGGCGCTGGAGACCCGGCTGTCGCCGGTGCAGATTGACGGCCCTGCGCTGCACGTTGCCGGACACACCGTCGCGCGCGATGACGCCTTGCGGCTGGAATTCGACCTGGTGCTGCCGACGATTGATTTTGCGCCCACCCCGGGCCCCGGGCCCGACCCGCAGGACTGAAAAAAAGGCCGGGCGCGAAGCCCGGCCAAGTCCAACAGGGAGGAAGCGTGTCATGACCCCGACACGCGAGGGGAGGGACAGTGAGAAACGATTCTCACAAAACAGATAAGAACTGGTAAACGCGGCAACAATAGGGCGCGCGGTGAAACAGTTTCACGGCACCAGCCGGTAGCCGCCCGGTTCCGTCACCAGAAGCCGCGCGTTCGAGGGGTCGGGCTCGATCTTCTGGCGCAGGCGGTAGATGTGCGTTTCCAGCGTGTGGGTCGTCACGCCCGCGTTGTAGCCCCAGACCTCGTGCAGCAGGACCTCGCGCGGGGCCAGGCCATCGGGCGCGCGATAGAGGAACTTCAGGATGTTCGTCTCTTTCTCGGTCAGGCGGATCTTGCGCTCGCGCGGGTCGACCAGCATCTTCTGCGCGGGCTTGAACTGATAGTCGCCCAACTGGAACACGGCATTTTCGGATTGTTCGTGCTGGCGCAACTGGGCGCGGATGCGGGCCAGCAGCACCGGGAACTTGAACGGCTTGGTGATGTAGTCGTTCGCGCCCGAATCCAGGCCCAGGATCATGTCGGCGTCGGTATCCTGGCCGGTCAGCATCAGGATCGGGCACTTCACGCCCGATTTCCGCATCCGTTTGCACAGCTCGCGGCCGTCGGTGTCGGGCAGGCCGACGTCCAGGATGACCAGGTCGTATTGCTCCTCGCGCACGCGGTCCATCGCGGCCGCGCCGTCGCCGGCTTCGAAGGTGTCGAAATCCTCGGTCGCCACCAGTTGCTCGGCCAGGGCCTCGCGCAGGTCCTCGTCGTCATCGACCAGCAGAATCTTGTTCAGTTTCGACATGTCGGCGTCCTCGCACTCGGGCTTGTTCTGCGTCCAAGGTGTTGCGGCGGCGCGAAAGGTTCAAGAAACGGCGGAAAATCTCACGCGGACGTGTCGGGGGCGTGGGGAATGTTTCAATTTCGCCCGGGGTATCTTACATCCGGGGCGGAAATGTTTCAGCATGTTGGCCCATGTCGCTGTCGCCCAGTCCCCTCGAACGCCTGAATCGCGCCCGCGCGGACTTGCGCATCGGCTTGCCGGTGGTGCTGACCGCGGGCGCCCAGTCCGCCCTTGTCGCCGCCGCCGAGACCCTGGATGCGGACCGGCTGGCGACGATGCGCACGCTTGGGGCGCCGGTCCTGGCGATCACGGCGCATCGGGCGCAGACCCTCAAGGCGCGTGCCTACGACGGCGATCTGGCCCGGATACGGCTGCCCACCGAGGCCGATATCGCCTGGGTCGAGGCCCTGGCAGACCCCGCCGACGACCTGACGCATCCCATGAAGGGCCCGCTGACCTCGGAACGCGACGGCGCCGCCGATCTGCACCGCGCGGCGATTCGCCTGGTGAAGTCGGCGCAGCTCCTGCCCGCCGCGCTGGTGGTCCAGACCGCCAAAGCTCCGGCCCTCGCCGCGTCGCACGGGCTGACGTCCCTGTCGGCCCAGGACACGCACAGCCCGCAAACGCGGCTCTCGTCGGTGATTGCGGCGCGGTTGCCAATGCGGCTGGCGGGCGCGGGACGGCTGCATGTTTTCCGCCCCGAGGACGGCGGCATCGAACATTACGCGATCGAGGTCGGCCGCCCGATGCGCGATGCGCCGGTGCTGGCCCGGCTGCATTCGGCCTGTTTCACCGGCGATGTTCTGGGATCGCTGAAATGCGACTGCGGTCCGCAGCTTCACGCCGCTCTGGTGGCCATGCATCAGGCCGGATCTGGCGTTCTGCTCTATCTGAACCAGGAGGGGCGCGGCATCGGCCTGGCCAACAAGATGCGCGCCTATTCGCTTCAGGATCAGGGGTTCGACACGGTCGAAGCCAACCACAGGCTGGGGTTCGAGGACGACGAACGCGATTTCCGTCTGGGGGCCGAACTGCTGCGCAAGCTGGGGTTCGGGGCGGTGCGGTTGCTGACCAACAATCCGCGCAAGGTCGCGATGCTGGAAAAGGGTGGCATCGCGGTGACCGAGCGGGTGCCGCTCAAGGTCGGTGAAACCGCCGAGAACGCGGCCTATCTGGCGACCAAGGCGGCGAAATCGGGGCATCTGTTGTGAGCCCGGGCGACCTGGTGCTGACGCCCACGGGGCTGCGCTTCCTGGGGCGCCGCTTTCCCTGCTCCATCGGCCGCGGCGGCGTTACCTTGCAAAAGCGCGAAGGCGACGGCGCCACCCCCGCGGGCGATCACCGGATCACCGGGATGCTCTACCGCCCCGACCGGCTGCCGGCGCGGGTGCTGCCGGGCTGGGCCCGCCCGATCGGCCTGCGCGACCTGTGGTGCGATGACCCCGCGCATCCGGCCTACAACCGCCCCGCGCGCGCGCCCCTCGCCGCCAGTCACGAGGTCCTGCGCCGCGCCGACCCGCTCTATGACCTGATCCTGCTGACCGACTGGAACGCCGCGCCCCCGCAGCCGGGCCGGGGTTCGGCGATCTTTCTGCATCGCTGGCGTCGGACCGGGTATCCGACGGCGGGCTGCATCGCCTTTGCCGCCGCAGATCTTCTGTGGATCGCCCGCCGCATCGCCCCGGGCGCGGGACTTTTCGTCCGGGGCTAGCGCGTGCTGTTGCCCTTCTTTGTGCCGGAAATATCCTCGGGGGTATCCAAAGGGGGTGGAAAACCCCCTTTGGCGGGGGGTGCGGGGGGCTGGCCCCCCGCTGCCTACAGCACCGCGGCGATGGCTTTCGCGACCTGCGGGATGCTCTCGTCCGTCAGCCCGGCCATGTTCAGCCGTCCGCCGCCGACGACATAGACGCCGAACTCCTCGCGCAGGCGCAGGATCTGTTCGTCCGTCCCCCCAAGAACCGAGAACATCCCCCGCTGGTCGGCCAGGAATCCGAACCGGTCCGATCCGCAAGCGTCGCGCAGCGCCCGCGCCAGGGACCGGCGCAGCCCATTCATCCGGTCGCGCATCGCCGTCAGCTCGTCGCTCCATTCGGCGCGCATCGCCGCGTCGCCCAGGATCTCGGTCACCACCCGCGCGCCATGGTCCGGCGGAAAGCTGATGGTCTGACGGTTCAGGGTTTCCAGCGTGCCTTGCACCAATGCCCGTTCGTCTTCGGGGCATTGCACCAGGCAGACGCCGGTCCGCTCGCGGTAGAGCCCGAAATTCTTCGAGGCCGAGGCAACGACGATCAGCCGCTCGACCCGCCCTGCCAGCAGCCGCACACCGGCCGCGTCCTTGTCCAGTCCGTCGCCAAAGCCCTGATAGGCGAAATCGACAAAGGGGATCAGCCCGCGCGCGTTGCAGAACGCGGCCACCTGCGCCCAGTCGTCGGCGTTCAGATCGGCGCCGGTGGGGTTGTGGCAACAGCCGTGAAGGATCACCACATCCCCCGCCCTGGCGCTTTCAAGGTCCTGCCACATCGCCTCTCGCGCCACCGCGCCGGTCTCGGCGTCGTAATAGCGATAGGGTTTCCATTGCAGCCCGGCGGCCTTGGTCAGCGCCATGTGGTTCGGCCAGGTCGGCGCGGAAATCCACACCGTCGCACCCGGATTGGCCGCATGGACCAGATCGAGCCCCAGCTTCACGCCCCCCGTGCCCCCGGTCGAGGTCGTCCCGGCCAGCCGCGCGGGATCGGCCGCATCGCCCAGCACCAGCCCGGCCATCGCCTGACGGAACGCCGGATCGCCGGAAAGCGTGGTGTAGCTCTTGGTGTCCTGCTCGTTCACCAGTTTCTGTTCCGCCGTCTTGACGGCGCGCATCACCGGGGTCCGGCCCTGGGGGTCCTTGTAGACACCCAGCCCCAGGTCCACCTTGGCGCTGCGCGGGTCCTCGCGGAACAGCGTCATGACCTTCAGGATCGGGTCGGCGGTGGGGGCGGGGAGAACCTTGAACATGGCGCGTTCCTAATGCAGGGGCCTAGAGCAGGGGTTGCAGAAAGGTCTGGTCGCGGGTCAGCACGCGGCTGCGGACCTCGGTGCGGGCGGGCGTGAAACCCATGCGCTGGTATTGCGCCAAGGCGCGGGGGTGGTCCAGCGTGCAAGTGTTGACGGTCATCAAATGCGTGCCGGGGCGGTCCCACCCGGTCAGGATCGCGGTCTTCAGCAGGAAGCTGCCCAGCCCCTGACCGACGGCCTCGGGCACCAGGCCGAAATAGGCCAGGTCACAGGTTCCGGCCTGGCGCCAGTCCAGCAGGAAGAACCCCTGCGGCCACCCTTTGCCCATCAGCGTGTAAAGCGCGACATCGGCGTGCTGCACCCAGTCGCGCACGGCCTCGGTCGGTTCGGCGTGCATGTCGGTCCAGGCGTAATCGCGCCCCACCGCGTCATAGAGCGCCAGAAACCACCAGGCGGGCGGGTCCTCGGCGCGGATCAGCGCGTGGTCGTGCCCGATGGGCTGGGCCGGCCAGCCATAGGACGGGCGGCGGTCCATCTCCAGCCAGGTGACGCGATAATCGACGGTTTCGCCGGCCTTGCGGGCGATCATGTCAGCCTTTCTCGACCTTCAGATCGGGATACATGCCCCATTCCGACCACGAGCCATCATAGAGCGCGTGGTTCCGGTGGCCGACGATCTCCAGCGCCAGGCTGATGACCGCGGCGGTCACGCCCGACCCGCACGAGGTGATGACCGGGCGGTTCAGATCGACACCCGCCGCCACCAGCGCGGCGCGCAGCGCATCGGGGTCCTTCATCGTGCCATCGGCGTTCTGCAAGTTGGCGAAGGGCAGGCTCAACGAGCCGGGGATGTGCCCCGCGCGCAGTCCGGGGCGCGGTTCCTCGACCTCGCCACGGAAACGCTCGGCGCTGCGGGCATCGACAATCTGCCAATCCCCCAGCTTCGAGGCCGAGGCCACCTGGCTCACGTCCTTCACCAGATGCGCCTGGCGCTGCACGGTGATGTGGCGGTCGCGCACCATGGGGGGCAGGTCCTCGATCTCGCGGCCCTCGGCCTTCCACTTGGGCAGGCCGCCGTCCAGCACCGCGACATCCATCTTGCCCATCAGCCGAAAGGTCCACCAGACGCGCGGCGCCGACCAGACGCCCTTGGTGTCATAGACCACCACCTGGTGCCCGTCGCCCACGCCCAGCGCCCGCATCCGGCTGACGAACTTCTCGGGCGGGGGGGCCATGTGCGGCAGGGCCGACCGCTGGTCGCTGATCTCGTCGATGTCGAAGAACCGCGCGCCGGGGATATGTTCGTCCCGATACTCGGCCCTGGCGTCGCGCCCGGTGGCCGGCATGTGCCACGAGGCATCGAGAATGCGCAGGTCCGGGTCGCCCATATGGGCGGCCAGCCAGTCGGTGGACACAAGCGTGCGGGGATCGTCGGTCGCCATGCGGTCTCTTCCTTGCCTGAGGTCCTCCATGGGATACCGTCAGCCGGACGGGTCAGGCAAGGGCAGAAGCGCCCGTTCCGGCGCCTGCGTGGCCGCCCGGTGACGCCCGGGGTGCAGCCGGGCGCGCAACGGATGCTGGCGCTGCGGGGCGGGCCGCGCTAAATCCGCCTCATGCGACAGACCCTGACCGAACTCTATGATGCGCGTGTGGCCAAGGGCGAGATCCGCCCCGACGCGGCCCAACGCGCCGTCCTGCCCCTGCTGGACGAACGCCGCGCTGCCTTGGAAACCCCGCAGAAGAAGGGTCTTCTGGGGGGGCTGTTCAAGAAACCGCCCCAAGGGCCCCGGGGGCTGTATCTGTGGGGCGGTGTCGGGCGCGGAAAGTCGATGCTGATGGACCTGTTCGAACAGGCGACCGACATCGATGCCAAGCGCCGCGTGCATTTCCACGCCTTCATGCAGGAAATCCACCACGGGATGCACGAAGCCCGCAAGACCGGCGTGGACGACGCGCTGGCGCCTGTAGCCAGGGCGGTGGCGCAGGATCTGCGGCTGCTGGCCTTTGACGAGATGCAGATCACCGACATCACCGATGCGATGATCGTCGGCCGGCTGTTCCAGATGCTGATGGAGGCCGGCGTGGTGATCGTCACCACCTCGAACCGCCCGCCCGAGGATCTTTACAAGAACGGCCTGAACCGGGCGCTGTTCCTGCCGTTCATCGCCCTGCTGCGCGCGCGCATGGAGGTGATCGAACTGCAAAGCGAGACCGACTATCGCCAACACCGGCTGACCGGCGCGCAGGTCTATTTCACGCCCGCCGATGCCGGCGCCCATGCGGCGATGGATGCGCTCTGGTCCGAGCTGACGGGCGTTGGCGCCGGCACGCCCCTGGTGCTGGAGGTGCAGGGCCGCAAGGTCGAGATCCCGCACCACCACAACGCCGTCGCGCGCACCGGCTTCTGGGACCTGTGCGGGCGCCCGCTGGGGCCGGCGGACTATCTGGCGCTGGCCGACCGCGTGCGGGTCCTGATGATCGAGGACATCCCCCATCTGTCCGCCGCCAACTACAACGAGGCCAAGCGCTTCGTCACGCTGATCGACGCGCTTTACGAGGGGCGCGTGCGGCTGATCGCCAGTGCCGCCGATCAGCCCGAACGGCTGTATATGGAAGGGGCCGGCGCGTTCGAATTCGAACGAACCGCCAGCCGCTTGCGCGAGATGCAGGCCATCGACTGGGGCAGCGCCTGAGGGTTACTCGGCGCTGCCGGTCCGCTCGATCTTGCTGTAGGCCTTCAGCTTGGCGTCCCCCTTGGCGCGTTCTCGCTGTTGCAGGTCCTTGGTCGCCTGCGCGGGCTGCTTGCCGCGCTCGATCTCGGCGAATTTCGCCATCTTGGAACCCGAGGCGCCGTGGTCATGATCCAGGGGATGTTTCGACATCGGTTTCTCCTTTGAATCTGCCGGGCTGACAATCCTAGCGTGAATCCGGGCGCAAGTCACGCCGCGGCGGCGGAAGTCAGCGCAAGGGTCTGCATCAGCACCTGATCCAGCGGCGTATCCTGCCAGTCGGGCAGCAGGGCGTGCAGGCGCGCGCCGTCCATCCGGTGCGGGGTCTCGTAGAGATAGCGCATCTCGCCCAGTTCCCGCGCCAGTTCCCAGACCGGGCCGGCCAGCCGCATCGCCCACCAGGGAAACCGGTCAAAGCCCAGCGAGCGGCCGGTCAGGTGTTCGATCCGGTCCTTCAACTGCCGCGCGCTGAAGGTATGGCCCGGAAAGGGCACGTCACAGAATGCGGGCAGCGCGGCGCGGCGTTCGGCCAGCATCACGCCTGCGCGGGCCATGTCGGGCAGCCAGGCATGGGCGCGCACCACGTCGGGGTCGCCGGGCGCCGTCACGCGACCCTTGGCCAGATTGCGCAGATAGAGGTATTGCAGCACCGAATCGGTGGCCCGGGCATCCATGAAATCGCCTGCCCGCAAGAGGATCGTCTGCACCCCTTCGGTCGCGGCGGTGCGATAGCGGGCCTCGACCTCGGCGCGGATGCGGCCCTTGCGGCTGCGGGGCGCGTGCGGGGTGTGTTCGTCCCAGGGGCCGGGCTGGTCGCCGAACACATAGACATTGCCCGGAAACAGCACCGTCGCCCCTGAGGTCTTTGCCGCCGCCAGGACCTGCGTGGTGATCTGCGGCAGGATGCGGTCCCAATCGTGGTAATTCGGCGGGTTCAACCCGTTCACGATGACCGCGCAGCCCTGCGCGGCCAGGTCCATGTCAGTGCCGCGCTTGTAGGCCCGGGTTTGCCAGCCGGCGGCGCGGAAGGCGGCGGTGAAATTGCGGCCGATCTTGCCGTTGGCACCAAGGATGAGGGCGGTCTGGGTCATGGGGATCTCCTTTTGCGACGGGCAGAAGATGAGGCCCGGCTTCCCCAAAGAAAATTGCATACAGGCGCATGTCATGTATTCATGAATGAATGGACAAGTTGAGCTCACTGGACTGGTCGCTGGTGCAGGCCTTTCTCGCCGTGGCGGAAACGGGCAGCCTGTCGGCGGCGGCGCGGGCCCTGGGGCGCAGCCAGCCGACGCTGGGCCGCCAGATCAAGACGATCGAGGGACAACTGGGCGCCGACCTGTTCCACCGCCAGCCCCGGGGGTTTTCCCTGACCGAGGACGGGCAGGCGCTGCTCGAACCCGCCCGCGCGATGCGCGACGCGGCGAATCGCATGGCGCTGACCGTGGCAGGCCACGAGGCGCGGCTCGAAGGCAGCGTGCGCGTCACCGCCAGCGTCGCGGTGTCGGTCTGGCATCTGCCGCCGGTTCTGGCCGCCCTGCGCGTGGCCGAGCCCCTGATCCGCATCGACCTGGTGCCCACGGACCGGACCTCGAATCTGCTGTATCGCGAGGCCGACATCGCGATTCGCATGTATCGGCCGACCCAGCAGGACCTGATCGCCCGGCACCTTGGCGACGTGGGCATCGCGGCCTTTGCGGCAAAAACCTACCTGGCCAGGCGCGGCATGCCCCGGACGGCGCAGGACCTGGGTCAGCACGATCTGGTGGGCATGGACCGGGAAACCCTGCTGATCGACGGGTTTCGCCAGGGCGGGATGCTGGCGACCCGCGACTGGTTCGCGACCCGCAGCGACGACATCGTCGTTGCCTGGGAACTGGTGCGCGCTGGCTGCGGGATCGGCTTTGCCCAGCGCAGTATCGGCGCCCGCGATCCCCTGGTGCAGGAAATCGACCTGGGTTTTCCCCTGCCGCGCCTGCCCGTCTGGCTGACTGCCCACCCCGTGATGCGGCGCACCCCCCGGGTGCGCCGGGTCTGGGACCTGCTCGCCGAAGGTCTGGCGCCGATGTTCAGGGCCGGGGCGTAAGCGAACCGCCCCAGGCGATCAACTGATTGATGAGCGGGCGAATGCGCGGCCCCTCGCGGTCGCAGGTGTCCGGTTTGTCCAACATGGCAAAGGCCGGGCGGTAGAACCGGTCGTCATAGGCGTTGCTGTCCAGCACCCCCAGCGCCGCCGCCACCAGATCGGCCGAGCCGGTGACCAGCGCGAATTCCTCGGGCGTCAGGCCATGGCCCGGGCAATTCTCGCTCACGACATTCGCCGTGACCAACTGCATCAGAAGATGCTCTTGTTCGCCGGTCGGCAGCGGCGGAATCCGCGGCAAGGGCACTGTGACGCCGCCATCGGCCCAGGCCGATGCGGCCAACAGGGTCAGGGCAAGAAC
>Ga0116152_10004972_pt1 | contig 10412 bp, 9 predicted proteins | sample AD_UKC119_MetaG_FD_89894 | JGI IMG/M metagenome (GOLD analysis project Ga0116152, IMG submission 89894) | Active sludge microbial communities of municipal wastewater-treating anaerobic digesters from Hong Kong - AD_UKC119_MetaG | ecosystem: Engineered > Bioreactor > Anaerobic > Digestate...
CCGGTTCCCCATGCATTATCAAAGTAGCTGAAAAATGGCAGCGGTGTTCCACTTGCCGGCAAGGCATCGTCGTCTGCCGCATCGGCAGGCAGCGGAATGAAAAAAGAAGAAACTGAACCAGTTGAGAAATTCGAATATGTCATTCTTGCCGACGAACTTCCTGTAAGCATGGCGCTTCTTTCAAAAACATGGATTTTGTCTGAAGACTGATTGGCAGTCATATAATAGCCGTCCTGCCAGATGGAAAATTTCAGGTAATCAGGAAATTCGGTGGAATTAAATGTCCATGTATAATAAGAACCGGTGGGATCGGCAGTTTGAGAAACAGCAATGTAAATTTGTGTACTTGATCCAAATTGAGCAAGGAACCAGCGATCGGCAAATTTATCGTACATCACAATCGGGTCACCGGCATTGGATGATGAACCCCATAAGGTACCCAATTGGAATGATTCCTGCTCCACTCCGGTTTTGTTGAAAATCCTGACAGTTGTAGCATTTACCATTTGTACATAATGATTCGGGCCAACAGCACCGGTGGGATCCGGTGGATATGCCGAACTGGTTACACCAGCCCAGTTTTGCAATGTGGCTTTGGTTCCGACTGTCCTTTTTCCCATTGAGGTCTGAACTATCGCCGGATCATTCCCGTATTCAGGACCATCCTCGGCCGAATAAACAAATGTTTGCGCCGGTCTGTTTTTCCTGTCATTCGAAACCCAGGGTATGGTTGTAAAATCGGGCTCCACATAGGGTTGCTCATCAATCAGTTCGCTCAAAGGCCTGGTTACAGCAAACGATGATGCATACACAAAACCCGACTCGCTATTGTTTGGCCGGGATTTGGATTCGTTCTGCGCTTTCAGCGACAATCCTGAAAAAGCAAAACAGAAAGAGAGAAGTAATGGTAAAATGTGAACTTTCATGGGGCTTTGTTTTTTTCTTGACTTGTTAGACAGATTTTTTCGGTTTTGGTTGGCACTATGGTTTGTAAATTTTTCTGAAATAGTTAACCAACTGTTTCTATTATTGCTATTTTTGTTCTTCTTATAATAATTGACCCCGCTTTGTGTTATTTGAAAACCGCCAAGGTCATTATTGTCAACTAACCGTTCACTCTTTTTGTTCATGGATATTTATCGTCGAAAAAGATTCTGGAAGTGGGGACTGTTCATCATTGGGCTGCTGATAGTGAATGCATCGGTCATGTTCAGTAATAATCTGGTAAAGAAAATTGCCACAGATGAACGTAAAAAAGTGAAAATATGGGCCAATGCCATTCAGCAGAAAGCCAATCTGGTGAATTATACCAATGACTTTTTCAAAAAAATAAAAGAGGAAGAACGCAAGCGGGTTGAAATATGGGCCGAAGCAACCAAGCGGCTTATCAATGCGGGCATCAACGAAGACCTCAGCTTCTATACACAGATCATTGCCGGTAACACTACTATTCCAGTGGTGCTCACCGATGAAGAAAAAAATATTATTGCTGCCAAAAATGTCGATTTTTCTACCGATACCGTAAATAAACTGGAAGGAAAAAGATTAAATGAATTTTCGAAAATCGAACCCATTGTTGTCAGCTATGGCGAATTTGTAAACTATCTCTATTTCAAGGAATCGCTTCTTTTCAGCGAACTGCGCAATGTACTCAATGACCTCACAGAATCATTCTTTTCCGAAGTTGTTATTAACAGCGCAAGCGTTCCGGTGCTTATTCTGGATTCGGCCCGTTCAAAGGTGTATTCCAGCGGCAATATAAATCAGGAAATTCTGAAAAATCCAGATGAGCTTAAAGAACTGATAAAAACAATGGAGACCCAAAACCCGCCTATCATCATCGATTTCGAGGGGCAGGGCAAAAAATATATTTACTACAAGGATTCGTATCTCCTTACACAATTAAGATATTATCCCTTTGTGCAATTATTTGTGGTTGGCCTTTTTCTTCTGGCAGTATACATTTTATTCAATACAACGCGAAAAGCCGAGCAGAACAAAGTGTGGGTGGGCATGGCCAAAGAAACGGCACATCAGCTTGGAACACCCATTTCATCCATGCTTGCCTGGCTCGATTTCATCGAAACCGACGAAAAAAACAAAGTCTATATTGATGAATTGCGAAATGATATCAGGCGGCTGCAGGATGTGTCGGCCCGCTTCAGCAATATCGGCTCTGCACCTGATCTACCAATGACTTTGCTGTCTGAATCTGTGTACAACTCTGTCAGATACATCCGCGCCCGTTCTTCAAAAAAAGTCAGCATAAATATCCTTTTCAGAGAAAATGACCAACTGATGCTCCCGCTCAACGAAAATCTTTTTGGCTGGGTGATGGAAAATCTGCTGAAAAACGCCATTGATGCCATGGAGGGTGAAGGCAGCATAACAATCTCTCTCCACAATGCTTCACGTCACATCATGCTTGATGTAACCGATACCGGAAAGGGGTTCCCAAAATCGCAGTACAAATCCGTTTTTCGTCCCGGATTCACAACTAAAAAACGCGGATGGGGGCTTGGACTCACACTTTCAAAGCGCATCATTGAAGAATATCACAAAGGGAAATTATTTGTTCACTCATCTGTACCCGGCAAAGGAACTACCTTTCGCATAGTTCTGCCTTTGAAATAAACTATATGAAAAAACCGCTTGCTTTTCTGTTGATAATAGTCATGGCTGCATCCTGCCGGTTTTTGGGAATGGAGAAAAAGAATTCCCCGGAATACGTCGCAAAAAAATTTCTGACACATTTTCAGAAGCTGGAATTTGACGAGGCTTCCCAGTATGGCACAGAAAATACGAAAATGATTCTTCGCCTGTTCAAGAGTTTATCAGCCATGGTATCCGATTCAACCAAAAGCCAGAACAATTTCAGCGATGCAGTTATTCAGAAATGCACGGTGGAAAAAAACACCGCGTTATGCAGATATACTGCCAATGGAAAAGAAGAAACAATTGATCTGATCAGACAGGATGGAAAATGGCTTGTCGATCTGAAAAAAGAGCAGAAAAATCCGTTTAATCCTGGGAAATAATCTGCTGCTCTAACAGGCTACTTCCTCATTGATTAAAACCCGGTCGTAGAATTTATTGAAAGCGTCAATGTAATTCTCTTCGCCCTGATATTCAAGCATCGGAAGTTTGCTTTTCTTTGCATATTCAAGCACGTCGGGATTCACGTTTTCAGAGCCTACGATAACACCATCCGCATAATCGATGGCGGTTTTCATCCAGCCAACATAGTTCCTGTCTTTTTTAAGTTGGGGTAATCCGACTGCCGTGAGATCATCCATAACAATATTTGCAATAACCTGTTCGGAAAAATATTCTGAAAAATGATCATCATAGAGCGAAATTACAATTTTGCTCTCAGAAAAAATCGGATGCTTTTTATAGACTTTCTTTACGTATGCAGCTGCAAGAGCCGACATCCAGCCATGACAATGGATGATATCAGGAGCCCATCCAAGTTTTTTCACCGTTTCGAGAACACCACGATTGAAAAATACCGATCGTGCATCGTTGTCGTTGTAAAAACGATTGTCCTTATCATGAAGAATGAACTTGCGATGAAAATAATCCTCGCTGTCGATGAAGTAAACCTGCATTCTTGCCTGCTGAATACTTGCAACCTTAATAATGAGCGGATGATCGGAGTCGTTAATGATAATATTCATTCCGGAAAGGCGAATCACCTCGTGGAGCTGGTGACGACGCTCATTGATACATCCGAAACGGGGCATAAATGTACGGATCTCTTTTCCTTTTTCCTGGGTTCCCTGCGGCAGGTGCCTGCAAACATTTCCCATTTGACTGTCCCTAAGGTACGGGGTTATTTCCTGAGATACATACAGAATTTTTGCTTTCTCCATAACAATGCAAGGGCTGATAAATAATATGCAAAGTTACGATTTTTTTTCCATATATATCAAAAAAAGAGTTTAGTTTTGTACTTTTTTTCGACTGATTATGAATATTTTCCGTACAATTAAGGAATACAAAGACTGGCAAGAAAGTTTAACAGATAAAACGTCAGTTGGCTTTGTTCCAACCATGGGATTCCTGCATCAGGGCCACATTTCGCTTGTTTCTGCATCAATGGCAGAAAACGATGTGACGATTGTCAGCATATTTGTGAACCCTACACAGTTTAACAATCCTGAAGACCTCGAAAAATATCCCAGAAACGAGGAACGCGATCTGCAAATGCTTGAAATGGCCGGAACCACAGCTGTTTTAATTCCTTCTGTAAGTGAAATGTACCCTGAGCCGGTTACACGTACATGGACATTCCCCGGACTTGATGATGTGATGGAAGGTGCAAAACGTCCGGGGCACTTTAACGGTGTTGCCATGGTTGTTTCTGAATTGTTTCGAATTATTCAGCCTAACATCGCTTATTTCGGCAAGAAAGATTATCAGCAGCTCATGATTATCAGACAGCTTGCCGCAAATGACTTTCCGCAAATCACCATTAAAGGAATGCCAATCGTTCGTGAAGTAGACGGACTGGCCTTAAGTTCACGCAATTCAAGACTGACACCGGAAGAGCGGGAAATGGCGCCACTTATTTTCGAAGTACTTAAACGTGCCCGGCAACTCATACATGAATTTTCGCCTGAAGATGTCTGTATACACTGTGAGCGTATGCTCGCCGGTAGCGGAATGATTCAGCCGGAATATTTCATCATTGCTGATGCACAGACCCTGAAACCACTTTCAAAAAAGGAAGATGCAACCCATGCAACAGCGTTTGTAGCCGCATGGCTTGGTAAAGTGAGACTCATCGACAATTTCGAATTATTTTAGTAATTTTGCTGCATGAATATACAGGTGTTGAAAAGCAAAATCCACAAGGCAACGGTGACCGAAGCCGATCTGTATTATACAGGGAGCATCACCATTGATGAAAACCTGATGGACGCTGCTGATTTGATTGAGTTTGAAAAAGTTCATGTACTGAACATCAACAACGGAGAACGGCTCGAAACCTACGTTATCAAAGGGGCACGCGACAGCGGTACTATCTGCATGAACGGTCCGGCTGCACGCAAAGTGGCTCCAGGAGATACCGTGATCATTGTTTCCTATTGTACACTGGAATACAATGAAGCAAAAAAATTCAAGCCATCCATCATTTTTCCCGGCAAAAACAACAAACTCTGAGAATTGAAAAAGAAAATATTTAAAATTGTCCAGACGCTTGCCTTTATTGGTCTGGGCATATTTTTCATTTTCTTTTTCTGGGGAAAACTCGATACAGAACAACAGGAAAAAGTCATCGATAATTTTCTGAAAGCAAATTATTTCTGGGTGCTACTGGCCCTTTCGGCTGGTATTCTGAGCCATATTCTGCGAGCTGCAAGATGGAATTTACTCATTGATACTATAGAAAAAGCACCACCGCTCAGGCAATCATTCTGGTCACTCATGGCTGGTTATCTTGCCAATCTTGCAGTGCCACGACTGGGCGAAATCACTCGCGCAATACTGCTTTCAAAGCAATCGAAAATATCATTCGACAAACTATTCGGGACCGTTGTTGCTGAACGTGCCTTTGATTTCTTCTTCTATCTTGCTTTGTTTTTTGCAGCCATTGCCATTTTCTGGGACAATGTCAAAACATATGTTACAGAGCGGATCATGGGTGGTTTTGCCGAAAAAACAAGTGTGTTTTCCGGATGGAAAATATGGCTGATTCTCGGAATTCTCTGCGTACTGTTTCTTCTCTTTCTTTGGATCCTGAAAAGATTCAGACACAAACCGCTTATTCAGAAAATAAACAGAATAATCCAGAACCTGCTGAGCGGACTTCTCTCCATTTTCAAACTCAGAAAAACAGGATTGTTTTTCGTTTATACAATTCTCATCTGGGTAATGTACTGGCTCATGGTTTATTTCATGTATTTCAGTATTCCGTCAACATCAGGCCTCTCAGCTGAATCAGCGTTCATGGTTCTTGTTTTCGGAACCATCGGTATCATCGTTATCCAGGGCGGCATCGGAATTTATCCATTGATTGTTTCAGAAGTACTTATGATTTATGGAGCCGACATTACGGATGGTTTCACCATCGGATGGCTGTCATGGACCGTGCAGACCATTATGATTCTTGTAATGGGATTGATTGCTTTCACCTTATTTGGCTTTCAAAAAAACAAAAAAGATGGACTGCAGAAAACTGATCAGTGAGAAAATCATGTCGCGCGAACAACTGATTCAGCGCGTAAATACATGGAGAACAGAACGTCAGACCATCGTTTTTTCAAATGGCTGTTTCGACATCATTCATCCGGGGCATGCGCAGTATCTGGCGGCAGCTGCGGCTCTCGGCAGCCGACTGGTGATCGGTGTTAATACCGATGATTCGGTAAAAAGACTTAAAGGCGCGGCACGGCCGGTCATTTCCGAAAACGAACGGTGCCTGCTGCTCGCATCATTTCAGTTTGTCGACGCTGTCTGCCTGTTTGATGAAGACACCCCGCTGGAGCTGATTGAAGCAATCATTCCCGATGTTCTGGTGAAAGGAAAGGATTATACGATTGACCAGATTGTCGGCGCAGATGTCGTTTTGCAACATGGCGGAAAAGTCGAAACCATCGAACTTGTGGAAGGTTTCAGCACTTCGTCGCTGATAGAAAAAATCAAACGGATTTAGCAGCTAACTCTCAGAAGGAGTCCGAAGTAATTGGTGAGCAGTGATCAGCAAACAGTGAGCTTTTGCTGTACACACAACGAAGCGTTGTTTGCATTTCAGATTTAAACCTCATGTTAATATAGAATTTCGCTGAATATTCATCAGCCAACGCTCACCGCTCACTGCTCACCGCTGAAAATAGTTTCGTATTTAAATAAACCTCACCAGCGTGATCCCCTCGCCTCCCATTTGCAGCGGTGCATCAGTGAATTCGAGCATATCCTTGTATTGCCGCAGATGATTCCTGATTTCTTTGCGCAAAATTCCAAAGCCCTTTCCGTGCAAAACAGAAAACGATCTGACGCCGGTAAGTAATGCATCATCAAGAAATTTATCAAGCTCCATTATGGCATCAATAGCGCTCATGCCGCGGTAATCGAGTTGATAAACTGTTTCCTTTTTTTCAGAAATAAGAGTTACTTTTTTCTTTGGCTGATGCTGTTTCTGCTTTTGGGTAGCAACAACCGAAAGCCGCGCCGAATCAACGGTTAATGAAGCTAGTTCAAACTGAACCCTGACTTTTTTATTCTTGATTTCTATTACCGTTCCTGTTTCTATTCCATCATCAAGGCGCACTGAATCACCTACTGCAAGCGGTTTCTTAGGTGCATCATCTGTATGAATTGTCTTTTTCAAAGGCAATGGTTCAATCGGTTTTTCTTTCGTAGTTTTCAGCGATGATGCCTTCTTTTCAAACTCCGTACGAATAACTCTCACCTTATCTTTTGCGGCCTGCTCCTGCTTTATGTCGCGAATTGTTTTTTCAATCAGCGCATTCGCCTCTGAAAGAATATTTTTCGCTTCGCTCTCCGCTTTCGACATAATGCGGTCGCGTTTCTCAACAATGCTTTTGTTCAGCTTATTGTATTTTTCAATCAATTCGCTCACGAAATCCTCCGCAACTTCAATCTGTCTGCGCCGGTCTTCCAGTTTCAGTTTTTCATTGTCCAGATCCTGAATCATCTTCTCCATCTCAATGCGCGCCGTGCCTATTTTCGAAGAAGCTTCTTCAATTAATGCTTGCGGAAAGCCGATGGATGCTGCAATTTCGAGCGCAAACGAACTTCCGGGCTTGCCGGTTTGCAGCTTATACATGGGTTTCAGCAAATCATTGTCAAACAGCATCGCACCGTTAATAACACCTGGATGATTTGTTGCAAACATTTTCAGATTAAAATAGTGTGTGGTAATAACGCCATACACCCCTTTTGCATTCAATATTTCGAGTACCGCTTCGGCAATGGCACCACCACTTTCAGGTTCCGTACCGCTTCCGAACTCATCAATCAGAATCATGGTATTGCTGTTGCCCCGCTCCATGAATTTTTTCATATTCAGCAAATGCGATGAATACGTGCTTAAATCATTTTCGATGGACTGCTGATCACCGATATCCGCCAGAATTGCTTCAAAAGGATAAAGCATGGTTCCTTCAGCAGCAGGCACCAGAAAACCGCACTGGAACATGTATTGCAGCAATCCGGTTGTTTTCATGGCCACCGATTTTCCACCGGCATTCGGACCACTGATAATCATTAATCTTTGTGCAGGCAGCAATTCAATATCGAGCGGAACAACTTTCTTACCTTGTTTGAGCAACGATTCTTCAAGCACCGGATGACGTCCCTGCATAATCACAATTGAGGCTTGCTGCGGAATTACGGGGACCACTGCATTTTGCTCAACAGCCAGCTGCGCCTTGCCCCGAATAAAATCCATTTCACCCAGGAAATCAATGTGAGAATGTAATTCCGGAACCGAAGGCCTGATGCGGTCTGCAAGTGATGTCAATATATGATGTATTTCTCGCTTCTCTTCAAATTCCAGGTCTTGTACTTCGTTATTCAATTCAAAAATTTCAATAGGCTCAACAAAAACAGTTTGTCCGGTTGCAGATTCATCAAGCACAACGCCTTTTATCATGCGCTTTTTCGATGCATGCACCGGAATCACCAAACGGCCTCCGCGGATGCTTAGATTCACTTCCTCTTCAACAACACCTTTTTCCTTCAGACTTTTCAGCATTGCATGTATGTTGCGCTCAATCTTTTTGCGTTGTCCGGTAATTGACTTACGGATTTCGGAAAGCCGCTCCGAAGCTGAGCTGCGTATGTCTCCGTTTTCGTCCAGAATTTCATTGATGCGTACCGCCAGAGAAAAATCAAACGGATGATCATCAAGTCGTGCTTTCAGCAATGGTGTTTTATCATCCTGCTGACGAAACAATTGTTTCAGGTCGTCACATTTTTCAAGTATAAATGCAATGGCTTGCAGAGTTGGAATTTCGACCGCAATACCTTGTGTTTTCAGACGGCTGAGCTCTTCGCGAAAATCTTCGAAACCCAGAGCTGGAACGCCTCCCAGATATTCGAGAATATATTTCATCTCAGCCGTCAGCAAAAGCGACTGCTGAATTTTATCGGTATCGGAAGTGAAAAAAACACCGGCAGCCCTCTCCAGGCCTGTAGGTGTAAAACAAACAGATTGCAGCTTTTTTCTGATCTCCGAAAAGCCAAGCGATGATTCAACGGCGTTGTAAGTATTCAATTCTCTCTGAAATTTTTGACGTGGCAAAGGTACGGATTATTGTATTCTGACTGACCTGCAACAGGTTAAATATGAAGCTTCAATCTGCATTTTCGGAATACTTACCTGCATTTCTAAAAGAAATGAGAGAAAAAAATCAGCAGATAAATTAACAGCAACATGGCTGTAAAAGCTTTTACCAGTAATTTATTTTCGAGTTTTTTGGTTTTGCCGAATAAAATAATCAGCGTCAGCACAACAATGATATACACAACAACAATAATCTGATTAGCGCTATCGCTCGACTCGTAGCGCCTTCCCATCATTTCACAGGATTCTACAAAGCCGAAAACCGGTGTGTAATGTATTGTTATAACACTATCGGTCATTGTTTCTCCAGCCAAGCCGGGCATCAGAGACAAATCGACCAGGTCGGGCGAAAATTTTCCGTTTTCATCACGCCCTACAGGTCGCTGAACATCGCGGGTTGGCAGCCAGTGATCAGCAATCATCACGAAACAAAAAGCAAGAATAATAAAATTCACCCATTTCGGCCATAAAATACTATGCATCGGCATATCAAAAGCATCGTTTTTCCTTTTGAATTCCTCGTATTTCATACGTGCATACTGCCTGGCCTTTTCACGCGCAGCACGCGCCAGATCATCGGCCGAATATGCAGGACTGCTTGTTCGTGAAGTCGGCCTGCAGCGTTCACCTATCAGAATTTCATACGCCTCGGTAACACGTATAAACTGATCGGAAGCATCCGGAGCAGGGTTTTTATCGGGATGAAACTTGAGTGCAAGTGTTCGGTACGCCTTCTTGATTTCCTGAATGGAAGCGCTTTCCGGAACCCCAAGAATCTGATGATACATCGACACGATGTTGATAATTAGGTAAACTGTTCGCCTTTTTCAATCATAACATCGTTGACATACTGACGGATGTTCTGTTCATCTTCTTTTCTAACGACCATCAGAATGTGATCGGACTCGACAACAATATAATCGTTCAGCCCCTGCAACAATACCATTTTTTCCTGAGGCATGTGGACAAGACAATTTTTCGAATCGTACATCATCACATTTTTACCGACAATGGCATTTCCGTTCTGATCGCGCTGCCGGTTTTCGTAAAGCGAGCCCCAGGTGCCAAGATCGCTCCATCCGAAATCGGAAGCAAC
>Ga0116152_10004973_pt1 | contig 10410 bp, 9 predicted proteins | sample AD_UKC119_MetaG_FD_89894 | JGI IMG/M metagenome (GOLD analysis project Ga0116152, IMG submission 89894) | Active sludge microbial communities of municipal wastewater-treating anaerobic digesters from Hong Kong - AD_UKC119_MetaG | ecosystem: Engineered > Bioreactor > Anaerobic > Digestate...
CTCCATAAAGAGCTTGATCTGCAGCAAAAATTGCATCACGACCATCTATAAAACCAGGGCTACAAGGTTGTAGTTTCATCCCTTCTGTAACCAATGCCAATGCTTGAATGTTTCCTGCGTCTTGGTTAATATCACCGGTAAAATTATAAGGATTTGGATCAAAACCGTGTTCATCTATTAATGCCCAGGTTACTTCCCAAAGTGTTTCTGCCCATACAGAACCAACGCCGTGAGGTACAGCTGCTGTTTTAATAAAATCATAAGTCTGTGGATTCACGCCCATATCTGTACTGTATGGATAATCACGAATACCTCCACCTCCTTGGCCTTGACCAAAAAGATACGTTCCTACGGCACGTGCATCTGTTCCAACATCACCAGGCTCAATTGTCAATAATACCCCAAAAAAGTCACTCCATCCTTCTCCCATTTGCTCTTGGTTTTGCAAACAGCCAGATGCGGCAGGACCGCCTGTTAAACGGTTTGACACACCATGTCCGTATTCGTGAATAATAACCAGATTATCAAAATCACCATCTTTATCATTACAAATGTACATTTGCATTCTTGGGTTACTACCATCTGGTGGAGTTGCAAAGTTAGCGTTACAACTACCGGAACCGTCTTGAGCTTCTGCATTTACAGAGTCACTTCCGCTGCCTCCATTTCCATAGTTGTTTTCCTGAAAGTTACCACTCACTTCATCGAACCCATATTGGTACATAATATCGTGAAAAATATTGTTCATATAGAAAAGGTTGGTTATTGCAGCATCCTCATATTGATTTCCACTAGTATAAATTTGACTAAAAGGGTAGCCGGTAAATTCCAGATTCGCTCCTGCATCTGGCTGGTAACCTGAATTATTTCCATCTTCATAAGCATTTGCATTGTTTCCGCGTGTAGTAGTATATTCAGCACCAACAACGCCATCCGTATCGTGCCATCCATATGGTGAAGCAGTTGGGTCTGCAGGTTGGACTTCAATGGTCCGCGCTCCATAATATGGACTTTCAAGAGGCAGTGCAAATACTTCGTAACATTCTGTACAAGCAGCAGGTTTGTTAGCTATAATCTCGTCATAATTTGGAATATCATATAAGTTGGCATTGAAATCCATCACTTTCACGTCATTACTGTGATCGTGGTGCATTGCACAGCTAACCATCCAATTTGCCCTGTTTACTATTTCGCCTGTGGTTGCATTAACTCTTAAGCTCCACCAATCTTGCTGGCTTTTTTCCTGGATTGAAATATCCCAGCATAAAACCAATTGGTCAGTTTCTGTAAGTGCGTACATCAATTTTGCAGGTATTGGGCTTAAAGAAATTCCACCATCGCTAAGCAATGTTTCCCTAGCAACCCCATTAGGACCTTCCAATACAGTAAGCGAACCATTTAAGGAATACCCAAGTTGCATAGCCGCAGCCTGTACAGCTTGCGCAGCTGTGAGGCCTGGTTGATTTGTGCCGGAAAGTTTTTCAGCAATACTTTTTATAAATTTATTGTCTGATGAAATTACTTCACCGTTCGCTAAAGTATGGATCCCTGATTCAGTTCCATAAATTTCGATTTCATTCAGTAATTGTCTGAAATATATGTGTTGGATACCGCTAGTCCTACTAACAGTTTCACTTGTTATTTGCCACTGAAGATCTTGCGGCAATAATTCATTTTGTTCTAAAAAATGATTCAATTGTTTGTTAATCGTTCCTGAAAAATTTTGCGCAACCATAGTGCCCGAAAACACCAACATAATTGCCAGGAAGAAACTTCGGGTAACTTTTTTCATTTTTGTTTTTTTTGGATTAATATTAGTTTTAAGTAGATTAAGTTTTTGTAAAGCTATTAAAAAATATAATTTTCACAACTTTTTCTTAAAATACAAAAAAAAATTAACACTTAAATCTTGGAATACATACTATTTAATGGAACAAACAGAACTATTTAAATTTCAAAGTAATAATTTCATTAAATTTACTTTCAAAAAAAAGTTCTATGGAACAACCCAACGATCTCATCATTGCCATGCAAAATGGCGACGAAAAGGCATTTTCACGATTATATACTATGTATAGTGAAGCTATTTACGGAATCATTTACAGCATCGTTTTGGATGAAAAGACTGCAGAAGAATTATTACAGGATGTGTTTATAAAAGTTTGGAACAATGCCTCTTCCTATTCAGTAAAAAAAGGCCGTTTTTTCACTTGGCTTTTAAATATTGCGAGAAATACCACCATAGACAAAACTCGATCCAAAGCATTTAAGAACACTAAAAAAAACCTAAGTGCCACAAACTTCGTAGATATATTATCATCCTCAGATAGTTTTAACAGAGCAACCAACGCTATTGGGCTAAAAAAGTTTGTGGATGCCCTTAAGCCTGCATGTATCAAGATAATTGATCTTTTATATTTTAAAGGATTCACACAGGTAGAGGCATCAAAAAAATTGGAATTACCATTAGGAACAGTAAAAACAAGAAACAGAACCTGTATAAATGAATTACGGGCAATGGTTTTAGGATAAAAAATTATGACTCCAGAAGAAATAATAGCATCAGGAAATTTAGAACTTTACGTTTGTGGCGCATTATCCCCAGAGGAAGTTACTGAAGTAGAAGAAGCAATTGCTGCCCACCCTGAAGTTAAGCGAGAAATTGAACTTATTGAAGAGTCTCTATTACACTTAGCCGAAACAGTAGCACCGCCCGTGCAAGCAATGACTTGGACCTATATTTTAAATTCAATTAGAAATGTAAAAAATATTGGGGACACCAAAATAAGAACCCTTAATTGGCCAGCAATAACTGGCTGGGCCGCTGCTATCTTGTTTATGGGCGGAATTATGTGGATGTTAAAGCAAACCAATGATTTAAACAATTCGTTACAAGTAACTACCACTGAAAACACAGTTTTAAAGGAAGAAAAAGCCACAGTTGAAAGCCAACTTGCTGAAAACAATAAAACCCTTGAAATTTTAAGGTCGAAAGATTACCTAGCATATACCCTTCTAGGAAATCAGGCAGTTGCCCCTGAATCTTTTGCAAAGGTTTATTTGAACAATAAGGAAAAAGTGGCCTATATAGATGTGAATGGCTTACCTACTCCGCCCAGCGGAAAGGTTTACCAGGTATGGTCGCTTAAAATGGAACCTTTGACACCAACCAGCGTTGGCTTGATAGATCCTGAAAACAAAGCAGGCGAAGGAATCTATAAGTTTGTAAATTTCCCAACACAAGAAGCTTTTGGAATAACCTTAGAACCTGAAGGCGGAAGCCAAACACCTACCCTCTCACAATTATATACTTTGGGAATGATTAGTATTTAAGAGAAAATAATATGGAATTTAAAACCTGGACTCGCGTTCAGCTCTTTTTATTTGAAGCCAAATATTAATTGTCTAGTATATAAAATTCTTGAATTCGTTATAAAAACAAAGCGTCCATCATTTCTGACGGACGCTTCAACTAACAAAAAAACTCTGAAAACCGGATATTTCCAGTTTTATAAAATCCATCAATCTCTTGATAGATAACTAACCTCAACTATATTTACGTAATAGTTGAAGAGTTGGTTTTTCAATTTTTTATAATTTTTCAATTTCTTTTGCCTTTACTGGTCCCAATTCATAAAAGGCTCCCATAAGTTCTTCTTTTAGCAGAGCTACTTTGTCTTCCATTCCATTTGCTTTATAAATTAAAGCTGAATGAAAAAGTGCTTTTGGTTCTGATGTTTTGCCCTCTACATATTCCGCTATCGTTTTTAGAGCAGCTTCTTTGTCGCCAGCTTTCAATTGGGCATATGCCAATAATTGATATGTTTCCGGGGTAGCTCGGTTTGTGATTTCCCTTGCAGCTAATTTAAGCGCTTCTTGTGGCTCTCGATCTGCGTAAAGATCTATAATGTAAGCATTATACATTTCACCATAGTCAGCGTTTTCTGTTGCTTTTATAAACTTCTCATATTCATTGTTTGCTTCTGAAGTATCTCCATCAAATTCTGCCATTTGTCCTTTTAGGAGATAATAATCCGGCGCTTTATGGCTTATCATTACGGAATCCAAAATTCGGTTGGCTTCTTTGGTATTTCTTTCTGAAGAATAAACCATCCAAGCAAGTTGTTTTTTCACATAATGATTATCTGGTTCAATGGCCAAGGTTTTTAAATAACTATTGTATGAATCCTGAAGTCTTCCGGCATGGCCATAAAAATCACCAATATTACTATATACCCAAAGCTTTAAACCTCTGTCGTCGCGTTCTTCAGCTATCTGCTTGGCCTGTTCCATATATTTTATAGCTGCGTCAAGATTGCCGTTGTGATCGCTCCATTTGGCAAGACGTATCAAATAGTTGAAATCCTTTGTATCTTTAATTTTTCCCAAAAGGGTATCTGCGCGATTGTATTCACCCAGTTCCATAGCTACATCAAAAAGCATCATTTCAGTTTCTTTGTGATTATCTGGATAGGTATATGCGCTATCCAACAAAATCTGTGCTTCCTTAAAACGGTGTTGCGAAATGTAATTGTGTGCTAAGCTTCGTAAATAGGAATCTTTATTTCGTGCTGAAATATCAAGTGATTTTTTAATAAGCTTTTCAGAGGTTTTCAATTCCGCAATATCTCCCGTAATTCCAAACATTGCAGCGTGTATGCCAGATAAACGACTCATTTCCACCAAATGGGTTGAATCGTTATTGAATTCTTTCTGCCAAAACTCAAACTCTTCAATAAGAGCATTTTTAGAAGGGGTATTATTTGTAATCAAATATGGGTCGTAATCATTGCTTTTAGTTATTTTTTGGGACTTTTCTTGACACCCAAAAAGAACAGCAATACATACTATTGTTATTATCTTTTTCATCTTTTTTAAAAAATTTGTGTTGGTTTCGCTTTTATATTAAAAACGTTTTTAAACCAAAAAAGAGAACAAACAGTTCTCTTTTTTGGTTTAATATTTACAAAATTAAAATGGTTCAGCCATATATGGGAAGGTGCTGGAGAATGAAACATCATTCGCTGGCACTCCATCGCTGGTTAAACCAGGATTATCTGTTCCACCGGGTCCTCCGAAGATCAATAATAACGATACATCTATCACATCATCACTCAACGCTCTTCCGGTAAGTATTTCGGTTCCATTGAAATAGGTCGTTATTCCGCTTTGCGCCAACCACAATACGTCGTTTGAAAGTACCGTTGTAAATACTTCTGCATTTAACCCTAATGCATTTGTTGTATAACCTGCATTCAATGTAAGAAGGTTAGTTTGGAACTTGCTTTGGAAGGCAGCTTGCATTTCAGAAGGAACGGTTACATTAAAAGCGTCCTTAAAACCTGTTGTTCCGAATATGGTATTGATTCCCGGACGGCCCATTTGGTCTTCCTGAATGAAGGTTCCACTGAAATCGAGCACTTCGCCACATGGCAAACAATCTGGACCTCCGCAGTCAATGCCTGTTTCCCGACCGTTCTGAATTCCATCGCTACACGTAGCATTAACAATTACATTGTCGTCTTCATCTTTACATTGCACAAACAATAGTGATACTGTTATCGCAGCAAAAAGGGTTATATATTTAAATGTTTTCATCTGTACGTTATATTTTTTAGTTAGCAATCTTTATTGTTTTCTTTTGGTTTCCACCCAGACATTATACATAGGAGTACTGGCAGCAAACGGATTTACGCCTGCAGTTCCATTTGGAAGCATTGATTTTGGAAACTCAACAACTACGCTCAAAACGTTTTTGCCCGCAAAAGTATCATCGCCGGGGTTATCAAAACCTGAAGCGGTCCCTGCAAGAACTTCGTTATACTTATTAAAGTCAAAGAAGAAAGGATCCTCTCTAGGTCCCGCAAAAAATTTCATTCCGTTTTTTTCCGCTATTTGAACATCAGTTTTAGTTGAAATTTTCACACTATTTGGCACTGAAGTGGAAATAGTACTTTTAGTCCCTTCCGAACCGCTAAAAGCTGGTGCTGAAGGGCCAAAGAAATACATAGAATCGCCACGTTTTATAGCTTGGATCACTAAGTCTTCTTTAAGATCGTTATTATAATCTATATTGAACTCAATCAATATAGTTTCGTCAAATGTAGCTTGTTCTGTAGGTGTGCCAGGTGCCAAAAGCCCTTGTACGTTGGCCACAAAAACAAAATTACTGCTGTTGGAGCCCTGAAAGGCGTAAAAGTCTGTAATATCTGCTTTTGTGCCTGTAACGGCCGGTGCATCAATGTGATCCGCAGAAATTAAAAATATCGACAATGCGGCTAAGCCCAGTCCACCGATTATTGCATAAAGTTTTGATTTTTTCATCTTTTTTGTTTGTTTTAATTATTTATTTTTACTTGCTCGCTATACTACTTACGTTTAATTGTAAGTACATGGTTTTCGCAAAGGCGTTAATATTTTGTTAACAAGCAAAACTGTGTTTTTAAAAGCCCTAAAATAACCATAAATAATTCAATGAACCCTTCTGCATCTGATTGGATTTTAAAATTTTTGAATCTTTTTGAAAAAGAAGAACTTATAGGTACCTTTAAAAATGACCACGAGTTTTACGAAACATTAAAGCATACTGGTTTTATATATGGAGTTTCTGTTTCCGCATTGCCAAAAAAAACTTTAGGCAATTTGAAACTTACCAAAGAAGAGCTATCCAAGATAAATCTATTCCATGCCTTGCTCTTTCAGTTTTTTTATACAAATGAAAATGGCACTTATGAAGAAGCCATCAAATCTATTTTATTGTTTTATAATCAACTTGAAAAGGGAAAAAAGGGTTTCTTTCAAAAATTTTCCCTCTCGCAAAGCCCTTCAAATACTTTAGAACATATATTGTCTGCTCGCTTGCAGTCCGCCAATTCGCTTTTAAAGAAAAACACAATTTCCCTGTTTACCCATGCCCTTCTCTATCTGGATGTGTTGTCTTATAAACATTGGCAAAAAGATTCAAATTCTGTAAAAAAATATTACAGGCAGCAAGAAACCATTGTGTTAACCGCCTGTTTTTACACGTTAAAGTCCAAAAAGAAAAAAACAAAATACGATAAATTGCTGATTGAGCTTTTTGAAACTTCCTCGGAATATATAATTGATGAAAGCGAAGGAGGCTCTGCTATTTTTTTAGATAGTCTGAACTATTTAGACAATGATGGTGATTCTTTGGAAAAGAAATATATACTGGATCTTTGCTGCCTAACTGTTTGGGAAGATTTAAAACTTGACTACTCTGAACAGCAATTTTTGCAACAATTATTGGTAACGCTAAGCCTTTCCGAAATAGAACTTCAGAAAAGTTTATCTGACTTAGCTACGTTTTCAAAAAAATATACCGAAAAAATCCTGCTTTTTGAATACTCAAACCCTGTGAAGCAGTTTTACAAACAATCTGCTTCAACTGTAAAATTGTTGATTATCCGCAACAAAGACCGCTTGGCGCGCGAGCTGGAAGAAAGCGGTGAGTTGGTGGTCCTTTTGGGCCAATCTACTGTGCGAGATTTATCTGCTGAAGAAAAATCGAAAGTGAAAGAACAATTATTGGATATTTGCAAAACCATTCCATCACTTACAATTTTTCTATTGCCTGGCGGAACGGTTCTTTTACCACTTTTGGTGAAATTTATCCCAAAACTTTTACCTTCCTCCTTTCAGGAAAATAGAATTGAATCTTCCAAAAGTAAAGAATGACTACTCCAGCCAAAGTTTAAAATCCTTAACACGCTCTCTGGCAACGATTACTTCCTGTTCCCTATAACTATTTAACTTCAATTGAAGACGTGAATTTGTGTATGAAATTATATCTTTTACTGAGTTTATATTTATATAAAACTTTCGGCTTATCCTAAAAAAGGTCTCTGGGGAAAGTTCCTGCTCCAGTTGCTCCAAAGTAGTTTCCAAAAGATAGTCGCGGCCATCGGCTGTATGTGCATAGGTGCCTTTGTTTTCAGAATAAAAACATTCTATTTCATCAACAGAAATCATTTTTATATGATGCCCTATTTTTGTGGTAAATCGTTTTTTATACTCGCGCTCTACAGGGTTTACGAGCAGTTTTTTAATATCCTCAAAATTGAGTTGTACGTTTGTTTGGGTGGGTTTGAAGGATTTGTACTTTTTAACGGCAGATTGCAGTTCGGCTTCATCAATTGGTTTTAAGAGATAGTCAATACTATTTAGCTTGAAGGCCTGCAGTGCATATTCATCAAAAGCGGTAGTGAAAATAATGGCGCTGTTCACCGCTACCGTGTCAAAAATTTCAAAGGAAAGTCCGTCACTCAGTTGAATATCGAGAAATATCAAATCTGGATGTTCGTTGTGCTGAAACCACGCCACGGCTTCCTCAACGCTATGCAGCATTTGGTTGACGGTTACATCCTGTTTTTCAAGCATCCGTTGAAGGTAACGGGCAGAAGGTTTTTCATCTTCAATAATAAGTACATTCATTTGATTGGTTTCTAGTTGCAGGTTTCATTTTTAACGATCTTCATCCAAGAATTGTTTTATTTTCTTTTCTTCCCAACGCTTTAAAAAATTATTGTTCAAATTCATTACAAAGAACACATACAAGGCGTGCGACACCAAACCGATGCCCCAAAAAACAGCGGTAACGTAATTGCTCCAGTGTGCAAAATTTATTTCCTTTGCATTAAAAACATTGGCCGAAACAAGTATAATCGCAACGTTCACAATTATATACACCGCCAAGTGACTATAAAACCCTTTTAGCGTTTCTACCTTTTTTTTCGCCCGTAAATAGGCCAAACTTTTTTTGGTTTCCATTGCTCTATAAGTTTTATTCTTCTTTCATAAATTTTTCCAACAGTCGTTCTTCCCAGTTCTTTATAATTGAAGATTCGATTAGTCCCAATTATTTTTAGCCTTTTCTTCTTCCTCTTCCATAAACTGTTTCATCTTTTTTTCTTCCCAGTCTTTACCAATAAAAGGTGTCCATCTAAATGTTTTAAGAGCCTGAAAAAAGATTCCGATCCCCCAACCGAAAGCAGCCCACAAAAACCATGGATTACGTAGTTCGTTGACATAATAATTAAGTCCTGCCAAAGCAGCGATAAAGACTATGTAAAACATCAAACTTGTGTAGAACTTCTTGATCTCTGCCACACGCTGTTTGGCTTTAAAATATTTGTTATCCTTATTGTTTTCGGTTTCCATAATTGTGGTTTTTTGTATTATTATATAAAGATAACCCTGATTGAATGCTTCCAAAAAAAGTAGAAACCCAATTGTTGTTTCTTCGGGATGAACTGTATGCTATTCATCTTTGTCCATTAACTCGCGTATTTTACGCTCCTCCCAGTCCTTTCCGAAGAATGGATTGTAATTAAATGTTTCCGAAGCGTGGCTCGTAACGCCAATGCCCCAGCCCACAATGGGGAACAGTGCCCACGGAAAACCCGCCCGAGAAAGAAAATTAAGGTAGATAAATACGGGTACACAAATACAGTAAATTCCAAAATGTATATAAAACACCTTAAGTTTTTCTACCCGTTTCTTGGCGAGCTTGTACCTTTTTTCTGAAATAAATGTATCCGGTGTGTTCATAATTTGAATATTTTCACCCAAAATGGGTATTGCAATGCTGAACTCCTTTGGGCTTTCGTTAATAATTACAGGGCGATTGGTCAAAAGTGCATACCTGTCGCGAATGTTGTGCAGCCCAACGCCCGTGCTTTCTTTTAAAACCTGTTTTGGCTGGCTGTTATTGGTAACCATCAAATTGCCGTTTTCTTCTGAAATAGTTATATAAAGTTTTTTTGAAGGCATGACCTGGTTGTGCTTAACGGCGTTTTCCAGCAAAAGTTGAAGCGATAACGGAACTACCTTTGCCTGCGGATTTTCCAATTTTGAAGGTAAAGTAAAAACAATACTGTCCTCAAAACGAACTGCCAACAGCGACATATAAAGTTCCGCAAACTTCAGCTCCTCTTCTAGCGTAACCAACTCTTTGTTTTTCTGTTCCAAAACATAGCGATACACTTTGGAAAGTGAAGTAGTGAAGCGTGTTGCTGCTTCGGGATTTTCTTCAATTAAACTGGTGAGTACATTTAAACTATTGAAAAGAAAATGTGGATCCAATTGGTTTTTAAGGGCGTCAAATTTTGCCGAAGCTGTTCCGGCAATTATTTTCTGTTCCTTTACAATTGTCTGTTGCTTGTTTCGGTAATAATAGACTACATAAAAAATAGTAGTGACAACTACAGATATTATAAATGAAATGTAGTAATACTGTATTTTTTCGGCAGCAATAAATTCTGAAAAAAACCTTCCTTCTATAAGCACTTCCGTTATGATCCTTATTAAGAAAAGTGCCAAAAGTGTGACCAAAATTCCCCCGAAAAGTCCTTTTAAAAGATTCTTCAGCTTAAAGACTTCATTAGGAAA
>Ga0116152_10004975_pt1 | contig 10403 bp, 12 predicted proteins | sample AD_UKC119_MetaG_FD_89894 | JGI IMG/M metagenome (GOLD analysis project Ga0116152, IMG submission 89894) | Active sludge microbial communities of municipal wastewater-treating anaerobic digesters from Hong Kong - AD_UKC119_MetaG | ecosystem: Engineered > Bioreactor > Anaerobic > Digestate...
ACAATTAAAAGAGGAACCCAAACCTATTTACAGCTTGTTCCGGAGCGCGACCCCGATGCGGGAGGCGGCTGCAGCTCTTGCACTTCCTGCGGTTAAATGAAATCATGACAACTGCACCAGCTTTATCTGGTGCAGTTTTTGTTTCTTGACTGTTTCGCTGTCAATAAAAAAAATATCGCTCTTCCACGATCAAAACCCGCTGCCGATCAGGTGCCAGCCAAAGAGTGCTGTGTATATGGATGTTATCAGCAAGGTTCCCTGATAGACCCGATTAAAATGCTTTGGTGCAGCATATTGCATAACAAAAACAAAAAAATAACCGCGGCTGTTTTAAAGAGTATTGCCAACCACGAATTAAGCGAAAAGAAATATCTCATTACTGGATTAAATTCACTTTCCCACCCCCAGCATTGACAAATTGCCAATGTGGCCAACAGGTCAAGCAGATTTAAATAAATACAAACCGCCAGCATCAGCCATAATTTGCCGCTATGTTTATGAGCCATGACGTTTCCTCCGGTAATCCGTTCTCGTCTGTGGGAACAGCACTTTATAGGAGTTTGCGCCATAACCATGTCTTTTATTTCATGAAATTGCAGAAGATTAAACAACCGGATAAATCATTATGGCTGCTGTCAGAATGACAAGAGTCGTAATAACGATATACTCCCCGCGGGTCAGTTCTGGTTCATAAAGGTAGCTTCGCCTGCCTGGCTGATAACCTCTTGCTTCCATGGCATCCACCAGTTCGTCGCTGCGGCGCAGGATATTCAGCAACAACGGCATGGCCAAACCACTCACTGCCCTGATCTGTTCGGCTGGTCGATGAAGCGCAAGCTTTGCCCCGCGAGCCAATTGTGCGTCTCTAACATTTCTCATTTCTTGTTGCAGCGTGGGCACAAACCGCAAAGCCAACCCCAGCAGTATGGCAATATCGTGCGATGATACCCTAAAAATGTTTATGGGGCGCAGCAAGCGTTCCAAACCTCCGGTCAACGCAGCATGGTTGGTGGTTATGGTTAGCACAGAAGCTGCGGTGATCAGCAAGAGAAACTTCCAAATTTGCACAATCCCTATGGTTAAGCCTTCATAGCTGATTAGCACTGGCCCAAGAGGAAATAAAGGCAAAGGTCTGCCCGGCGTAAAAAACAGATATAACAGAAATAAAACCAGGAAAAATAGCATCGCCGGTTTTACTGAAAAAAGCACCTGTGTGAGCGGCAAACGCGCAAGCCATATCATGCTCAGGAGAATTACGCTTACCGCGAGTAACATTATCCCCGGTTTGCCAATACGCAAAATAATCATACTAAGGGCAATAACGGCAATGAGCTTGACTCGCGGCTCAAGCTTATGGATCTTTGATTCACCAGGAATATACTGTCCAAGGTCATACATTATTATTTGCTCCTTGTTTGCTGAAACAGAGATATAATCTCCTGGCCGGCAGTTTCAATCGAAAACAGATTAATTGGCAAGTCCAGACCATGCTGCTGTAAAGTCCACAACAATTCCGTAATCCGGGGAGGAGCCAGGCCTAATGATTGGAGCCATTCCACCCGGCTTAAAACATTGGCACTGTTGTCATCTGCAATGATTCTACCCTTTTCCATGACCAAAACACGCTCTGCCAGGGCAGCCTCCTCCAAATTATGGGTAACATAAATGATGGCAATACCTCGTGCATGCAAATCCTTGATTAAACCCAGAACTTTGTTCCTCCCCTCCAGATCCAATGAAGCAGTCGGCTCATCCAGGATAATTAGTTTGGGTTCCATGGCCAGCAACCCCGCCATGGCCAGCAGCTGCTTCTCCCCACCCGAAAGGGTATAAGGCGTTCTTTTCTCCATTCCCTGTAAACCTGTCATGCCCAAGGCAGAATCAACTCTTCGGCGCAACTCTGCGGTAGGATAGCCAAGGTTGGCAGGTCCAAACGCAACATCCTCCTCCACCGTCATACCAACGATTTGGTTTTCAGGATTCTGAAAGATCATCCCGGCCAAACGTCGAATCTCCATTTTGTTCTTGGCATGGCGGGTATTGAATCCACCGACCATCACATCTCCGCATGAAGGCTGCAATAAAGCATTGAAATGTCTGATCAGCGTTGTTTTTCCACAACCGTTGGGACCGATCAGCGCTAGATATTCTCCCTCATTGATCGTAAGATTGATATCCTGTAAAACGGCCGCTCCATCTGTATATTGGTAAATGAGATTGTTTACTTGGATTAATGCTTGCAACCTTCTATCTCCTTAACAATGGCTGAAGTTTCCGCCCCAGCAAAACAGCCGCAGCCATTTTCAGCAAGTCTCCTGGTATAAACGGTGCGACCCCAATCAAAATGCTCTTGGTGAGCGATAGATCTGCCACCCAGGACAACTGCAAACTGCCCAGTATATATATCACCAGATGGCCCAGCAACAGAGCAGCGCCTATCCAAAGGACGCCCGCTTCCCGTTTGCCCTCAACCATTTTGCCGATTACCAGGGCAGCAACAACAAATCCCAATAAATATCCACCCGTCGGACCAAACAGCGTCCCCAGCCCGGCTTTTCCCCCGGCAAAAACCGGCAGGCCCATGACGCCAAGAAGAAGATAAACAATCTGGCTTAACGCTCCGGTATAACTTCCTAACAGCATCCCCGCCAGACAGCAAAAAAGTGATTGCAGACTGATGGGAACCGGCTGCAATGGAATAAAAATAAAGGCACCGATTGCCGTCAAAGCCCCAAACATGGCGGCATACACCATTCTTCGCAAAGGACTGTTTAATTCGAGCATAATCTTCCTCCTCAAGCAAACACCTGATAAAAAATGATCCATATCATTATCATATGGATCATTTTTATTGTCAACATTATTTAGTATTTTTGTTTACAATCAATTCTTGCTACTTGTCCGACTTAACCTCAATCTCCCCGGAAATCACTGTATGTAAAGTTCCTGAACCATCCTTCACCAGCAAGAACCCATTCTCATCTATCTCTACTGCCCGACCAGTTACCAATCCCTGGTTGGTTTCCAGGCTGACCTGCTGCCCAATGACCATGGACAACCTTCTGCCTGCCATCAGTATTTCTGTAAAATCACCCGCTTGCAACCGTTGATAATGTTGCTCCAATTTTGCCAGCAAACATTGCAAGATTTTTATCCTTGATGCGTTCTGCTTTTTTTCCGCCAGAACCGAGGTAGGATGGTTACGAAAATCATCCGGAAAATCACTTTCTGCATTATTTATGTTCAGGCCCATACCAATCACGACAAACTCAATCCCATCCATATCGGTAATGGCTTCAGACAGGATCCCGGCAATTTTCTTCTTGTTGATTAGAATATCATTGGGCCATTTGATTTGGGCAGGCAGATCCAGCTCCTCCTGCAAGGTTTCCGCCAATGCAACTGCAGGCATGAGGGAAATCCGGGAAATTTCCTTGAGCGGCATGTGCGGCCGGAGGATCAAAGACATGTAAATCCCCTGCCCGGCGGGCGAATACCAATCGCGACCTCTTCGGCCCCGGCCTGCTGTCTGTGCATCAGCCACCACCACCGTACCCTCGGGATATCCCTGGGAAGCCAGAATCCGCGCTTGCTGGTTGGTGGAATCAATCTCCTGATAATAGAAATAATCTTTTCTGCCGAACACTTCAGTTTTTAAGCCCGGAAGCACTTCCTCGGCGGACAAGATATCGGGACAGGCAACCAACCGATAGCCTTTTCTGGAAGAAGCTTCAACGATATAACCTTCCGTCCTTAATTGCTTGATCTGTTTCCAGATCATGGTGCGTGATACACGCAGGGTTACACTCAAAGCTTCACCGGAAAACCAATTTCCGTTTTCTTCTTTTAAGGCCAGCAATACTGATTCGCGCAGGGTCATTCTTTTCACCACCCAAAAATATTATACAAAGAAGAGTAATAAATACACGGTTGCTATTGCAATTGACAAAATCATTAGGGGAAAGGCAATTTTCATATAACCTAAAAACGTTATGGGATGACCTTCCCGGGCCGCTATGCCAGTAACAATAACGTTGGCTGAAGCCCCAATAATCGTACCATTGCCGCCCAAACAGGCTCCCAGCGACAAAGCCCACCACAACGGCATAACATTCATGTGTCCGATCTGCCCCATTTCCTGAATTAAAGGAATAAAGGTGGTGACAAAAGGAATATTATCGATAAAAGCTGAGGCAATCGCAGAAAACCAGAGAATAAAAACCACCGATAGTGTTACATTCCCTTCCGTCAGAGCCACCGCTTCCCGGGCCATATTTTCAATAATACCGACTTTCTCCAGTCCCCCTACCAGAATAAACAGACCTACAAAAAAGAAAAGCGTTGCCCATTCAACCGTTACCAGCGCTTCTTCGGGATCTTCCCGGGTAATTAACATAAGCAAAGCAGCCCCTGTAATGGCGATGGTTGCTGATTCCAGTCCCAGATACTGGTGAATAACAAAGCCGATAACAACAACGGTAATAACCAGCAATGCCTTTTTCATTAGTTGGGGATCTATAATGGCTTCTTGGGGATTCATTCCCATTAGGCGAGCTTTGTTTTCTTCGGTTGTTTGCAGATTCTTTTTATATATAAACTTCAAAATAATAATCGTCACAATAAAAATTACCACGATGATCGGGCTAAGGTTGATAACGAAATCCATAAATCCCAGTCCGGTAGCACTGCCGATCATGATATTGGGAGGGTCACCGATCAGCGTTGCCGTTCCGCCAATATTTGAAGATATAATTTCGGCAATAAAAATTGGCACCGGGTTGACTTCCAAGGCAGCACAAATCGATATTGTTACCGGCACGATCAATAAAACCGTCGTTACATTATCCAACAGAGCCGAAGCAATTGCCGTAACAATGCTCAGCGCAATCATAATTCTAACGGGATCACCCCCGGTTGAATGAGCCGCTTTGATGGCTACAAATTCAAAAACCCCGCTTTTTCGGGTAATCCCTACAATAACCATCATGCCAAACAAGAGACCGATCGTATTGAAATCAATATAACTAATTGCTTCATGCTGACTGATCACTCCCAGCACAATCAGCAGAGCGGCACCAAAAAGGGCAATAATGGTCCGATGAATTTTTTCGGATATGATGATTGCATACACAATCAAGAAAAGAATCCCCGCAAACCATATCTGCCATTCCATATCTTTTCACTCCTTTTGTGTTAACATTTTTTCTCATACATTTTTGGATTGCAAAGAAAATATCTTATGCTCATCAAACCTATCTTTTAAAGCAATTGTCGGGGATCTTCTTAAACTTTCTGCTCTTGCGTCCTTCTTCGCCAAAATAAGTATTGAATTTTCCCCGTTGTTCTTCCGGCATAAACGGAAACCAGCCTTGTTGGCAGGCAAGACAGACACATTCGGTCCGATTGTAGCCGATAAAACCAAACACCGGCCCCAGTGGTCCCAAAACACAGGTTGCCAACAAAGCTCTAATAAGCGCGTAACCGTATTTATGGTAGACATAATTCTCCCCATGACAATTGGGGCAGCGGCTGTTGATACCTGGTGCTCCTGTACCGCATTTCAAGCAGTGGTGGGCATCCTCGTTCACAGTCTGCCCGCACTTCCTGCAAACAACTTTTTTGCTGCTGACACTATTTCTTTTTGCCATAACCTGAATCAACACCTAAACCAACTCACATAAGATTGGAAGCTGAATCGATATCCAACTTCCAATCTTAAGAGTATCTCCTTTTGTTATTCCAATTCGGCAATGACTTCGCCTTCACTAATCTGCTGCCCGACCTTGACCTTAATCTCTTTCACAACTCCGCCTTCCGGTGCGTAAATGGGGTTTTCCAGTTTCATTGCTTCCAGAATGATGACTTCATCATCTTCGGCGATGCTCTGTCCAACTTCCACCAAAATCTCCAGCACCTTTCCCGACATAGGACTTTCAATTGCTGCCATTTTCGATTCCTCCTTATTTTAAAATACCATTTTATATTTTACCTGATACATTGCAACCAAAAAACAATATATATCCGAAACCAGTTTACTTCAGGACACTAATAAACATACCGGCAGCTACAGCCGTTCCAATCACGCCAGCTACATTTGGCCCCATGGCGTGCATGAGCAGATAGTTTTTCTTGTCAGCTTCCTGCCCAATTTTGTGAGCCACCCGGGCTGCCATGGGAACCGCCGAAACACCTGCGGCACCAATGATGGGATTAATTTTTTCTTTAAGAAAGAGATTCATAACCTTGGCCAGTAAAATGCCGATAGCTGTTGCACCAGCAAACGCAACCACGCCCAAGACAAATATATAAATTACTTTGGGACTCAGGAATACTTCCGCCGGCATCGTGGCCCCAACTGATATGCCCAGGAAGATTACCGCAATATTCATCAGCTCATTTTGCGCTGTGTTGCTCAACCTGTCAACCACTCCTGATTCCTTCAGCAAATTGCCAAAGCAGAACATGCCTATTAGCGCAGCTGCATCGGGGACCAGCAAACAAACGATAATGCAGGTAATAATCGGAAAGAATATTTTCTCCAGCTTGGATACTTTGCGCAGTGATTTCATCCGGATCTTGCGTTCTTTTTCGGTCGTAAGCACTCTAATGATCGGAGGCTGAATAATCGGCACCAGAGCCATATAGGAATAGGCTGCTACCGCACAAACACCCATCATATGTGGCGCCAATTTGGCTGCTAAAAAGATCGTGGTAGGCCCGTCAGCACCGCCGATTATTCCTATTGTCGCTGCTTCGTAAACCGTGAACCCTGCTGCTAGTGCCCCAAAGAAAGTAAGATAAACGCCTCCCTGGGCTCCGGCACCCAGCAATAATGTCTTTGGATTGGCAATCACCGGGCCAAAATCAGTCATCGCACCCAACCCGAGAAAAATCAAGGGGGGGATTACCGCCCATTCTTCTCCGTAATGATAAAACTTCCACAGTAACCCTTCCCCGGGAGTCATAATCTCAGAAGGCAGATTCACCAGCAGTATACCGAAAGCGATGGGCAATAGTAAGAGTGGTTCAAAATCTTTCTTTATGGCCAGATAAATAAACAGAAAGGCGATTCCCCACATTACGAAGTTTCCCCAATAGAGACTATCAAAGGCCATACTGGACCATATGTTTAAAATCACATCCATTGCCGTATTACCCCTTTAAGCCAATTATTTTTCTTGAATAGTCGTTTTACTTTCAATGTAGATTGCCAATTTGGAACTCAGTGTTATAAATACCTGAAGCAGAATCATGGTAAGAAACACGCCCGTGATTCCAGCGACAAAAGTATATAGCGGCAGTGACATGGATTGTCCTCCTTTCTTGACTTCCTTGTGCAAGCCAACGCTGTAATTATACCTTTTTCAGACAGCTTCCAGGCTCAATTATATAACCAAATCTGCCGGCATCTCTCCCGGGCTCAGCCAATAAACCGTGCATAATAAAATCAATATGGGTTGCGATAATATACTCAATATCACAATTTCCATCCGGTGTGTACCAATTTCCCAGCCAATTCAGCATTCCGCCGATTCCTCTAACGACCATTTTGCTGTCAACCGTACGAAACACACCTTGGTGGATGGCTTGATCAACATGGCTGCAGATGAAAGCCTCATACAGTTTTAGCGTATCACTGGCAAACTTACGCCTTTCCAGTGAGAGATGGGCGGCTTCACGCAAATATGTTTCGGCACCATCTCTCTGCAAATGAAACTGCATCATGTGATTGGCAAAAAGTTTGGCTATCTTTTCAGCAATATCAAAATCTGACGCTGCAATCGCCTTGGCTTGATTATGAAGGCGATTGATATGGGTCATACAGATTTCAAACAGAATATCTTCCTTGGCTTCGAAATAATAGTAGACCGCGGGTTTGCTGATGCCGATTTCATCAGTTATATCATCGAGACTGGCTGATATATACCCTTTTTCTCTGAATAACCTGGCTGCTACCGCTAAAATTTCCGTTCTTCGATCGATAACAATCGCTCCTCCCTTCATCTATAAAAGAATAAAACAGATTCTTTTCTTGTACGAAGAATATTTAATTGCTATACTTACTGTTAAGTAAGTATTATAAGTACTTACTTAACAGTAAGTAAAACGCTTTGGTTTGTCAAGCATCATTTGCTTATAATCATCATATCCATAGTTGAGAATTATCGATTCCAAAGGCACTTAATCAGAATTCAAATGTTGGCGTTGGGCAAAAATAAAAAAACAAGCTTAAACTTCCGGCATGAATTAAAAAACAAGGGGGAAGGTGAAAAAACAATTCCTACGGCTGACCGTATCAATGTTTAATTAAAAAAGGAGTGAAATGTTCATGGAGAAAATCTGGATGAAACATTGGCCCCCGGACATGGCAAAAGAAGTCGTATTAACCGAAGGAAAAATACCGATCTTTGAATATCTCAGAATCAATGCCAGGCGCACTCCCGCCAAACCAGCCATCATCAATTATGGTCGGGAAATCTCTTATCAGGAATTGGATGAAACTTCTGATCAGTTTGCCAACTACCTGCTCGACCTGGGATTGGTAAAAGGCGACCGGGTTGGATTGTTCTTGGGCAACAGCCCACAATACATCATTGCCCATTTCGGTATTCAGAAAATGGGTGGTATTGTCTGTCCTTGTTCCCCGCTTTTCAAAGAAATGGAACTCTCCTACGAAGTCAACGACGCTGGAATGAAATGTTTAGTAACGGTTGATTTGTTTATGCCGATTGTCGCCAAGGCGTTGCCCAATATGCCTTCCTTGCTGCAAGTTGTTACCACCAACTTCCACGATTATTTGCCTGCTGAACCTACCCTTCCGCTGGTCGATTATATGCAGGTTCCCAAACAAAAAATTGAAGGAACCGTGGATTTCATGGATATCATCGCCAAATACAGCAAAACTCCTCTTCAAGTCGAGATTGACATGGACAATGACATTGCTCTTTTTGAATACACCGGAGGGACTACCGGGCTGCCTAAAGGAGCCATGCTCAGCCATTATGCGCACCTGTTTAAACCTTCGGCAGCTTGTGACATTATGGGGATTGGAGAAAACAGTCGGGTCCTGACCACCATGCCTTATTTCAATATCGCGGGTATGTTATTCCTGGTCGGTCCGGTATTGCGCGGCGCAACCAACGTTTTACTGACGCAGTTTGATCCCTTGACCGTTCTGCAGGCGATCGATAAATACAAAGTCACCGAATGGTATAGTGCCGTGCCGATGAACCTGGCCGTCATGGCCCATCCTGATGCCAGCAAGTATGACCTGAGCAGTTTGCAATTAAACATGACCACCTCCTTTGTCGTCGCGCTGGACGAGAAGATCTCGAAAAAATGGGAAGAATTTACCGGTGGCTGTCTGCTCCTGGAAGGTGCCTACGGTCTCAGCGAAACCCATACCCTGGATACCTTCTGTCCCCGCCAGAAAATAAAATATGGCAGCATGGGGATCCCAAGTTATGATGAAGAGTTTAAAATTGTTGATTTTGATGACAAAACCAGAGAACTCCCTATCGGTGAAGAAGGCGAAATCGTGTTGCGCAACCCCGGTTCCATGAAAGGGTATTGGAACAAGCCGGAAGCCACTGCTGACACTTTGGTGGACGGATGGGTTCATACTGGTGATGTGGGACGTTTTGACGAAGACGGCTACCTGTACTGGCTGGGAAGAAGAAAAGAAATGATCAAGGTATCCGGTTTCTCAGTATTCCCTGAAGAAGTTGAGGCATTAATCAACCAGCATCCTGCCGTTTTGGAAAATGCCGTTATCCCGATTCCTGATCCCAAAAAGGGAGAAGTAATCAAGACCTTTATTGTTCTCAAGCCTGATTACAAAGACAAAATCGCCGGGGAAGAAATCATCAGCTGGGCTAAAGAAAGTATGTCATCCCACAAGGTCCCCGTATATGTTGAATTCAGAAATGAATTGCCCAAACAGGGCGTCAAGCTGTTACGCCGCATCCTGCGGGATGAAGAAGAAGCAAAAAACAAATAGCGGATATTGTTTTTGATGTTATTATTTAATAAAACAGTATTCAAAACAATGGGAGGTTTTAATCATGGATACCCCAAAAAACATACCGGATGCGGGAGACAAGCAAGCACCCAAGATTCGACCAGAATTGGCAGAATTGATGAAGCGAAATTCATTTTTACTGGATGAGAACCGCCCGCAGGCAGTCGAGCGTCGTCATCAAAAAAACCAGCGTACCGTCCGGGAAAATATTCAGGATTTTTTGGATGAAGACAGTTTTATTGAATATGGCGGGTTGGCCATTGCTGCCCAACGTCAGCGCAGATCAACCGAAGAGCTTATGGTCAAAACCCCGGCTGACGGAATGATCGCCGGCGTAGGCACGGTAAACAGCAGCAGCTTCGGCGAAGAAAAAGCCCGCTGC
>Ga0116152_10004977_pt1 | contig 10401 bp, 5 predicted proteins | sample AD_UKC119_MetaG_FD_89894 | JGI IMG/M metagenome (GOLD analysis project Ga0116152, IMG submission 89894) | Active sludge microbial communities of municipal wastewater-treating anaerobic digesters from Hong Kong - AD_UKC119_MetaG | ecosystem: Engineered > Bioreactor > Anaerobic > Digestate...
CGCACCCAGGGCGCTTTGATCGCCTTGGACAAGCAGTGTCAGGCCTTGGGCGCCAAGCTAGCAGTGGTCATGATCCCCTCGCACAGCGCGGTCAACGAGGATTTTGCACAGACCTATTCGACCCATGCCCTGGGCATTCCGCGCAGCGACTGGGACCCCAACCGGCCCGTCAACGAATTCCGCGCGGCGGCCCAAGCGGCGGGCGTCCCCTTCTTGGACCCCACCGAAACCATGCGCGCGGCCCAAGCGAGTCGCGGGGACCTGTACTTCTCCAAAGACTTCCACCTGAACCCCTTGGGCAACCAAGTGCTGGCCAGCTTCGTCCACGAGAAACTGCACGAAGCCGGCATGGCGCCCGGCGAGGGCACATTCCTTGAGGCCATGCCCGATGTGCCCGCGGCGGCTGGGCCTGGGGTCCCGCGCTGGTTGCTCGTGTACCTGTTCCTATGGGCCGTGCTGGGCAGCCTGTACGGGGCCACCTACCGCGACGAGAACGCGGGGCTGGAATTCCTGAAGGTCGGGGGCTTGCTGGCCTTGATCTTCACCATCGCCATGGGCGGGTCCGCGTTGTTGGCGGGGTTGCCGCCCTTCCAAGCCAAACTGGCGTTGGTCACCGCCCTGGTGGCGTTGTTCGGGTTCATCTTCTACAAGATGGGCGACCGCTTGAGCACCATCGTCGAACTGATCGGTGCGTTCATTGCGCGCGGGCACTGGTACTTGATGCCGCTTGTGATGATCCTGCTCTCGGTCGGCAGCCTCTTGGTCGTGGCCGCTTCGTCGCCGCTTGTGGCGCCGTTCATCTACACCCTCTTCTAAGCCTAGCGCTCCGTCCGGTTCCAAGCTCGCCCGCCCAACACTCGCACCATGAGAAAGTTCCTCAAGGAAAACTGGCTCTACATCCTGATCCCGATCGTGCTCGTTTTGGGTGCCCTAGCGCTGTTGGCCTACTTCGGCCAGGGCGATGGGCAAGGCAACTTCTCCGGCTACGACATTTAGCCGCCCCTCTCCCCGGCCAACTGTCAACTCTACTAGCTACTCTGCTAGCTCGATGCCAAGGCGGCGTAGCCATTCGAACGCGCCACAGGCCTCGCACAGGATGTGGTGGATGGGCGTATCCTCTGCCACCATCACCCGTCCGATCGCGAAACGATTCTGCGAGCCGGTGAAGACCCCAGGGTGGGTGGTGACGGCCGCTGCGTAGCCGGCCTGCTGCGCCGCAACCCCGTCGGAAGGGCGGAAATCCCAGCGTCGCCCATAGGGATACGCGAAACTCAGGCTTAGGTCCGGCCCCAAGACCTGGGCCATGGCGGCGCGCCCCTGGGCCACGTCTTCCGCCGCCGCCGACTCGGGAAGGCTCGCCAAGACCTCGTGCGAGTAGGTGTGACCACCCAACTCAACACCGGCCCTGTGCAGGTGTTGGGCCATGGCAGGGGTCATGTACAAAGCCTCGCACAGCGCAGACTCCTCGCCGCCGTGCGTTTCAAACAGCCTTTGCAGCGCCCGATTGCGCGGTGGCACCGCGCATTCGTACTTGAGCACACGCTTGACCCGGTACTCGGCTTGCGCAGCTTCGGTACAAGCTTCTTCCAGCTCCTTGCGGGGCAACTCGGGCTCGGGACTCACGATCAGCTCGCGCGCGATCGTACGCGCATCCATTCCGGCCATGTGGATCAGCCAAAAGTACTGGTGGCTCCAGCTGACCTTGCGTTCGAGAAGCGGGCGCCCTTCAAGAAAGACCGTGGCCCGCGCCCCGCATTCCTCCAGGATGGGCAGCAACACGTCGTGGTTGTCACGGTACCCATCGTCGAAGCTCAGCGCGGCGAGCGACCGGCCCGGGCCCCCACGTTCGATGGCCGCCAGTCCTTCGCCCACCGTGCTCCACGCAAATCCTTTGTCCAGAGCCGCTACGATGGCCCGCAGCCGCGCGGGTGACAGGGTCATGTCGGGCGGCAGCCCACGACCATCCCCCACACAGTGCCCCGCCAAGATCACGAGCCGGCGGGGCATGAGCGCATCGAACACGCGCCACAAACCGCTGTGCCAAACCACGCAGCTGTAGGCCGTTCGGACCCAACCTTTGAGGGTGTGCTTGTTCATGACCGAGTCGCAGCGCCTAGCGTACCAATTCGTCGTCGCGGTCCGCGTCGGTGAAGAACCAGCGGGTGGGATCGAGCGCCGCTTGAGCGAGCGGGTGCTCGCTTTGGTGCACGTAAGCGATGACCCACTTGGCATCCTCGGGCTTGGGCGGCTGGAAGGCATGGTTGCGCAGGAAGGCCTGCCAATCGCTGCCCGTGATGGCGTGGGCACGGACCACCCGCGCGCCCCGTGCGGCGAGCTGTTCTACGGCGGCGGCCAGCACCGCGCCTTGGGCATCTTCGGAGGTGGCCACCAGATCGACCAGATAGCCCACGCCATCGGCCGCATCGACGGGTCGCTGGACCACGCCATACCCCACTGGCTCCCCGGCCCGGTCGAGCACACGCAGGGCGCTGAAGCGCGAGTTGGGACCCTCGAAGAAGCGCCAGTTGAGGTAGTCCGCATCGCGCCGAACCATCCAAACGTATCGCTCAGCCACGGCTCGCCCGATGGGTTCCACCCAACGATCGAAACGTTCCACGGGTTCCACCACAAACGACCGCGCTTGGTTCGCGAGGCGGGCGAGCACCCGCTGCGCGCGGCGCGCCGCTAAGGGGCTGAGCCAACTCGCGAGGCGCCCCGCGCGCAGCCGCTCGCGGCGCGCTACCGGTCCGGAGCGTAGGACCAAAGTCCAAGGCTGCAATTGACCGACTCCTTTCCAACCGAGCCGCTCCATGAAGATGCGCGCCGATTGCCGGTTGGGAAGGCCAAACACCACCGGCCAATCCCGGCCATGGACCAACTCCATGGCCCGCCGATCCAGGCGCGAAAAGTACCCCGCTCCACGCGCCTCGGGTAGGGTCATCACATCGCCGGTTTGGCCCACGACTTGGCCCGCCTCATCCCAGCCCAAGCGGCGGGGATTGCAAGCGTAGCCCGAAATCGCTTGCCCATCGAGACTACCCAGCAAGCAGACGGGCACCCCGTGGGGGCAGCGGTCGTAGCGCCAAGCCAACACTCCGGCCCCGTCGCCGTGCCCAAAGCAGGCTTCAAACAACTCCACCTGAGCGGGTCGATCCTCGGCCGCGCAGGGTCGGATCTCGAATCCCGATCCCGAAGCGGGCGGGCTCGGATCGCGGTTGGGCTCCATGGCCGCATCTTGGCGGGCGCTGGCCCGGGGAACAAGGCCGCAGCCGATTCCGCCGTGGCGCCCCTCCCCCCCAGTCCTTAGAGTGACCGCCCAAACGCTCCCCTCACCCCTTTGGATGCCATGAACCGACTGATCGAATGCGTGCCCAACTTCAGCGAAGGCCGCAACCAAGCCACCCTGGACGCCATCGCGGAAGCCGTGCGAACCACCGACGGGGTCACCCTGCTCGACGTGGACCCCGGCAAGGCCACCCACCGGACGGTTTTCACCTTCGTTGGCGAGCCGGAGGCGGTGCTAGAAGCCATGGTCCGAGCTGCCAAGGTGGGGATCGCCCGCATCGACATGCGTCAGCACCATGGGGAGCACCCACGCTTCGGAGCCCTCGACGTCTGTCCTTTGGTTCCCATCGCCGGGGTGACCATGGAAGAGTGCGTGACCTATGCGCACCAGCTGGCGCAGCGCTTGGCAGAAGAAGTCGGGCTCACCATCTACTGTTACGAGAGCGCAGCCAACACCCCCAACCGCAAAAACCTAGCCACCGTCCGCGCGGGAGAATACGAGGGTCTCACCAAGAAGCTAGAAGACCCGGCCTGGAAACCGGACTACGGCCCGGCTAGCTTCCAACCCAAGTCCGGGGCAACCGCGGTCGGTGCCCGGGATTTCTTGCTGGCCTTCAACGCCAACCTCAACACCACTTCGGTGCGTCGGGCCAACGCCATCGCCTTCGACGTACGCGAAAAAGGACGCATCCTGCGCAAGGGCGACCCGCTCACGGGTGAGGTTGTCCACGATGCCCAGGACGAGCCCGTTTGGAAGCCGGGCAGCTTGGCCTGCGTGAAGGGAATCGGTTGGTACATCGAGGAATACGGCATCGCGCAAGTGTCGATGAACCTGACCAACCTCTCGGTGACCCCGCTGCACGTGGCCTTCGACGAATGTTGCACCAAGGCAGCCGAGCGCGGCGTACGCGTCACGGGTTCCGAGCTGGTGGGCATGGTCCCCCTGCGAGCCATGCTCGACGCCGGGCGCTACTTCCTCGCCAAGCAAGAACGCAGCCTGGGGGTGCCCGACCGCGAACTGATCCACCTCGCCATCCGCTCGATGGGGCTCGATGAGCTGTCCCCCTTCGTTCCCGAAGAACGCATCATCGAGTATGCGATTGCCGACAAGAAGGCCAAGCGCTTGATCGATCTTTCGCTCGAGCGCTTCACCGAAGTGACCGCATCCGAGTCCCCCGCCCCTGGCGGCGGTTCGGTGAGCGCCTTGGTAGGCGCCCTGGGTGCCGCCCTGGGCACGATGGTCGCCAACCTTTCGAGCCACAAGCGCGGCTGGGATGCCCGCTGGCAGTTCTTTTCGGAATGGGCCGAGCGCGGCAAGGCCTTGCAGGTCGAGCTGTTGCAGCTCGTCGACGAAGACACCAAGGCCTTCCAGGCCATCATGGCCGCCTGGGGCGCCCCCGCCGAGGAACGCGGAGCTGCGATCCAAGCCGCTACGCGCTTGGCTATCGAGGTGCCCCTACGGGTCATGCATGCGGGCAATCAGGCGCTCGAAGTATGCGCGGCCATGGCGGAACACGGCATGAAGGCTTCGGCTTCCGATGTGGCCGTGGGCGCACTTTGCGCCCGCTTGGCGGTGCAAGGCGCGGGCCTCAACGTGGCGACCAACGTCCGCGACCTGAAGGACGAGAGCGAAAGGGCCGCCTATTTGCAACAGGCCCGCGGGCTCGACGCAAGCGCTAAAGCTGCTTGTGACCGAATCGTGCCTTGCTTCTAGTCTGGGCTTCTAGTCTGGGCCTCTAGTCCGGGCCTCTAGTCCGGACTCTTCAGCGTGGAAGTCAACGAAGAGCCGGGGGGCTCCATCGCCTGCGATGGAGCCCCCCGGCCATGCCACGTATCGCTGTTCGCAGCCTACTGCATCTGCCAGATCACATCGGTCGTGCTGATGCGGCCCTGGATGAGGTCCAAGTCCCCGTCGCGATCAAAGTCGGCCAGGACTTGGCTGCGCACGCCGGTGGCCCCGAAGGACTGACCCGTCGTGGTGAAGTCCCCCGAACCGTTGTTGATGTACACGCCGGAATTGCCGCCCGATTCCACGCCGAGGATCACTTCCAGCTTGCCGTCGTGGTTCTTGTCCACCAAGTCCACCGCCCGCACCAGACCGGCTCCGAACAGGGCTCCCGGGGTGAAGCTCGCGCTCCCGTCGTTTAGGAACGGACGGCCACCCGAGCCAGCCGTGCCGACAACCGCATCCAAGTCCCCGTCGAAGTCCACATCCGCCACGCTGACCACCGTGATGTCGTCGGCCCCAAAGGTCGACCCCTGCAGCGTGAATGCGCCCGCGCCATCGCCCAAGGCGATGCGCGCCCCGCTGGTGGTCCCCAAGAAGGCGTCGAGGTTGCCGTCGCCATCGAGGTCCGCCAAGGTGATGGACTTGGTCGCCAAACCGGCGATGACGTCCATCGAAAGCGTGAAGGTCCCATCCCCGTTGCCCAGGAAAATCGGGTCGTCGCCCGCCAAGAGCCCGGCCACCAAATCCACATCCCCGTCGTGGTCGATGTCGCCAAGAGCGAACCCGCGCGCGACCGTGCCCCCGAAAGCATTGGCGCTCAGGGTGAAGCCGCCGACCCCGTTGCCCATGTACAGCTTGAGCCCGGTGGCTTGATCGGCTTGTACCAGGTCGAGGGCGCCGTCGGAGTCCACATCGACCAGCGCCAGCGAACTGCTGTTGTTGGTCGATCCAGCCAAGGAAGCGGGTGCGGCGAAGGTTCCATCCCCTTGGCCCAAAAGAACTGCGAGGCCTCCCGATCGGGCGGCGACGAGGTCCAAACGACCATCACGGTTGACATCCCCGCGGACCATGCCACTGGTGGTCCCGGAGTCCGCATCGATCGCGGATCCAAGCACCAGCGTCGTCGAGCCGAACACTCCGCTCACCGAAGAGGCCCAAACCACATCGTCGTTGGCCAATCCACCGGGCGCAAAGTAGTCCAAGTCGCCGTCTCGATCAAAATCTCCCACCGCCACGTCGACGCTCGAGCTGTTGCCGATGTTTTGCGACATGCGGCTCGCGAAGTGCCCGGTTCCATCGTTGAGCCACAATTCATCGCGGTCGGTGTACTTGGTCAGCAGGGCATCCAGGTCGCCGTCCTCGTCGAAATCGACCAGGGCGAGACCGCGGTGATCCCCGTTGCTGAACAACTGGGCGCTGGCCGAGAAGTTGCCGAATCCATCGTTGAACGACACCTCATTCTGGCCGGTGACCCCGATGACCGCGTCCAGGTCCCCGTCGCCATCGAGATCGCCCAGGGCCACCCGCGCGGTCTGGGTGGTCAGGACCGAGCTACCAATTGTGAAGTTGCCCGCCCCGTCGTTCTTCCAGATGCGGTTGTCGCCAAAGCCTTGGTTCCCCACCAACACATCCAGGTCACCATCGCCATCCACGTCACCCAGCGCCAGGTCTTTGGAGTTGAAGCCCCCCAGGTTGTTACCGGTTTGGGTGAAGACACCGCTCCCGTTGTTGGTGTAGGTCCGGCCCGGACTAGCAAAGTCGTTGCCACACACCATGTCGAGGTCTCCATCTCCGTCCAGGTCGCCCAGGGCGACCGAGAGGGTGACAGCACTTCCGAGCAGTTGACCGGCATCGACAAAGCTGCCATTGCCGTTGTTGAAGTAGATGCGATTCGGACCCGCATTGCCGGTGGCGATGTCCAGGTCCCCGTCGCCGTCCAGATCGCCCAGGGCGATCCCGTGCACGGTATCCGTACCCAGCGGCGAAAAGCCCGAGAGCGGATACTCGCCCAAACCGTTGCGAGTACGGATGGCGATGCCAAGCCCCGCATTGCGTCCGATCACAAAGTCCACGTCCCCATCCCCATCGATGTCGCCGGCCGCGCAGCACAGGCTTTGGTCGCTCCCCGTTTCCGTGCGGGCGATCACGTAGCCGGTCTCGATGTCGACTCCACCAATCGGGGCCACATCCGTCCCGTTGGTGTTTTCGATCGCATCGGGGGTGATGGAATCGGCCACATCGATGCCCGCCGGGCTGCCACTGGTCAGCACCGTCGGGTCAAAGGTCCCGCGAGCGCGGAAGGAAGCCCCGGTGCCGAGAGCAATCGACATTTCCCCCACCAAGTTCTCGTCGGTGAAGACCCCGCCCGTGCCCAGACTGTCCCCGGTCACGTACATCTGGAAATCGACTTCGCTGGGCGAGTTGAACACGATTTCCTCGTTGAACGCCAGGAAGATCTTGTCGCCGGCGTTGAGCGAGCCGTTGCGGTCCTCGTCGGTGAAGTAGGCGTTTTGCTTGAGCACGATGTTCTCCAAAGCAAAATCCGCCGGGCTGTCGGCAGGCAGCGAGCGGTTGCCAGCCCGGTCGACCCCCACCACCCGTACGCGATAGGTGGTGCCGTCGGGATACACCGCCGTGTTCCACAGATAGGGCCCCGTCGGATTGGCGGTGAGCGTGAGGCTTTCAGGGTACGTAGCTCCCGAATCCGCGGACAAGAACAGCTCCACGTGGTCGGGGTTCGGATCGCTCATCGAGTACACGATGTTTTGCCGCGAAGCCCACAGCTCGCCCCCCACCGGGGAACTCAGCGTGACCGTGGGCGGCGTGTTGTCGACTTCCGCATCGCCCGCGGACGAATCGGGCAAGCCCACATTGCCCGCTCGGTCCGTGGCGCGCACCCGAATCCGATAGCTGGTCCCTTCTGCAATTCCCCTGGCGTCGAAGACAAACACGCCGGTGTCGGGGGCCGCAGCTGCCAGCACGGTGCCGAAGGTGGCGCCGCTGTTCGAGGACAACCGAATCTCGACGGTTCCGGGATTGGCGTCGGTAGTGGTCCAAGTCACCTTGGCCGCAGATCCTCCGAACACATCGCCCGCCTGGGGGCTGATCAAGGTGATCACAGGAGCGGTGTTGTCGATCGAGAAGTTGGCGGCGTTGCCAAACGGCGCCCCCACTTGGCTCTGGTTGTTGGTAGGCGTCAAGAGCAGCCGGTAGGTGCTGCCATCGGGCAAACCCGTCGTATCCCAAGAGAACATGCCGTTGTCAGGGGCGCCGGCGGCGACTTGGATCGCGTAGGTCGCGCCCGCATCGTTGGATAGGGCAATGTCCATCGTCCCCGGATTCTCGGGGGAAACCCAGGTGATCGTAGGCGTTCCGCCCAAGGCGGCCCCATCGGGAGGATAGGTCAATGCAGGCGTGGGAGGCGTGCTTCCGCCGCCACCTCCACCGCAGGCCAGAAACATGGGCAGGGTCAGGCAGGCAAGCAGAGTACGTAGAGTCGGCATCTCAGGCATGGTAGGTAGCACACCGTGTGGCAGTAACTTGGGGGCAGCAATTGGCCCGTTGGCAGCTCGATGGTAAACCGTGGCGGGCCCTAGGGACGAGCACCCAATTCCGTCGGTAGCCCGCGGCTAGCCCCCTTCCCAGCCATAAGAATGACGATTTGGCAAGGATTCGCCACAGCCCCCCCTAGCCCGGGGGACAGAACCAACGATTGGGCCCACGAGAGGGCCAACGACAGGATCAACGAAAGGACCGGCAGCGTCTCGTGCAACAGGATGCGGAATCGGTCGCCACCTACCCGGCCCAGCGTAGCTCGATTGGCTCCTGCCTAGGTCAACCGGCCAGCGCATGGCAAGCCCGCCGTGGATACGCAGCTTGCAGCGCTTTCCGGACCCCGTGAGAGCCCCCCAAGCGGACGTGAGAACCTCCCAAGCGGAAGAGACGGGTTGAATTCGTTTCCAATAGGCCAGCCCTGGGCCCAACATGCTGAATGTACGCCCCTAGGCCATGGGCAGCCCATCTAGGATGGCGGAGTTTTCATGAGTACCCCCACCAGTTTGATCGCGGTCGTTTTGTTGTTGGCCGCCAACGCGTTCTTCGTGGCGGCCGAGTTTGCCCTGGTCAAAGCACGCGGTTTCCGTATCGCTGCCCTGGCCAAGAAGGGCAGCGCATCGGCGGCGCTGACCATGCGCATCCAAGCCAACTTGGAAGCCTACCTCGCGGCCTGCCAGCTCGGGATCACGATGGCTTCACTGGGTTTGGGCTGGGTCGGGGAACCCGCCGTAGCCCATCTCTTGGAGCCCTTGTTTGCCAAGTTGGGGGCTTCCGCATCGGTGGTGCACACCACCTCGTTCGTGGTGGGCTTCCTCTTGTTTTCCTCGCTGCACATCGTGATCGGCGAACAAGTCCCGAAGACCTTCGCCATCCGTCAACCCGAGCCGGTTTCCCTACGGGTTGCGTATCCGTTGCACCTGTCGTACCTGGCAGTGTTGCCCCTCAACTGGCTCTTGAACAAGGCTACCAGCTCGCTGCTTTCGCTGTTTGGAGTCCAGGCCGCCAGCCATGCCGAGGTCCTGACCGGCGACGAACTCAAAGGACTCGTAGCCACTTCTCGCGAACACGGGGAATTCGAAGAGGAGCATGCGGACATGCTGCACAACCTGTTCGAGTTCGATCGCCGCCAGGTGGGACGCGTGATGATTCCGCGCAATGCGGTGCACTGCCTCGACCTGAGTGCCCCTGCGGAAGCCAACCTGGAGATCATCCGCGAAACCGAGCACTCGCGCTTCCCCGTCATCGACGGGGACCAAGGCGACGCGATCATGGGCATCTTGCTGGTCAAGGACATCCACCGCGCCCTTTTGAACGGCGAAACCGAGCCCTGGCTCGATCTACGCCGGTTTTGCCGCGACCCCTTGGTGGTACCCGAATCACAGAAAGTCCCCCAGTTGTTTGAGTTGATGCGCCAAAGCCGCGCCCACATGGCGTTCGTCATCGATGAATACGGGACCTTCGTGGGGGCCGTCACACTCGAAGACTTGCTGGAGGAAATCGTCGGGGAAATCGAAGACGAGACCGACGAGCAAGACGCGCTGACCGGCATCGAACCCATTGGCGAAGGCCAGTGGGAAGCCGACGGCCTGGTCTCATTGGGCGATCTCGACCGCATGATCGGACTGACCGTCCCGGCCACCCTCGATGCGAACACGCTCTCAGGGCTGTTCATGGAGCGGCTCGCGCGCATGCCCGAAGTGGGCGATTCGCTCGTCGAGCGAGGCTTTCTCTTAACGGTCTTGAGCATCCAGGAACACCGGGTGGGACGAGCAACCATCACCCGTGTGGTCGAGCCCAGCGACCCACTGGCCCCCGCGAAACCCCCCCCCGGC
>Ga0116152_10004979_pt1 | contig 10401 bp, 13 predicted proteins | sample AD_UKC119_MetaG_FD_89894 | JGI IMG/M metagenome (GOLD analysis project Ga0116152, IMG submission 89894) | Active sludge microbial communities of municipal wastewater-treating anaerobic digesters from Hong Kong - AD_UKC119_MetaG | ecosystem: Engineered > Bioreactor > Anaerobic > Digestate...
CCGCCAGGGCGCTGTGCAGGCTGCATGGCCACCGTCCCGACACGCGCTTCGACGGCAAGGCCATGTGGGAGAGCTACCTGGACGAGGTAGACACCGTGATCGCTTCGGCGATGGGAGAGGAAACCTTGCGCAACATGAAGGACGCGGAATGATCCGAAAGGGCGGATTTTGTTGAAAAAGTCGGCCTGAGAACGCGTTTTGAGCTGCCCTCAGGCTCGGGTGTCGCCGTTTGGTTCGGACAATCGCCCGTCGCGCCGCCTTGTGGCGTCTATCTGGCCGCTCAGATCATGCCGTGGCCTCCGGGTTGGCTAACTGAGGCCGCAGCTTGGCGAGTTTTCGGAGGTTCTGGGCGATGGCGGCGAGGAGGAATTCGTCCTTCGCACCATTGGGGCCGCGCAGGCGTAGCCGGGTCAGGCCGAGGATACGCTTCAGATGGGCGAAGAGCATCTCTACTTTCTTCCGCTTGTCTCGGGATACCTCGTAAGCCTTGGTCTTGCGGCATGCGCGGGCGAACTCGCGTGCTTCCTCGTGGGGTTCACGGGTGACGTATCGGGCCTCCGCTTTCGGGCAGCAGATTTCCTTGGATGGACAGGCCTGACATGTCGCCTTCGAGGCACGATATTTCTTCCGCCCGCCGGTGTCCTGACCCCGGTTCGGATCGGAGTAGTTCCGGCGATACTGCCTGAGGGCGTGTCCCTCGGGGCAGATGTATTGATCGTTCGCCTCGTCCCATTCGAAGTCGGATCTGGACCAGGTGCCATCGGTCCGCTCCGACTTATCGATCACCGGGATGAAGGGGATGATGCTCCGCTGCTCAACCAGCCATCCGAGGTTCTCGGCGTTGCCATAGGCAGTGTCGGCCGCCAGCCAATCCGGCCTGATCCCGAACCGTTTCTCGGTTCTGTCGAGCATCGTGCGCGACGCCCCGACTTCGGCCTGGCGAATGGCGCGCGTCGCCTCAACATCCATGATTACCGAGCTTTTGGTGTCGATCAGGTAGTTGGTGGCGTAAGCAAAATAGGGGCGACTTTCCTCGGCACGGGTCCATTGCGCCGCCGGGTCGGACTTGGCCACGAACTTCGGCTGGGTCGGTGACGCGGCGCCGAAGGCGGCATCATCCAGCGTTTCCAGATATTCCCGCGCTGCCCGGTTCCCAGCCTCGCGCGCGACCTCAGGGCTCCAGTCTTCGGCTGCGATTGACCGAGCCTTGTTGGCGTCAGCGGAGATCAGGCTGGCATCCACGGCAAAGCCCTCGCCGGATACCAGGTCCTCCCTCAGGCACCGCTCCACCGTGGCCTCGAAGACCTGTCGCAGCAGATTGCTGTCGCGAAACTTGCCATGGCGATACCGAGAGAACGTCGAGTGATCCGGGACCTTCCCCTCCAGGCCCAGCCGACAGAACCACCGATAGGCGAGGTTCAGATGGACCTCGTCGCAGAGGCGACGTTCCGATCGGATGCCCATGACGTAACCAATGACCAGCATCCGGATGATCAGTTCTGGATCGATCGAAGGACGCCCGAGGTGGCTGTAGAAGGGGCGAAGGGCCTCCCGCATCCCATCCACGTCGAGAAACCTGTCGATCTCGCGAAGCATATGACCGGAAGGAACATGACGCTCCAGATCGAAGTCATAGAACAGCTGTGCCGGTGCCGTTTATGTGCCCATCATGTCGAAATCCTCCGATCCCCTCATAATCAAGTGAATCAAAGGACTTGCCGCACTGCAATAAAGACTTTTTCAACAGCATCGGCGGATTGCGGACCTTCGCTGCAGGCAGCAACAACGTCTACTTTAGAAGGCTCCGCAACAGTGTTTAAAACGCTTGCCACTACCGCATGCGCATACCGAGTTTCGCCTCCGGCTGGTGTCAATTACCCGCGATGTTCGGCCTTTACCCGCTAGACTGAATGAAACTCTGCCCCCTCCGGTGCCAAATATCAATGTATTGTTAACAGCGACAATGGCGGCAGTGCAATCAACGAAATCAAACCTTTGAACAGAGTCAGTCTGTCCATCCGGCCGACGTATGTACAAATTTCCAGAATCAATCCAGAATCTATAGCCCTCGATGCTCATATCCATTCGGTCGATATACAAGTCACCAGGAGGTTCAGTGCGGATAACAAGGGCTATCTCACGCGGACCATTTCGGATTGTTGTTGTCTTGCCGATCACTTCGACATCCCAGCTTTCTTTTTGCACGCGCCATTCATTGTCAACAATGCTGAATACCAATTCTCCGTGCTCATTTCTTATTTCGGCACCAATTCGAACTGGTCCTCCGGCTTCCTCAGGAGGGTGAATCCATAGAACAGGTCTTGAATTGACTGAAATAATGGATTCACAATTCTTGACACTCATAGGGCCAATATGAATCGTGGGTGCGGAAGATCCGACATCCAAAGCCTCAAATGAAAACCCTGCTTTGAAGGCAGCGGGCTCCCTCATCGCATCCTTTACACTTTCCTTCGAAAGTTGACCTCGAGTGACCTTACCGTGACAGCGAATACATAAGAACGTCATGCAGTTGGGGTCGTGTATTTCAGCGTCGACATATGTAGGATCAACGTGCTCGTAATCACCAATCGCCAAGCCACAGACCACGCAGCCAAATCCCGAGTTCTTTCGGATTGTTCTGCGAACACTTGATTCAGGGCGGCGTCTTAAACCAAATCTGTTCACCTCATTCATGCTTGACCACCTCCGTTTGTACATCGTCGGAAGAATTTCGTTCTGCACAGCCGACGCTAGCGATTAGACAATGCAGCGGCAATGCATCAACGTCTGCAACGACGGGCTGCAACGCAGCACTTGATATTGCCACCAATGACCGCTCTGGGCCGCAAGCGGTCACCCCCATTTGTGCCCGGACCAGACCACCTGGCCGACGATGTTCTGGCTGACGGCGTTCATGGCTTCGCCGGTGCGGTGTTCCGGCGGGTGCTCGGGGTTGTCGCTGCGCAGGATGATCGCGGCGTCGGGGATCACCTCGAGCCGCTTGATCCTGAGCGCGTCTGCCTCGCGGAAGACGTAGATCTGGCCTGAGCGGATCTGCGTCTTGCGCCGGTCGATCATCACCAGGTCGCCGTCATAGAGGCTGGGCCGCATGCTGTCGCCGCGCACGTTGATCAGGATGCTGTCGCCGGCGCTGATGCCGTTCTGCTCGAGCCAGCGCTTCGAGAAGGCCAGGTGATCGACGGGCGGACCGTCGAGGTTGATCACCCCGTCGCCCGCGGCACCGGCGGCATCGTAACGGGCAACGGTGGCGAAGGCTTCCCCTGAGACGGTGGTCGAGGGTGCTGGTGTTAGGTCGCGCCGAGGGCCGAAGTAGAGTTCGAGGTTAAGAGCGTCGGCGAGGGCAGAGAGCCTGTCTGCGGTCGGAGAAGAGCCTCTTCTCAAATTCTGTATGGCAGCGCTGTTGCTTTGCCCGAAAGCGAGCTGCCCCAGCTGTGCTTGCGACAGCCCAAGTTCGGATCGGCGGTTTTCGATCAACGCGTATATTTCAGCCGCAGTAAGCACGGTGCAAAAATACACCAAGATGCATTTTGCACAAGCCAAGCCGTGCGGGGATAGTTTGTTTCGTGTTTGGTGTAAAAAGATATTGCTTGATCGGTGTATTTTGATACCGTTAGTGCATGGAAACGAACCACCTCACCACCCTTGCCGCAGTTCTGGCCGCCCACGTTGGGCGCTCCGAGGCGACCATTGCCAAATGGTGCGGCGTGCACACCCGGCTGTTCCGGCGCCTGAGCGAAGGCAAGGGATGCCGGGTGGACACCTATAACGACGCGTTGCGGGCCTTCTCGGATCGTTGGCCCGCTGACCTGGAATGGCCGCGCGACATCCCGCGCCCGCCCAAGGGCAAGAAGGAGGCCGCGTGATGGGCATCCTGTCTGACCTTTGGGGCTTTACTGTAGACCGCGCGGTCTGGGGTCTATTGCGTCTGCAGCCACGTTGCGCGTTGCGTCCCGAAGGCGCTGCAAGAATTGCGCTGCTGCCGGTCCCCGCATCGCAAACCCAATCGGCACTGTCTGACCGCCAAGGTCGGCGCTGGTTCCCCGAACCACGTGTGTTTGGGTTTGTTCAAACCATTCGACGTGAATGGGTTGAAAAAGCTCCATCCAGCCCTGATCGCTCATCGAAATCCCCTTCCGTTCCGGTTGTTGGCGCACCGGATGGTAGGGGCGGCCCGGCGCGGGGGAAAGCAGCTCGTCCCTCGCGCCGGTGCCCGCCGAAAGGGGGTGCGTGATGGCAAGAAGGACCAATGGCACCCCTGGGCGCATGCACGCAAAGGCCAGGCGCGACTGGCTCAAGGCTGAACGCACCATGCACAAGAGGGCGCTTGTCGTTGCAGCGGGTGGTGACCGTGAGGCAGCCGAGCAATTGGCGGGCATTCAAATCGTCTCCTTTCGGGGTGTTCGAAAGGGGATGAGAGGTGTCGGGGGGCGCTGGAACGCCCTCCGGCACCGCCATGATCGTCGCTGGTCTCCGGCGAGACCAGGCACAAGGGTTTGTGCCCGCATCGGGGCCGGCGCGATGCCTGCCCTGTCTTTCCCCCGCAATCCGAACCCTGGAGGTGACGCATGACGCGCTTCATCCGGGCGCTGCGCGCGCTCGAGGACCATTGGCTGGGCGATCTGATCGGGGCCGTCGCGCTGTTCGGCTTGCTGTATGTCGGCCTCTGCGCCGGGGCGGTGCTGGGATGAGGGGGCGCGCCACAACCCCCCGGCACATCGGGCAGCGCCCGGTCTACCAGGTCGAATACCGGCCCCATCCGGTGCGCGGCTATTTCGTCGTTGACCCCGAAGGCCGCGTTGCCTCGGGCGCCTACGGCAACCGCGACCTGGCGGCGGCACGCGCCGACAGCCTGCAGCGGCAGGCTGACGCTGCCGCCCGGCGCGGCCCGCGGGCCGGTCTTTGCTGCGGATCGGTCTTCGAGAGCGAGGGCATCCACAACCGGATGTGCGGCCCGTGCCGGGGCCTCGGCGATCCGTTGGGCGCCTATGGCTACCAGGGCGCGGGCGCCGGGCGCAAACCCCGCCGTTCGTCGGGGGCCTGAACATGGCGGAACCCAGACTGCTCAGGATCGACCGGGTGAAGGTGGCGGACATCGCCACCGCGGGCCGGTTGCGCCCGGTGTCCGAGGCCGGGGTCGAGAGCCTTCTGGCCTCGATCGCCGAGATCGGGGTGATGAAGGACGCGATCCACCTGCGCCAGAAGAAGGGCGGCCAATTGGTGCTGATCGCCGGCGGGCACCGGCTGGAAGCGGCGCGGCGGCTGGGCTGGGACGAGATCGAGGCCAAGGTCTGGGCCGACGTCACCGACGACTGGGCGCGGCTGATGGAGATCGACGACAACATCGCCGGCGCGGAACTCTCGCCGCTGGACACGGCGCTGTTCCTCGCCGAGCGTAAGCGGGTCTTTGAACGCCTGCATCCGGAAGCGAAGCGTGGGGTCGCGGGCGCGGCCGCCCGTTGGGATGCAACTGACACGATGTCAGTTGCATCGTTTGCCGACGCGACAGCGGAGAAGTTCGGCCTTTCACAGCGCCACATCTTCCGCCTTATCGCCGCCGGATCGCGCCTCGATCCACGCGATGTTGCCCTGCTGCGCAAAGCCCCGCGCCCGATCACCCTCAAGGACCTGGCCGAGATTGCCAAGATCGGGCAGGCGGCGGAACGTTACGAGGTGGTCGAGAGGCTGGCCGAGGGGCGCGCAAAATCTGCCGCTGACGCTCGCCGCGCAATCGCCGCGAGCGAGGGCAACGCTACCCCCGTTGAAGACCCGTTTGAAGCGGCGTTGAAGGCGCTCAAGGCCGCCTGGGCGCGCGCGCCGAAAGAGGCTCGCCGCCGGTTCTGCCGCGACCACGGCAACGAGATCTCCGCCCTTCTCTATGAGGGGGTGCCGGAATGACGGACCTCGCCCCCCAGAAGCAATGGTGGACGGCACAAGAGTTGGCCGACGCGGAACTGCCGGATGTGCCAAGCACCATGCAAGGCGTCGATCGCTGGATTTCCAGGATCAACCTGCGAGCCAACATTTCCGCTGCCCGCAAGCGCGCGGGCCGTGGCGGCGGGTGGGAGTACCACTGGTCGGCGCTGCCCCTCGCGGCCCGCAAGGCGCTGCTGGCCGAGGTCACGGCGCCGGGGAGCGCGGGCGGCATCGGTGCCGGCGCGGTCAGCCGCGGACAGGCCTGGGAATGGTTCGAGGGATTGCCCGAGGCGGTGCAGGGCAAGGCCCGGCACCGGTTGGGCTGCGTCCAGGCGGTCGAGGCGCTGGAGTTCCAGTTGGGCCGCGACCTCGCCGCGCGCGAGGTGGCCAAGCTGAAGGGCGTCAGCCCGCGGACGCTCTGGAACTGGCTCGGCCTCGTCGAGGGCGTGCGCCCCGACGACCGGTTGCCGCACCTCGCGCCCAGGCATCGCGCGGCGACACGCCATGTGACCCGGGCCGAGTTCGACGAGGATGCCTTCGACTGGCTGGCGTCCGACTACCTGCGGCTCGAGCGGCCGTCCTTCTCGTCCTGCTACCGGCGCGCCACCCGCGCGGCCAAGGCGAACGGCTGGGTCCTGGCGCCCGAGCGGACCATGCGCCGCTATCTCGACGCACGCGTCAGCCAGCCTAGCCAGGTGCTGGCCCGGATGGGCATCGATGCGCTGAAACGGATGTACCCGCCGCAGCGCCGCGACAAGACCGCGCTGCACGCGCTGGAAGTGGTCAACGCCGACTACCACCGCTTCGACGTCTTCGTCGCTTGGCCCGGCATCGACACGCCCCTGCGGCCCCAGATGGTCGCCTTCCAGGATATCTATTCGGGCCGGGTTCTGGCCTGGCGCCTGGCGCTCACCGCCAACGCCGATGACGTGCTGCTGGCCGCGGGCGACATGATCGAGGATTGGGGCATCCCCGAGCATGTCCTCCTCGACAACGGCCGCGAGTTCGCCGCCAAGGCGGTGACCGGCCGGGCCGAGACCCGCAACCGCTTCAAGGCGCTGGAGGCCGACATCCCCGGCCTCTTCACGGCGCTCGGCTGCGAGATCCACTGGGCCACGCCCTATGCCGGCCAATCGAAGCCGATCGAGCGCGCCTTCCGCGATATGTGCGATGCCATCGCCAAGGACCCCCGCTTTGCCGGCGCCTGGACCGGCAACCGGCCCGACGCCAAGCCCGAGAACTACGCGAGCAAGGCGGTGCCTTTCGAGACCTTCCTCAAGGTCGTGGCCGAGGGGATCGAGGAGCATAACCTGCGCCAGGGCCGCCGGTCCGAGGTCGCCTGGGGCCGGTCCTTCGCCGAGGTCTTCGCCGAGAGTTACGAGAAGGCGCCGATCCGCAAGGCGACCGAGGCGCAGCGCCGCCTCTGGCTGATGGGTGCCAAGGGCCTCACGGTCAACCGGGTGAACGCCAAGATCGCATTCCTCGGCAACGAGTATTGGGCACCCTGGCTGCACGAGCATGCCGGAAAGCGGATGGTCGTGCGCTTCGACCCGGCCGATCTGCATGCGGGCGTCCATGTCTACAGCTTCGACAACCGCTACTTGGGTGCCGCGGACTGCCTGATGAAGGGCGGGTTCCTGTCGCTCGAGGCCGCGCGCGAGCACAACCGCGCCCGCAAGGACTGGATGAACGCCGAGAAGAAGGCGGTCGAGGCCTACAGGAAGCTCACCGCCCGCGAACTCGGGCTCGACCTCGACGCCACGGCGCCCGGCGACCCGATCGCAGCACCCGAGGCCAAGGTGGTGAAGCTGGTGCAACCTGCGGCCCGGCACCGGCCGCCCGAGCCGCTGCCGCCGGAGGTGTTGGCCGAGCAAAAGGCCGTGGTGGCCGATTTCGCGGCCCGCCGTGCGCCCAGGCCCGCCGAGGAGGCGCCGAAGGAACGCTTCCGCCGGGCCCTCGATCTGGAGCGCGCGCGCGAGGCCGGCGAGGCGATCACCGCGGAACAGGCGCGCTGGCTCAAAGGCTACCAGACAACCCCCGAGTACCGGGCCGAGCGCGCGCTCTGGTCGGATTTCGGGGATGCGTATTTCGGATGAAGGAGAGGGACATGGCAGACGACCAGAGACTTTACAACAGCGTCGCGCCGCTGCGGAACGTCGCGGCCCTCACGGCGCTGATCGAGCGGGTGAACGAACGCGCCATCGGCTTGCCCGGCATGGCCTGCTTCTACGGCTTCTCGGGCTTCGGCAAGTCGACCGCGGCGATCTACGCCGCCAACCGCTTCCAGGCTGTGCTGGTGCAGTGCAAGAGCGCCTGGACGAAGAAGAACCTCTGCGCGGCGATCCTGGTCGAGCTGGGCCTCGTGCCCAAGGGCAACACCGCCGACATGGTGGACCGGATCGCCGCCGAACTGACCTTGCGCGGCGTGCCGCTGATCATCGACGAGGCCGACCACCTGGTCGCCCGAAAGATGGTCGAGATCGTGCGCGACATCTATGAGGGCAGCCAGGCGACGACCATCCTGATCGGCGAGGAACTGCTGCCGCAGAAGCTCAAGGAATGGGAACGGGTCCACGGGCGGATGCTCGACTGGATCGCGGCGCTGCCCGCGGACATGGGCGACCTCAACCACCTGACCGGGATCTACGCACCGGGTGTCGAGCTTGCGGCCGAGCTGAAGGCGGACCTCCTGCGCCTCTCGCACGGCTCGACCCGCCGCGTCTGCGTCAACCTGGCCCAGGTGCACGAGCGCGCCCAGGTCCTCGGCGTCAACCGGCTGGGCGGCGCCGATGTGGACCTGCGCCGCCTCTACACGGGAACCGCGCCGACGCCGCGCCGTTCCGAATTCGCGGGGGCTGCGTGATGCGCGACGAGAAGAACATCCTGCAACAGGTCGCCTGGTCGGCCGCCTGCCGACTGGTCACCTTCGACCGCCGCGCCCTGTCCGAGGCCGCGCAGATCGGCATTGATACTGCCGGAACCTGGATCCGCCGCTGGGTCCGCGCCGGAACCGTCGAGGCCCTGGGCAAGCGCGACACCACCACCGAATGGTATCGGGTGATCGGCGCGGCCCGTTCACTGCCCGCCGGCCCCGATCCGGTCAAACAATCCTCGCAGGGTAACATGTGGCGGGCGATGCGCGCGTTTCGCGCCCCGTTTACCGCCGTCGATATCGCCGCGCATTCCTCGACGGATGTCATCGCGGTCGGCCGGGACGAGGCGCGGAGCTTCTGCCAGATGCTGACCCGCTCGGGGTATCTCAAGGTCCTGCGCACAGCAGTGCCCGGCAAGCGCGAGGCCATCTACCGGCTGATCCGCGACACCGGTCCCCGGCCACCGCGCGAGCGCCGGGTTCGGGCAATCTGGGACGAGAACCTGGGCGCGTTCACCCACCTGCCGGAGGCCGGCGCATGAGCGGCCCGATCGACATCGCCCGCGCGCATTGGGGCGCGCCCCTGCCCGACTGGGTCGCCGCCCTCGCCGAGGCCTGCGCGCAGAGCAGCCAGAACAAGGTCGCCGCGCGGCTCGGCCGCTCGGCCGCGCTGGTCTCGACCGTGCTGCGCAACCGCTACGCGGGCGACATGCTGGCGGTCGAGGAGCTGGTGCGCGGCCATCTGCTGGCCGAGACCGTCACCTGCCCCTCGCTGGGCACCCTGCCCCTGCACGAATGCCGCGCCTGGCGCGCCAAGGCCGACGCCTTCCAGAACACCAACAGCCTGCGGGTGCGCATGTATCGCGCCTGCCGCTTCTGCAGCCGTTATCAGAGGAGCAACCGCGATGAAGGTTGAGTTCAAAAGCCGTCGCTTCGGTGCGACCGAGCGCCAGCGCCAGCTGGTCGAGGAGGCCCGCGCGGCACGCGAGGCCAAAAGCCCGGACGTTGACCGGATGCTCGAGGCGCTCGAGGCCGGCAGGACGGTGGCGATCCGCTTGCCTCCGATCCCGCCGCGCCACCCCGCCACGGGGATCGGCGAATGACCGCCCTCGCCCGCTGGGCCCTGCCCGCGATGATGGAGCGCGCCGCGCGCGGGATGGGCAAGGTGGACCTTCACGGCCCGCGCGGCGCGACGCTGGTCAGCCGCGACGAGATCGAGGCGATGGCGGGCGCGCTCGCAATCCTCGGCCTGCGCGCCATCCCCCCCGGCGCGGGCACGGCCACGCCGATCGACACCCCCCTCCCGCCCCTGAAAGGACCCGCCGATGTCTGAGCATTTCCCCGCCCCCATCTCCGACGGCCGCATCGATGTCGCCGGCAAGACCTACATGCCCGACGCCAAGGGCAAGCTGGTCCCGGTCGAACTGATCCCCGCCGCCGCGCTTCTCGAGGACGAGACCGTGCGCAAGATCGCCGGCTTTGGGCGTCAAAAAGGGGGGCGTGGACGCCTGATTGGCCGCACCAAGGGCGGTATGAGCACCAAGCTGCACGCCATCTGCGACAGCCTAGGGCGTCCAATCAGCTTCTTCGTCACC
>Ga0116152_10004982_pt1 | contig 10400 bp, 5 predicted proteins | sample AD_UKC119_MetaG_FD_89894 | JGI IMG/M metagenome (GOLD analysis project Ga0116152, IMG submission 89894) | Active sludge microbial communities of municipal wastewater-treating anaerobic digesters from Hong Kong - AD_UKC119_MetaG | ecosystem: Engineered > Bioreactor > Anaerobic > Digestate...
GCTATTTCAATGAATCCGTTCAGCTCGTAAGCTGAACGGTAGATGGCGACAGAACCGACATCTGAGGGGGGACACATCAATTTCAATGAATCCGTTCAGCTCGTAAGCTGAACGGTCACGGTGGAGCTTGTGGGTGTGGGGACTCAGAAATTTCAATGAATCCGTTCAGCTCGTAAGCTGAACGGTTCTGCCCAGGAGGGGAGCGCCGCATCGTGGCTCATTTCAATGAATCCGTTCAGCTCGTAAGCTGAACGGTCAGGGCGGAGCTGGCACAGCGGTGGGGGATGAGTGATTTCAATGAATCCGTTCAGCTCGTAAGCTGAACGGTCGGTCAAGCTCCTTCTGGTACAGCCGCTGCTGCTATTTCAATGAATCCGTTCAGCTCGTAAGCTGAACGGTGAGTGTCACCGGCTAGAGACACTTGCTGATTTAGTTTCAATGAATCCGTTCAGCTCGAAAGCTGAACGGTCCGACGCCGCGTCCACGAACAAAACCTATTACACGTTTCAATGAACCCGTTCAGCTCGAAAGCTGAACGGTCTCCGTCGTGCAGCCGTCGGATGAGGATCACACGTTTCAATGAACCCGTTCAGCTCGAAAGCTGAACGGTTCTCGGGATAGTGCTTCCACAGCGGCGTCACGTGGTTTCAATGAACCCGTTCAGCTCGAAAGCTGAACGGTTAAATCCAGCAGGTGAGTTGTACCTCTATCCAGGTTTCAATGAACCCGTTCAGCTCGAAAGCTGAACGGTGGCAAGTGCGCCAAGGAGATAAGTGCGGTAACTGAGTTTCAATGAACCCGTTCAGCTCGTAAGCTGAACGGTAGCCCCCGCACCTGACGCTAGGGAGGCGGGTGCGTTTCAATGAACCCGTTCAGCTCGTAAGCTGAACGGTGTCGTTGGATTGGCGCGGTCGTGGTGGAACAACGTTTCAATGAACCCGTTCAGCTCGTAAGCTGAACGGTCGTGCCGCTCTGGTGTGGGCTGATGCTCGTCCTGTTTCAATGAACCCGTTCAGCTCGTAAGCTGAACGGTCACTGGTGCGGGGAGTTCGGATCAGCGATGACCGTTTCAATGAACCCGTTCAGCTCGTAAGCTGAACGGTCGTCCCCGCAACTGACGCTAGGTAGGTGCCACCGTTTCAATGAACCCGTTCAGCTCGTAAGCTGAACGGTCAGCGGTGATGAAAGTCAGCCGCAGCACCGTGTAGTTTCAATGAACCCGTTCAGCTCGTAAGCTGAACGGTGTTGGCATCGACGCGGGCATTGCCCTGGCGACCCTGTTTCAATGAACCCGTTCAGCTCGTAAGCTGAACGGTCGGAAGCGCTGGCAGACCGCCGTTGACAGGTACATGTTTCAATGAACCCGTTCAGCTCGTAAGCTGAACGGTGCTGCGATGATTCAAGGTGCGGGCATCAGGCTGTGTTTCAATGAACCCGTTCAGCTCGTAAGCTGAACGGTCGCTACGCCCCACTTCGCCTTTTCCGTCCCCTCGTTTCAATGAACCCGTTCAGCTCGTAAGCTGAACGGTATATCCGCAGCCATCTCCAGCACGCGGTCAGTGTGTTTCAATGAACCCGTTCAGCTCGTAAGCTGAACGGTTGCTCCGGTTGGCGAAAAACGACTTCCAGGACTTGTTTCAATGAACCCGTTCAGCTCGTAAGCTGAACGGTGGTCGCGGCGGCAGTCACGCAGCGGCAGCGGGAGAAGTTTCAATGAACCCGTTCAGCTCGTAAGCTGAACGGTAGCTCGGCGCGCAGCTCGCGCAGCGTCGCGGCAGTTTCAATGAACCCGTTCAGCTCGTAAGCTGAACGGTTCACGCCTACGCTTGCTAGGCCCGTTGATGGTCAGTTTCAATGAACCCGTTCAGCTCGTAAGCTGAACGGTCACGGGCGCACCGCCAGCGGTTCCGCGAAGAGTGTTTCAATGAACCCGTTCAGCTCGTAAGCTGAACGGTGACACCCGAGATCGTGACCGTGATAGCCGAGAAGTTTCAATGAACCCGTTCAGCTCGTAAGCTGAACGGTCGTTTTCTTAATTGTGTTGCGCAGCAAGGAATGGTTTCAATGAACCCGTTCAGCTCGTAAGCTGAACGGTCTGTGTTCGCGTTCCTGACGCAGCGGAAGAACGGGTTTCAATGAACCCGTTCAGCTCGTAAGCTGAACGGTCTGTCCGGTCCATCGTGCCTGGGCTGACGGTGACGTTTCAATGAACCCGTTCAGCTCGTAAGCTGAACGGTGGACAGGGTGGGAGTCCGCGGGCTCGGGTAGATGTTTCAATGAACCCGTTCAGCTCGTAAGCTGAACGGTCGCGGACGTTGAGAGCGCGTGTCGCCTTCTCCCGTTTCAATGAACCCGTTCAGCTCGTAAGCTGAACGGTGTCCTCGTCCTCCAGCCACTCGGGGTCCTCGATATGTTTCAATGAACCCGTTCAGCTCGTAAGCTGAACGGTAGCCCCTTATTTTCACCGTCTCTGACCTGCGGAAACGGTGTTGTTTGCGAGCATCGACGGCGAAACGTGCCATCGTGCCCACTGGTCTCGGTAGTTGATCGCAAAGAAACGGTTCTACCTGCGAAATGATCCGCGAGGACACACCGTGTGTGAGCGTATTGCCGTAGGTTCTCGCGGCGTTCAGAACAGCCATATGTCAGGTATTTGAGCGCTTTCGACAGCACTTCTGTTCGACCCGTATGGCGTCCCGTACTCCGTCATTCTCTGCACTGATCGGGAAGGGGAACCCAGATCAATGACAACGATATGCGCGGTCAATTGTTGCGCGTACCGAGACAAATCCCTATGAAGTTCTTCAAGCAACACCCGAGTCCCGACCACGATGAACACACTGTACTGGACGCGGTAACCTATCCGAAGTATAGCGGAGTTTATCTGCGTACGCAACTCCTCGTCGGAACAATCAACACATATGAGAAGTGTTCTGCGATAACTCATCTGACGTATACTCCCCTCCAGTGGGGACGTGTTCCGTCAATGAACTGCACCAGTGACCGTACCTGGTATTCGACGGTTCGCTCCCAGGTCATCGAAAAGGAGTCAGGAACGTATTTGTGCGAAGTCTTCATCATCGTGATAACAGCTCGTGCCACATCCTGTTTCGTTTTCGCGGACATAACCCAGTCCTCGTTCCGAGTGACGGTGAACCCTTTAGCAGTGACGGTTCCTTTGTTGAGCATTGCGCGGATCGCACTGTCCACCACAGGTGCTCGGAACTGTTCCATCATGTCGTACGCCAAAGGTATGTTGTTACGACCTGGAGTGTGCAGAACTGCCGCAGCGGGATCTAGCCCGCACGCAACGATAGTCCGTACCACGGAGGATTTCAGTATTCCGTACCCGTAATTGAGGAGAATGTTGACAGGGTCTGTCGATCCTCTTTTCACACGACCCGGATATTGCAGTGCCGCCCATTCAGGAAGACATTTCACGAAGATGTCGAAATATATGTCAGCACAATATCCTTCGATGCCGAGAATTTGTTCCCCGTTCTTCACAATATTCAAGTCTCTTGCTTTGTCCCGTATCGTCTTCGCAGCGACAGGATCATCAGTCCGTATCCGAGCCGCCTGGTTCAGCACTTTGGCACGAATCATTTCCGCCGCGAGACCAACAGCGATAGAAGGTTCGAGGGTAGTCAAACGACACCGCGTGTCGGCATGGAGAAGTTCCAAAGGAGCAAGATACGCCGACACACTTCTTGGTGTGTCGATGACCACTGACACACCTTGTGTCGCAGCCAACGCGAACACCGGCACGGTGATAGCAGCTCGTTGGTTGGTGATGAGCACCCCGCTGACATGTCCGGGCGACACGTCCCTGGTTTCATCATCGACGCTGGTCACCAGGAACTTCCCGTTACGCACCCGAACCGACCGAACAGCGTCATCGACAACGAGGAGCGTCCCCAACGGGTCACGGGGAACCGCTTTAGGGGAGGGCTGACACACATCGAACAGAGAGCACCCCGCACATTTTGCGGAATCCGCTTCCAGCGGGGCGGGAGACGCCTCTGAAAGAATCACATTTCTCGCGGCGCTCACCGCAGCGAAAACATCTATCTCATTCAGCCGTGTAAGCTCCACCATCACTTTCTGGCGTTGAGTTACGAACCATATAGATGCGTCGGACACTTTCACGCCCATGCTCTCCAGACAGGAACGATACAACGCCAGTTGTGTCAAGTAGGATGGGTGAATAACTGGAACTTTTCCCTCACGGGTGGATTTATACTCCACGAGACTCGCCGAACCGTCAGCGGAATCCACTACGTCACACACCCCGCGTACACCTAACTCGACGTTCTCCACGTACATCTTACGGCTGACGGGACTATCAGCCGACAGCCCCCGAACCGTGTCAGCGGTGTGTGGTTTCTCCCCGCGCGACATAAGCCAAAGTTTCCGTGGACAGAACGTGTGCGTGACCACGTCGTCTACGGTGATCCACTCCATTTCACGATCTCACGACGTTCAGGATGTTCCCGTACGTGTTGTTAGTTCCGCCGCCGTCATCCCCAGTGTTCCACATCAACGGAGTGGCACCTTGCTCACGGTGGAACCGCCGTGATTTCGCGGTGAACACGTACTGTGTGGGGGCACTGCGACCTTCCCTTTTCTTCGGTTTCTTGACCGGAAGCCAGTCGCGGTGGCTGAGAACGGAACGCACCTTGTGTACCGACACGTCCTCGTGAAAAACTGGGAGAACCACGCGAGCGGTGTTGCGGGTGAACACCTGATCCTCGTCCTTTCCGTTCATCACTTTCGGCGCGTAGACACACCCGAAGGTACGGGCGGCGACCGAAGTTCCTACGGAAGTGGGAAGCGTCCACAGTCCGTGAATAGCGACAGCAACACGAACAGCAGACGTCGGTTCCACACCGAATTGCGGGTCTGCGGTGTCAACCGTGTTAGAATCTTCCAGGAATCGTAAGATACCTTGTGCCGAAACCTGTTCCGTTTCGGTATGGTCAGAGATACGCGAGTTCAATTGGTCGTTTCCGGCGTTCACCGCCCGCATCAGCATCTGCGATCCACCGAGGGATGGTTGCGGCGACTCTTTCCAGTACTGCGGCACGCCGAGCGCTGTGACGACCTCTCCGACGAACCCGACACCAAGTGCGTCCAGGTAGGAGTCACGTCGCGTATACACATCGTTCATCACCGCGCGGCGGGGAACGAACTTGCCGTCCGACTTCACCTTGTCCATGTTCCCGTAGAACGGCGACACGGCGCAGGACGGAGACGCCCACCCGTTCTTGTGCGGCACTTTCGACCCGTAAACGAGCCATCCCGTGTCAGGGCGAATCATCTCATCCAGGTGGTGTGAAATCACCTCCGCCGCGTCCTGCCGTGTGCACTGGAGCCGAACGACGATCCCGTTCGGTGAGTAGCGAAGCCGCGTCTTCACTCCGTTAGCGCCGAGCATTGCGGCGATGCCATATGCGATAAGGTGGGTTTCGACCCGTTGAAGTCCCCCGAACGGTGTGATTTCCTCCCACTCCTCGGTGTGGGAGGTGTTCGTGATGTCTGTCATGTCAACTGCTTTCCTGTGTTTTAGTGGTTCTGTGCGGAAACGTGGTGATCCGCCGCGCGCACCAGGGCTTCCTCCCAGGCGAAGTGCCATGGACCGACGCGGCGGGTCGTGTCGTGGAGCCATTCGTCCCATGTTCCGTCTGTGAAGATGTCCTCGGACTTGTTCTCGGAGTCCGTGTCCCCGGCGATCAGTGTGGAGTAGGAGTGGGGGAACACCGCGCGACCGTACCCGTGGGAGAGACCTGCGAGCAGTGTCACCGACTCACGGTGCGGAGTGCCTTTCAGCTCACGGGCGGCGATTGCTGCGGACAGTTGTTCGTGCCGCCACCCTGCAGGGAGTCCGTAATCGGTCTTGCGGGAGGAGTAGGTGATCGGGTTACCGGACTTCGCCAGAACCTTTCCTCTGTAGTTACGGCGGCGGGCGAGATACTCCTGGAAACCGCGATGTCCTTTTCCGTCATCGTGGAACAACCCCGCCAGTCGATGCCGCTCCTGAAACTCAGCGTCGGCAGGGCGCAGCGTGGCGGCGAGTGAACGGCACGCCTCCGCAACGTCGGAGCGGTGGCTGTCCAGCTCCACTTTCACCTGTCCGTGCGACCGTGCGTCTTCATCAACGGGTCGAGTGGGAAGCACCAGCGCCCATAACGGTTTCCCGTCCTTGTCGGTGATGGCGGACAACACTACGTAAGCGTGTGAATCACCGCAGACGCGCCGCGCTGCGTACCACCACGGCGCATCGTCGCGCGTTCCCCACGCAGACAACGCCTGTGCGCGGTCTTCGCTTGTGGGTTCAGGAACGTCATCCCTCATGAACAGCGCGCCCCCGTCCAGCACCTCGGACTCGTCCACCCACGCAGCGGTTTCCGTGCCGGAGGCGTCCAATGTGTTTTCCAGGAGCACGGGGACAGCACCGCGAACCCACAGTACGACGGTGTTGTAGCTCCAGGACACGTCTCCGTTGACGGGGATGTCGGTGAAGGTGGAGCCCGCCGCGTTGATCTGCGTCACCGCGACCACCCTCTCCGTCACTTGCAGCTTCTCCAGAACCTTTCCCGCCACGTGGGCGGGGACTGTCCAGCACTCGGAGTCCGTGGGGCGGAACGCCGACAGCAACTCTTCACGCGCGGTGTCAGTGTCCCACTCATCGGGGAGCGCCCGTCGCAGGACAACCCGAGTGGTGGGTGTTTCCTCCAGATCGTCGGAGCACCAGAACGACGGGTCATCGTAGACGGACGGGGCGTATCCGCACTTCACACTGAGATTGTGTGCGTCGGCGTGATGGAGTTTGTGGAGAACGGCGCGACGCGGCGCGGGCACCGGTGGACGGCTCTCCGACACGGCGACGGGGCTGATGTCGCCGTTGTCGGAGATACGAGCATCGAGCCATTCCATCGCGCTTTCCAAGTCAGCGATACGGTAGGGAAGATACTCCGTCGGCTTCCCGTCAAGTGGAGGGCAGACCACGACGACAGGGGCTTCGGGACGCATCCCTTTACGGTTCACACGTCCGAACCGCTGCGCCAAGGCGTCACCGGGGGCGAGGGCGGACACCATCCCCGCGAAATCGGCGTCAATTCCCACTTCGATTGTCTGTGTCGCCACCACGAAATCGACGGAATCGTCCCCGCGCGTGGTGAGCACATCAGGATGCTCCCCGAGGATGCGTTCACGATCTGCGGTGCGGGAACGCCCTGTGATGGTGATGACAGATTTCTTCGCTTTGCGGAGCGTGGTCGCCACCGCGCGAGCGTCTGCCACCGTGTTCACCACGACAGCGACCGTTCCATTCACATTGTCGCGCAGGGACAGCGCTTCCCGCGACGCGGTGGACGCCACGGTGTCTTTCCCCGTGACGCCTACAGTGCTGACCGTTTTCGGCGCGAGAAGGACACGGCGAGTGCTCTCGTCATCCAGGTCTGCGGAAGTCACACCCAGCGGGTTGTTCGGCGCGTCGCGCGGCGGTGTCGCAGTCATTTCCGTCACGGTCAGGCGGCGGTCATCGCGAGAGTTGACGAGACGTTCCACACTGCGGTAGGTGGTCACCGCCTGGCGCTGCATGTGTGCCTCATCGAAAACGACATGTGCGTCAATGGCGAACAGTCCCGCGTTCAGCGCGTGGGAGGATGGGCGGAACAGGTAGCTGTTGAACAGAACCGTGCTGATCGCCACCTCCGGGGTCGCAGTGATGACAGTGCACATGTTCGGCTCGTCCTGCCAGTTCACCGTCCGTTTTCCGCGACGCTGACCTCCGCGCAGGGAAACCGCCGCCGCGCATGGGGCGTTGACTTCCTTTCCGTCGATGCGTGACTGTTTGCGTGACAACAGGCGGTCCCGCACCTTCCGCATAAGCGGTGTGGCGTCGTCGGATTCCAGTGCGTCGATGAGTTCGGCTACTTCATCGCGCACACTGTCCACCAGCGTCCGTCGCGGGATAACCACAATGAGCCGTGCGGGGGCGGAAGTGTCCACTGCACAACGGAATACGTGCAGGGCTGCGATGAACGTCTTTCCAGCCCCTGTCGGAGCGGTGACAGCCTCCGGAACGTCACCGTCCGCAACGCGGCGCGCCAGCTCCTTCTGCCACGGGCGCAGAACGCGGTCGGCTCCCTGCGGGTCGATGACGCGGTAGGACTCGGCGTAGAACCTGTCCAGATCGTCGTAGGTGATGTCAGACATCAGTGTGTTCCCTTCAATGGGATGTCGGTGGGGATGAGCACGCCAACCCCGAAGTGACGGGACTGACCCACTGCGACCGCAGCGCGGGACGGAAGAACTCCGTCCAGGTCGTATTCGGCTTCAAACATTGGAAGAACTCCCCGTGAATTGTGGTGATGCACGTACAGGGGGGCGTTCATCGGATCGGCGCGGCGGTGTCGTGCGACGGCGTTCACAGCGTTGTCGGTCAGCTTCCGCTCCCCGAGGGCGTAGGACAGTGCGCGTGCGGCGTCGAATCGGGAGTTCACTGTGCGGACAGTCCCGTCCGTGTCTGACTTCTCCGCGTCTTCTCCGAAGCTCACATCCGATACCGCCAGCGGCTGGGTTCGCCACACGCGGCGGTGTCCCAGCTCCAGTGGACTCCACCACCTCGACGGGTCAACTTCGGCAGACCACGACCCGAACTTCTTACCACCCACGCGCAGCGCCGCGTCCACGATGATGTCAGCATCGGTGTCTGACACCCCTCGTGGGATGGCGATAAGAACACCTGGGGAATTCCCGTAGGCGTGTTCCACGTTTCCGTGGCTGCCGATCACCATGTACGCGACGTTGTTCACCACGTTCGACGGGCGGTTTCCCGGCGGCGACTTCTTCGCGTAACGGGAGCTTTGCTTCCAGCCGTAGAGGACGGGCGGCACGACCCCTTCGACGGCGGCAGCGTTGCGGATGACTGACTGGTGCACCTCCGTGGCGATAGCGACATGCTCTGTGCTGTCCGGAACATCTTTCAGCGGAAGCCACACCCCCCTTGTCCACGGCGCATCGTAGTCGGGGTCGATGCGTTCTGCGGGGGCAAACTCCACCATCTGTGCGCACACACTGTGTCGCAGGAGTTCCCGTGCGTCTGTCGCGTCCTTGACACTATTTGTGTTGTTCAGGATCGACCGAACCGTGCTGGCTTTCGGATTCCCTTTCCTGTCCGTGTCCCCCGCACTGACCGCGTCATACGCGGTGCGGAGTTCACGGAGCCGACCGGGGACAGGCACCTCGTCAAGGAGCACAGCGTCGTCGGTGTCGGAATAGGTGGCGATGTGTGTCGGTGCGATCTCCCCGAACCGCATCACGCACGGGGACTTCCGTGTTCCCAGGTAGGGCACCTCCGCTGCGATTTTTCCCAGGGTGTGTGCGACCTCTTCGGGAACGTCGTTCCAGCCCCACCCGAGTTCCCCGTGGAACACTGTTCCGTAGTATGCGGGATAGCTGTCGGACTGAAACGCGCTTTTCTTGGCGTTGAGCCGCCCCGTGCCGCCCCAGTTGTGGTACTGCCCGCGCGTGTGCGGGGTGAACAGCGGGATCGCGCGTGACGTGGGCGGGTTGCTCTCCACCCAGGTCAGTGCCCGCTGCCATTCCCGTTGCGGGATACCGCTGTTCGCCGCCGCGCTCAACAGGGCTGCGAACACACGGTTGAGCGTCGGGAACGTCTCCGTACTGCCGTTTGCCGTACGTCCACGGTACAGTCCGCCGTCAGCGAACTCCACCAGGATTCCGTCGGGGGTCGCCGTTGTCACTGCAGCTCCTTGAGCTGTCCGATAACGGTGTTACCGCGCAGGTCGATGACGGAACCGTTCCACTTGGTGACTTTCGCGGCGGCGGGGTACAGGCTCTCGAACAGTTTCTGTGCCTGATCGAGGGACGGGGCTGGAATCCTGTCGCCGTCCACCAGCAGCAGCGATTCGGTCTCGTAAAGGTCGGTTCCCGCCCGCAAGTGCAAGTCCTGCGCGGCGAGCCGATCCAGGTACACGGCGAGGGACACGAACGCCGCGTGCACCGCTTGGGCGTCCTCTGCGGATGCGTACCGCAGGCGGCGGATCAGGGCGAGGGACACCGCCATCGTGCGACGGATTTCCGACACGGCGACACCGACAGACATGTCCGCTCCGCCACCGCCTTCGCCGCCGAGACCGATGCTACCCAGCCCCACGTTGGACAGCTTGTCCTTGTCGGGGGTGCGCTTGGTGTCGGGCTTGCCGTTTTCGTCCACAGCGAGTGTCTGGTCAGTTCCGTACTCGGTGAGGGCGCTGCGCATGTCCGCGATGATTTCGGTCTTGATTCCGCGATTCGTCTTACCCGCGACGCTTCCCTTCGCGCCGCCCAGAACGGGGTCGCGGCGGAATCCTGATGCGGTGGGCTTGGGCGGA
>Ga0116152_10004983_pt1 | contig 10398 bp, 6 predicted proteins | sample AD_UKC119_MetaG_FD_89894 | JGI IMG/M metagenome (GOLD analysis project Ga0116152, IMG submission 89894) | Active sludge microbial communities of municipal wastewater-treating anaerobic digesters from Hong Kong - AD_UKC119_MetaG | ecosystem: Engineered > Bioreactor > Anaerobic > Digestate...
GCAGTGGGGCTGGTGGTGGTTCTACTATAACTATGCAGGTAATAAAAAATACATATACATCTACTGAAGCTAGTGGTATAGAAGGTATAATTAGAAAATTTACTGATATCTATATGGCCATATTTAAACTTGAACAAACATATACAAAAGAACAAATTTTAGAATTTTATATGAATAATTTCTTTTTAGGTAGTAGGTCTTATGGTGTAGAGCAAGCATCTCAAACATATTTTGGTAAAAGCGCTAAAGACTTAAATTTAGCAGAAGCAAGTTTGATAGCTGGTTTATATCAAGCACCTGGATCATATGATCCTAATATTAATCCTGAGCAAGCTGAAGAACGAAGAACAACTGTTCTTTCTCTCATGAAAAGACATGGTTACATAACTGAAGAAGAAGAAAAAATAGCTCTTAGTATTCCTGTTACTAACTTATTGATTGATTATGAAGTAGAAACTAGTCCTTATCAAGGGTATATTGATTTAGTCGTAAGTGAAGTAAAAGAGAAAACTGGTCTTGATCCTTATTCTACTCCTATGCTTATATATACTAATATGGATACTGCTGGTCAGGATGCAATCAATGATATATTTAATGGTACTTCTTATAAATGGAAATATGCGGACATTCAAGCTGGTTTAGCTGCTGTTAATGTCCATAATGGCAAAATAATTGCAATAGGTGCCGGAAGAAATCGTGTTGGAGAAAGACAATTTAGTTTTGCTACTGATATCAATAGACAAATTGGTTCTACTGCCAAACCAGTATTTGATTATGCACCTGGTATAGAATATAGCAATATGTCTACTTATACTTTATTTGATGATAGTGCTTATACCTACAGTGATGGCAAAAATTTATATGACTTCGATAGAAAATATAAAGGTGTCCTGACAATGCGTCAATCGTTGCAACAATCTAGAAATATTCCTGCATTAAAAGCATTCCAACAAGTCGATAACAGTTTGATTGTTAAATTTGTCACTAGTCTAGGAATTACTCCTGAAATTGATTCTGAAGGAATAATACATGAAGCCCATTCCATCGGTGGATTTAATGGTTCAAACCCATTAACTATGGCAGCAGCTTATGCAGCATTTTCTAATGGCGGATATTATTATGAACCATATACTGTGAACAAAATAGTGCTTAGAAATGAAACTGAAGAAACTCTAACTTATTCTTCTACCGGTGTTAAAGTTATGAGTGAGGCTACAGCCTACATGATCACCAATATATTATATACTGGTGTTGGTGGAAGCATAAGTGTATCGAGAGTAAGTGGAATCCCTCTTGCAGCTAAAACCGGTACTACAGACTATGATGCTGCTACCAGAAAAGAATATGGTTACCCATCTTCTGCTACAAGCAATGGTTGGATTGCCGGATATTCTCCTGATGTTGCAATTGGTTTATGGTATGGATATGAGAAAAATATCAAAGGAAGATATATAACGACAAGCTTAAATACATCTCAAAAACGTGTTATCTATTCATTAGCTTGCAAAGCTTTGATGCCAAAAACATCCGCTTGGAAGCAACCATCAAGTGTAGTAAAAATTGGTGTTGAAAAACTAAGTGATCCTGCTATGTTGCCTTCTGAATATACTCCAGCAACTTCAATCACATACGAATTATTTAAAAAAGGCACTGAGCCTACGGAAATATCAGATAAATATGTTCCTCTAAATAATCCAACAGATTTATATGTAACTTATGAGAATGGAACTACTCAACTTTCATGGGGTGCTGTAGAAGGCCACACTAATATTAATTCTGGTACAATACCATCATTAAGTTTTGGTGAATTAGGATATGAGATTTATCAGAATAACACATATATAGGTTTTACTACCCTAACCTCTTATTCATATGATACTACTTACCCTTATGGAACATATGTAGTTAAAACCGCATATAATTTGAGCAAAGAAAGTAGAAGTTCTGGATCTTATTTTACCCTTGTAAAAGATGCTGGTTCTGTTAATCTATCTTTAAGATTATATAATGATAATTCTTCAGAAACCATACCAATCGGTACTAGTTATGTTGAACCATCTAAACCAATTACAGTACTTGACAATCTAGTTGATGTAACCAGTGGCTCAGTAGTCACTAAAAACATTTTTAATCAAGCAAATGTGCTTATTGGTACATCAATAGATAGTCTCAATGCACTAAAGAATAGTGCTGGCACATATAAAATTGTTTACTCCGCAACTTACTTGGGAGTGTCAAAAACAATTACAAAAACTGTCATATTTAATTAAATGTTCTATAATGAACATTTTTTTATGATATAATATTATTTATTGGGAGGTCTATCATATGAAAAAACACAAAAATCTTAAAGTGGGATTAAAAATTGCTTTATTGTTATTAATAATAATAAATCTTATTTCATATGGATATATAGCATATGGATTATATTTATTATCAGGAATAGAGACAATACTAAGATATATTGGTATAGCCGCTCTTCTAGTAATAAATATCTTAATTATTATTTTTGCCATTAAATCAATTAAAAAATTTAAAATAGGAAGATTTATACTATCATCAATTATCTTACTAATCTTTATTGCTATTCAGAGTTATGGTGGATATTTAATTCATAATGTATATTCATCTATCAATAATATGAATAAAGATAGTGTTACATATGAAACATATTTAATTGTATATAAAGATAGCAACATTAAAAAGATTAAAGAAGTTGATAATAATAGTATAGGAATACTTAAGGATGAGACTTCTATTGATAATTACTTATTAGCACTAGAAATTATTAAAAAAGAAAATCTAAGAGATTCAAACACCATTACAGAATACGAAGACACAACACAAATGATTGCTGATTTATACAACAATAAAATAGATGCTATATTTATAACCTCTAATTATATTGATGTGTTTTCTACTGAAGAAGAATATGAAAATATAGAAAAAGATACTAGAATTATCACAAAACTATCTAAATCTTATACTAAGGAAGAAATAAATAAAATTGAAAATAGTGGCGATGATATTGCAATTACCGAAGTGAAAATTGAAAAGCCTTTTACAGTTCTCATAATGGGAATTGACTCAACAGCTAAAACATTAAATAAAAATGCTGTTGGTAATGGAGATTCTATTATTATTATTACATTTAATCCTAAAACATTAAATGCAACTATCCTATCTATCCCAAGAGACATGTATGTACCAATATCATGTAGCAATAATAGAGAAAGAAAAATCAATTCTGCTGCTGGTGGTGGTATAAATTGCATGAAAAAAACTATAGAGAATTTCTTTGATGTTAAAATTGATTATTATGTAAAAGTTAATTTTCAAGGAGTTATTAATATAGTTAATGCTCTTGGGGGAATAGACGTTAATGTGCCTATTGCGTTCTGTGAATCAGGAAGTAATCGTAAATGGGGATCATCAACAGTATATGTAGATCAAGGGTTGCAGACATTAAATGGAGAACAGGCATTAGCTCTTGCAAGGCATAGAAAAGTTTCAACAAGTTCAAAAAAGTGTCCTGAAAAATATCAGCACAGTATTTATGCATTTAATGACTACGTTCGTGGTCAAAATCAACAACTTGTTATTCAAGGAATTCTAAATAAAGTTAAATCAATTACTAGTCCAAGTCAGTTGCTTACTTTATTAGATACTATTAGTAGTAGTATGGATACTAGTTTCACCACAGAACAAATTCTTTCATTTTATAATATAGCCAAAGACATAATGCAAACTAGTGCTATTAATTCTAGCAATGTTATTACGCTTGATAAATTATTTATGTCAGGAACTAATCAATATATTTGGGACGAAGGTGCTGGTGGAGCTCGTTCAATGGAAATACCTAATCAAAGCAGTGTAAAGGATATTAAGGAAGCAATGGCAAAGAATCTAAGTACAACTACAGCCCTAATAAAAACATTTGATTTTGATGCTAATGAGGCTTACACAGCGGCCATCATAGGAAAGAATCCTACTTCAAAAACAATATTATATTCTCTTGTAGGAAAAATAACAGGTAAGACCGAGATATCTGCAATATCTTATTGTAAAAGTAAAGAAATTGCATATACTATCGTTTATGAAGAATCTAGTGGTACTACTGGAATCGTCATTAAGCAAAGTTATGACGCTACAAAAAGAATTGATAAAATTACAAATCCGATAGTACTTACTATCTCTAAAAGTACATCAACAAACTCAGGAGAAATTCCTAATACTCCATAAAAAAAGAAAGATCTAAACTCCTTCTTTTACTGAGACAATCTCTAACTTAGAGATTGTCTTTTCTTCATACTCAATCTCTGTGTGAATTAATATTAATACTATATTAGTAGGATAACCTAAATCATTTTCATAAGTTATAGTTGCCTTTATCTGATATGCATTATCATCTATTATATCCCCATGAGTATATGAGGTAGTAGTTATATTTGTATCATCCACCACTACTTCTTTTACCTTGGGCAACTCTTGTGTTCTATCACTATCAATATTATTTTCGACATATTTATATATTGTATCTGATGCTTCAAGTACAAAATTTTCTCTTGCTGGTGTATATATAAACTCTACCCCACCTACATCATTTTTAGTAATTTTATCTGATAATGTGTAAAAATCTATCAGAAACATTTTAGATATTAAAGTTGCGTATACTTTTTCATCAATTTCTTCTTTTTCTAACTCTGTTGATAGTTTGTGAAAAAGACTTTTGTACGTACTTGACATGTTATTATAAAGTACATAATTATAGCCTTTTACTTCAGATGATGGCTTGGTTTCTTCTTTTGATGGTATTATTTTATATATTCCATACCCTATCACTAAAAAAATTATAATTACAAGTACTATTACTATTGTTTTCTTCATATTTATCCTTCTTTCATATATTCATTTGCTTGATCTTTTTTGATTAGGTCAAACACTACCGTATCATCAGAAATTTTTAAAATATCTTCCGCGTATTTAGTATTTTTTTCTATTTCATCTTCGGTTAATACCGTATCTTTTAATAATTTGTATTCTCCTTTCCCACTATTATAATAAATATTATTTGTTAACCAGTTACCATTAGGGAAAACGACAATATTATCATCTACATTAAATATATCCGTTCCAAGTGCATATTTACTTTTAATATTTAACATATTACCTAACGTTGGTAAGACATCATACATACCCATCGCTGTTGTTATTTCTTCTTTTATTTGATTATTTTTAGTCCATATGACAAGTGGAACATTTCTATTTAATTCAAACCAATAATAATCTAGTTCTTGATATCTTGGATCGCTATCATTATATGTCAAATTAGTTGTGACATCATAATTAATTAGACGGTTGTAATCGCTTTTCGATAGTTTGGCATCATGATCTCCATATATTACAACCACTGTATTTTCTAGTAAGCCAGCCTCATCAAGAAGTTTCATAAATAGTCCTAACTGCTTATCTGCATAATGAAGTGATTTCAAATAATTCCCCATTTTAGTATCTTCCATATATTGATATGTTTTCCCATTAGCAGTTAAAGTAACGTCAAAATTGCCATACATTTTAACTTCATCAAATGGTGTATGGTTACTAAGTGTTATCATATTAGCATAAAATAAAGAATTTTCTTCACTTATCTCTTTTATCATTGGTACTGACTGAGTATAAAAAGATTTATCTGATAGACCAAATCCTATCTTTTCATCTAACACATAGTAACTTTTATCATAAAGTTTATCATATCCAAGACTTATATGTGCTTGATCTCTATTCCAAAATTTACCACTATTAGCATGCATGCTAAATGTATAATAACCTTTTTCTTTCAATAAAATTGGAATCGACTCGAACTTTTTATCTGCATAATTTACAAATACAGACCCGCTTTTAACTGGTAAAATTGATGTCATAAAAGTATATTCAGCATCACTACTAGTACCTACACTAATCTGTGAATAAAAATTGCTAAAATACATCCCTTCACTGGCCATTTTATTAAGTACCGGTGTTACTTCCTTACCATTAAACTCTAACTCCATTGCAAATTGTTGTGCACTTTCATAATGAATGGTAATGACATTCATTCCCTCAAATATACCACTATACTCATTAGATTGATGCTCACTTTTACTATAATAAAAATTCTTAAAATTGCTATAAGCTTGATCTGATCCAAATAATTCTGATATTGTTGGTCTAATACTAGTCAAAGCATCACTGGCATGATAGATATATATTCCAAATTTACCAACTAAGTATTCTCTATTCCACTGCTTATAAATCCTAGAATAATCGATTGGGCTTAAACACACAATAAATATTATAAAAAGAAATAACCATGTAAAAAATACTCTTTTCCTATTTAGTTTGCTATCTAATGATGATGTTTCTACTTTGTTTTTCTTGAAAACAGCGTTTACCACTAAAAATATTATAAATGGTATAAATATTATTATATATTTGATATTTATTAAATCTAGTAGAACATTGCCAGCAGTTCCACCTGTTTCCGTATTAGCGAACAATAAAGAAATAAATTCAACTGATAAAAAAGAATTATAATATCCATAATATATAAGATCACTAAAGCATAATAAATTCCCTAAAATAAGCATGATGATTAAAAAGCATTTTCTTCTTTTCTTTTTAAATAGTAGTGATAAAAGTCCTAATAAGAAACTAAAACTTAATTCTCCCATAAAAGATACAAAATTAAAATATTGATTAATTGTTAATGCTTTTAATAGATAGCCACATAATGTATTTGCAATTACGAACATAATTAAAAAGATGTTATCAAAAAACATTTGTTTTAAACTAAATAAAATCTTCTTAAATTTATCTTTCATATTGAACCCTTTTCTTTAATATCTTTATATTTTTTATTATTTAGTGCAATCCCAGCTACAAATATATATGATAATACATAAATCCAAATAAATAAAACTAAAATATTAGAAAAGCTACCATACAGCAAGCTGTAGTCGGCAACCTTAGTAATATATAAATAATATATTTGTGTTGCAATTATCCACCCAATAGATGCAAATAGCGCACCATAAGTAGTTTCCCTACTCTTAATTGCCATATTAGGTGCCATAGTATATATGATTTTAATGTTTAAAAATATAAATAAAAATGTAACTGGTATTTTTAAATATTTATATAATTGCGCAAATACTGCAATTTGATGTCCCTCATTAAATACATTAGAAAAAAAGTCTATAATAATATTCCCAAATATTGGGACAACTAATAAAAATAAAAGTGCAATTAGAATGATACATGTCATTATTATTGACTTTATCCTGCTGCTTACAACTTTCCCATTTTTTATTCCATATAGCATATCGGCAGTATTTATAATCGAATATGGGCCATTTGAAGCTACAAAGAATGCAATTATAAATAATACCAAAAAATTAGTACTAATATTACTTGTCTCTAAGGCTGGAAGCACTATATCAACAATAAAACTAGGCAATACTTGATATAATGTTTTACTTAAATCAGTTGATGCAGTGATTTTAGATGCCACAAATGTAAATATTATGAGTAATGGTATTATTGATAAAACGAGAAAATATGCCAGTTGTCCTGGCAATATTCTCATTTCACCCATTTTCATGACATCCACAAACCTTTTGTAAAAACTCTTAATTCTAGATTTCATACTTTATTCCTTATTAACATTATATCCTTGTTCTTTATTGGTTCTCATTTCGATAGTTGCTTCATTAATTGCATCATCAATTGTTTTTATTTCATCAGATATAGTTGAATAACCAATTGCAGCTCCAAAACCATATGGTAATTTATCCAGCTCTTTTTGAAGTTTTGAAGTATAATTATTAACTTGTTTTTCACTATAACCAAGTAGATATATTAAAAATTCATTACCATCTGATCTAATAATCTCACTTTTTTCTAATTGATTATTTATGAGAACTGATGCTGCCTTTACTATCAAATCATTGCCTGCATCATATCCATAATTATCATTAACATACTTAAGATTGTTTAAATCAACTATTACTATTGTTCTAGGGAATACTTTCATATCTCCCCACTTTTTCATATTATCATTTAAATAATTTCTATTTTTAAGTGATGTTAACATATCAGTATATTTTAATCTATCTTCTTTTTTTACAATGTTCTTTTCTTTTTTTGTTTGTCTTAGCTTATATATTATTGCTCCTGCTATAAGAGGTATTAAGATTATTAATGCTGCTATTTTTAAAATATAAAAATAATCATGTGATAAATCTGTTATCTCATCTAAATTATTCATAGCCATAGTTTTATAATTTTCATGGTTACCATACTCATTAACAAAATTAAATAAACTATACAATAAAGTATTATTATCACTAACAACAAAAGTATAATCATTTTCAATGTCTTCGCTAAACAATAGTTTGTAATTCTTTAGTTTGTCATTAATATTGTATAAATATTGATATTTATCAACTATTATTATTCCATTTTTGATATTTCCATTAATCTTGTTTAATACTTTTATATCATAATTATTATTAGCAAGAGATTCATATATATAAGTGTTTTGATAAGTATATAAGTTATATCCATTTAGTCCTAACATTGATGTAGCATTTAAATACTTTTTAGATAGACCAACTACTGTTTCCTCAAATTGTGAATTCGTTTTTTGATAATTATTGCTATTATATGTAAAATTTATAAATGCTATATCAATTTCCTTTTTATCAAGCGCCTTTTGTAATGCTTTAGTATCATCATACTTAATATATTTAAATTCAATATTATTCATACTTGATAACATATTTATATATTCTGCTGCTATACCATACATATTACCATCAATATTTATATTATATGGTGCATTTTCCACATATCCATATCTATAAACTCTCTCACTTAAGATGTTCTTTTCTTTATCTAGCACAGAACTTGTGGTTGTATAAAAATCAAATACTTCATTATTGTAAGATTGATATAATTTATATTCTTGCCATTTTGAATAATATTTTTTCACTATATCATTTAATCTATTATTATCACTCATTCTAATAACAATAGTGTTATATATATCACTTATTTGATAATTAACATATTTCTCTGGAAGTTTCAATATACTTGATAGATAAACATAGTTTGGAAGTAACATATTAGAAATTTGATCACTACCAAACGCTAGAATAATATCTTCTATATCATCATATACCTTTAAAGATACATTTGCCACGCCACTAAAGTAATTATTAATAACCGTGCTGTCTTGTTTTAAAATACCAATTGTATGGCCTATCATATCTTCTTTTTTAGTAATTCGCTCTAGTTTAGACCCAATGAGTAGATAATTATCATAAAATAGAGTTAAATCATCCTGTAATATTTTTTCATTACTACCAACTACTTTAATTGCTAAATTGCCATCAGTATTGCTAGCAGGATAATTAATAGAAATTTTATTAAATTCTAGTCCCGTATTAGTTTGAAAATCATTAATAAAGTCAAACGCGACACCTTTTCCTTCATTTCCAATTATTGCAACATTATTGACAACTTCAATATCAATTAATGTTGTTTTATTATTTTCAATCCACTGCTTTTCTAATACCGTCAAATTTGTTGTACTATCTTCAGTATTTAAATATAGATAGATAGTTGCCCCAATAAATAGCAATACTACAATTACTATTATTATAGGTAATACTTTTTTCTTATTTTTATTTTTATTTTTCAAATTTTTCACCCTATTCTTTATTATATACGATAGAATCAGATAACTTTGACTTTTGGCCTATTAAAGGATAGCCTTCAGTATCGTCTTCTTCATTGATTATAAATATACTAAAATCATAGTGCTCTTTTTCATCATCAGTGAATAATGCTACATAAGATGTTGCTATTTCTTTAGCAATTTTAATAGTAGCACCCTTTTTCATAACAATATTGACATTAACTATCTTGCCAGTAGTATGAGCACTTATTTCTTTTAAACTATCATTATTTATACTATCATTATGCTTTTTTAGCATAGACTCGGTAATCTGCAAATTTTTTACATCATCTAGGCGATTACCATACACCGGGGTTCCTGTATTAGGAAATAATAATTTAAATAAAGCTAACGCAATTATTAAAACTATTGTGCATATTGTAATACAAATAACAGTATATTTATTTTTTCTTAACAATTTCATTATATCAACTCCATATTAAGTTAATTATATCTTATTTCATGAAAATAATCAATTTTATTTACTAGTATTTAATCAAAAATATGATTAATCTATGATAATGTCTTAGGTGTTATTCCGGGAAAATGTCCCAACTGTGATATAATATTCCACCGAGGTGGAAACGATGAAAGAGGTAAAATTAGGAATGAAAGAAAAA
>Ga0116152_10004984_pt1 | contig 10398 bp, 8 predicted proteins | sample AD_UKC119_MetaG_FD_89894 | JGI IMG/M metagenome (GOLD analysis project Ga0116152, IMG submission 89894) | Active sludge microbial communities of municipal wastewater-treating anaerobic digesters from Hong Kong - AD_UKC119_MetaG | ecosystem: Engineered > Bioreactor > Anaerobic > Digestate...
ACTGATGGCGCCGGTGGCGCTCAATATCTGCTGCTTCCGCTATGCCGAGCCCGGCCTCGGCGATGCGGTGCTCGACGCGATGAACGACGAGATCGTGATCCAGCTGCAGGAGCAGGGGATCGCCGCGCCGTCGACCACGCGCCTCAAGGGCCGGCTGGCCATCCGCGTGAACATCACCAACCACCGCACCGCGCGGAAGGACCTCGACATCCTGCTCCAGGAGGTGCTGCGCATTTCGGCCTCGCCGGACGTGGCGGCGGTCAGGGACAGGGCACTGACCGCACCAAAGAGCTGACGCGCCAGAGTTCGCTTGCCGTAGCGACAAGAAAAGGTCACAAGACTCCACTATGGACTGGGGCAAACTGAGATCCTTCCACGCCGCTGCGGAAGCCGGCAGCCTGACATCCGCGGGAGAGCGGCTCGGCATTTCCCAGTCGGCTGTCTCGCGCCAGATCGCGGCGCTTGAGGAACAATTGGGCGTCTCGCTGTTCCAGCGGCACGCGCGCGGCCTTGTCCTGACCGACAGCGGCCACACCCTGTTCCGCTCGACCATGGAAATGGCGCAGGCCGCCCAGTCGGCCAATACGGCGCTGCGTGACCAGCAGGAGACCCCGCAGGGCGAGCTGACTGTGTCGGCGCCGGTGGCTTTCGGCTCTACCTGGCTGGTGCCGCGGCTTGGCGGCTTCGTGCGCAAGCATCCGGATCTGCACCTCGACCTGCGCCTAGAAGACCGGGAATATGACCTCCTGAAGCTGGAGGCCGAATGCGCCATCCGGCTCTGGGCCGCCGACAAGGCGGACCTGATCCAGCGCAAGCTCGGCACCGTGGCGACCAACCTCTACGCCTCGCCGGAATACCTCAAGGCCAACGGCATGCCGCGCACGCCGCAGGATCTCGATAATCACCGCATCATCGCCTATGGCGATGAGACCTCGCCGCTGCACGAGATGAGCTTTGCCTGCCGTGTCGGACGGGACGATGCCCCGCCGCGCCCGGCGACGCTGAAGGTCAACAATGTGTTCGCCATGCTGCGGGCTGTGGATGCCGGCCTCGGCATTGCCGACGTGCCGGACTATATGGCCTCGACCATGCCGCGGCTGGTCAAGGTGCTGCCGGAGAATGTCGGTCCGGTGTTCGATCTCTACTTTATCTATCCCAGCGACCTGCGCCGGTCGAAGCGTGTGGCGGCTTTCCGTGACTTCCTGACAGCGGAAACGGAAGTCCTGCGCCGGTCAGCCATGCGGCAATCCTGACCTGAACAAAAGTTTATCATGCAATTCTGCATGAGTGGCTTGCTGTCATGTCTATTGTGCACCTGCGAAAAGAGACTATCTAGGCGTCATGCCAAGGGTCTCGGGCATTACCCAATCATTCCTCCGATTGGGCGTTTCCTCCCCCTTCGGGACCCGACACTTCAAAGCCCGGCGCGGATAACGCTGCCGGGCTTTTTTTCTGCCTGGCGGGGGCAGCAGACACAAAAAAGCAGGCGCCGGGATGGCGCCTGCCTTTGTGGTGTCTCGCGGGTTCCGGGGGCTCAGATGCTGACGCGCAGCATCCAGGCCGTTTTTTCCGCGATGGTTGCGCGCTGGGTCATCAGGTCGGCGGTGACATCGTCGCCATTGTCGGCGGCAATCTTCAGGCCTTCCTTCGCGGCGCGGCTGACGGCTTCATGGCCTTTCGCCAGATTGGCGACCATGTCCTGCGAGTCCGGGATGGCATTGTCGGGCTTGATACTGGCCAGATCCATCAGGGCGCCGGGCGAAGTCGGGGCGAAATGGCCGAGCGCGCGGATGCGTTCCGCAATCTCGTCCAGAGCTGCCCAGAGCTCATTGTACTGGCCCTCGAACATGGTGTGCAGGCCGTTGAAATTGGGCCCGGTCACGTTCCAGTGGTAGCCGTGCGTTTTTGAGTAAAGCGCATAGGTTTCCGCAAACAGCTTGCGCAGCGCCTCGACGGATTTCTCGCGCTGCGCGTCCGTCAGACCGATATCGATAGGCATGGAATTGTCCTCCTTGTCCGTTACGTCAGTCATATGGTGCACACGCCGCCAGATAACAAATTGATTGCCGGCGGGTATGCTATAGAAAAAATCTATCGAAGCGCCGTGCAGAAGCGCTCGATCCGCACCAGCGCCTCTTTCAGCGCTGCATCCGAGGTCGCATAGGAGACGCGGAAGGCCGGCGACAGGCCGAACGCCGCGCCGAAGACGACGGCGACCTTCTCCGTTTCCAGCAGTTCGCGGGCGAAATCCTCGTCCGTTTCGATCACCCGGCCGGAAGGTGAGGTCTTGCCGATCACGCCGGCGCAGGACGGGTAGACATAGAAGGCACCTTCCGGTGTCGGGCAGTGGAGGCCGGGCGCCTTGTTGAGGCCGGCAACCACCATGTCGCGCCGTGCCTTGTAGGCGGCCTTGCGCACCGGCAGGAAATCCTGCGGGCCGTTGAGGGCCTCGACCGATGCCCACTGGCTGATGGAGCAGGGGTTGGAGGTCGTCTGGCTGATCACCTTGCCCATCGCCTTGATCAGCTTGTCCGGCCCGCCGGCATAGCCGATGCGCCAGCCGGTCATCGCATAGGCCTTGGAGACGCCATTGATGGTCAGCGTGCGTTCCCACAGGGCCGGTTCGACCTGAGCGATCGTGGTGAATTCGAAATCGTCATAGACGAGGTGTTCGTACATGTCGTCGGTCATGACCCAGACCTGGGGGTGGCGCAGCAGCACCTCGGACAGGGCCTTCAGTTCCGCACGTGTATAGGCCGCGCCCGTCGGGTTGGACGGCGAGTTGAGGATCAGCCATTTGGTGTTCGGCGTGATGGCGCTTTCCAGGGCCTCGGGCGTCAGCTTGTAGCTGGTGTTGGGGCCGCACTCGACGGCCACCGGTTCGCCACCCGCCATCCGCACCATTTCCGGATAGGAGACCCAATAGGGGGCTGGGCAGATGACTTCGTCGCCGGGGTTCAGCGTGGCAACGAGCGCATTGTAGATGACTGGCTTGCCGCCCGGCGCGACATGGATCTGGGCGGGCGTATAGGTCAGGCCGTTCTCGCGTTTGAACTTGCCGACGATCGCTTCCTTCAGCTCCGGAATGCCGTCGGCAGGCGTATACTTCGTCTTGCCTTCGCGGATTGCCCGGATGCCGGCTTCCTTGATGTTGTCCGGCGTGTCGAAATCCGGCTCGCCGGCGCCGAGGCCAATGACATCGTGACCGGCACGTTTCAGTTCGGCGGCCATGGTGGTTACGGCGATGGTGGCGGAAGGTTTGACGCGCTCCAGCGCGTCCGACAGGCGCAGATCAGCGGCCATGGGGCGATCCTCGAATCCACGGCCGGGCACCGTGCCGGGCCGCGCCCGCCTTACGCCGGGCAGAGGGGCTCCGCAAGGGCGAAACCCGCGGCATTTCGGTCGAACCGAGGGTTAATCGGCGCTTGCCCGGCCAGGCGAAGTTTCCGGCAAGCCGTTTGCGGAGTTTTCAGTCGCGCATGGGATTTTGTCCGGCAGCGCGGGGGCGTCAGTCTTCTTTCCCGGAAGGGGAGTGGAGGAGAAGATGAGCACCAGGACCGGCAGCTCATTCTATGAGACGACCTGGAACGAATTCCTCGACATGGTGCGGGACTTCGTCGAGGACACGACGGACTGGCTGAGCGGGCTCTCAGACGTCGAGCGCCTGATGGGCCTGTGCATTTTCATCCTGCTCCTGTTCCTGCTGGTCCTGGCCAATGGATCGTCGCGGACGCGGGAACCCGGCAAGACGCGCAGCTTCGCGGGGGCCTTCACGCTCGTCGTGGCCTTCAGCTTCGTCGCCGGCCTGCTGATCGACAGCAAGATCGATCCGCGGCAGTTCCTGCCGGCGAACATCCTGTGACGCTCGCCTAAGCGGCATTCAGGTCCTATTTTGGGGCCATGGAAACCGAATCGCCCGGCGCGGCGCCTCTGAGGGGCGTCGACGTCATCAAGGACAATCTGACCCGCCTGCCGGCGAAGCCCGGCGTCTACCGTATGTTCGGGGACGCCGACGAGGTGCTGTATGTCGGCAAGGCGCGGAACCTGAAGGCGCGCGTGTCGAACTATACGCGGCTCGGCGGGCATACGCAGCGGATCGCCCGCATGATCTCGATGACGCGGCGGATGGAATTCGTCGTTACCGAAAGCGAGACCGAGGCGTTGTTGCTGGAAGCCAGCCTGATCAAGAGCCTGAAGCCGCGCTTCAATGTGCTGCTGCGCGACGACAAGTCGTTTCCCTACATCCTCATCCGCAGGAACCATGAAGCCCCGCAGATCAAGAAGTATCGCGGCTCCAAGCATGATGAGGGCGACTATTTCGGGCCCTTTGCCAGCGCCGGCGCGGTGATGCGCACGCTCGACACGCTGCAGAAGGCCTTCCTGCTGCGCACCTGCGAGGACAGCGTCTACAGCGTCCGCACGCGGCCCTGCATGCTGCACCAGATCAAGCGTTGCGCGGCGCCCTGCGTCGGCCTCATTTCCATTCCCGATTACCAGGAACTGGCCGACGAGGCGGCGGACTTCCTGCGCGGCAAGGGGGCGGATTTGCAGAAGCGTCTTGCGCAGGAGATGGAACAGGCCGCCGAAGCCATGGATTTCGAGCGGGCCGCGAGCCTGCGCGACCGGATCCGCGCTATCGCCCATGTGCGCGGCAGCCAGGACGTGAACCCCGAGGATATCGAGGAAGCCGACATTTTCGCCATTGCGATGGAAGGCGGGGTCTCGTGCGTGCAGGTCTTCTTCATCCGCGCCGGCCAGAACTGGGGCGCGACGGCCCATTATCCCCGGCACGAACGCGATCAGACGACGGAGGAAATCCTGGCGGCCTTCCTCGCCCAGTTCTATGACAAGCGCCCGCCGCCGCGACTGATCCTTGTTTCGGATGTGCCGGAACAGGAAGAGCTGATAGCGGAGGCGCTGTCCCTCAAGGCCGGACGCAAGGTGGAAATCCGAAAGCCGGAGCGCGGCGGCAAGAAGGACCTTGTCGCCCAGGCTGCCCGCAATGCCAGCGAGGCGGTGACGCGCAAGCTGGCCGAGTCCGCCAGTCAGGCACGCCTTCTGAAGGAAGTGGCGAAAGTCTTCGAACTGGAGAAGCCGCCCGAGCGGATCGAGATCTACGACAACTCGCACATCCAGGGCACGAACGCCGTCGGCGGCATGGTCGTGGCTGGTCCCGACGGTTTCATGAAGACGGCCTACCGCAAGTTCAACATCAAGGATTCCGCCATCGAGCCGGGCGACGACTATGGCATGATGCGCGAAGTCATGCGCCGGCGCTTCTCGCGCGCGAAGAAGGAAAAGGAAGAGGGCAACCCCGCCAACTGGCCGGATCTCGTCCTGATCGATGGCGGCCTCGGCCAGCTCAATGCCGTGATCGAGGCCCTCGCCGAAATCGATCTGACCCCGGAAGATGTGACGCTCGTCTCTATCGCCAAGGGCGTCGACCGCAATGCCGGGCGGGAACAGTTCTTCCGGCCGGGCCGGGCGCCGTTCAAACTGCCTGAAACCGCGCCGGTGCTCTATTACCTCCAGCGCCTGCGCGACGAAGCGCACCGCTGGGCCATCGGCGCGCATCGCAAGAAGCGTTCTGCCGATATCTCGAAGTCACCGCTGGACGAGATCGAAGGCGTCGGTCCGGCCCGCAAGAAGGCGCTGCTGCACCATTTTGGCTCCGCCCGCGCCGTCGCCCGCGCCAAGGTCGTGGACCTGATGGAAGTCGACGGTGTCAACGAAGCCCTCGCTGAACGCATCCACGGCCATTTCAACGGGGGCTAAGCTGAAAGGCGCATGCCGATGGCAGGCGGAAAAGTCCCGTCGCCGTCATCACCGGCGCGCGGAACTTCGGCCATGCCCGTGCATATCATGGTCACGGTTCCCTGTTCCCCGGTGAGGCCGGCGAGTTCGGCGGGAAATCCCAGCAGTGGGGCGAGGCGCCCGGAAGCGTGGATGCGGAGCCGGTCTTCCGCTTCCGCAGCGTCCCCGATGTCGGCCCTGCGCCGCATCAGTTCCGCCCGCACCTTGTCTGCGCAAGCCATCGGCGTGACGACTTCCACACTCATGATCGGTTCCATGAGGCGGGGGTCGCCCTGGCTCTTCAGCTCACGGAAAGCGCCGCGGGCCGCGATTTCGAAGGCGAGGACCGAGGAGTCGACGTCGTGGAAGGCGCCGTCCACCAGCGTGGCCTTGAAGTCGGTGACCGGATAACCGGCCAGCAGGCCGTTTTCCTTGGCCATTTCGAGGCCCTTCTCGACGCCCGGAATATATTCCTTCGGAACCGCCCCGCCGACAATCGCGCTTTCGAACTGGAAGCCGGAGCCGGCTTCCAGCGGCTCGAATTGCAGCTTGACGCGGCCGAACTGGCCGGTGCCGCCGGACTGCTTCTTGTGCGTGTAGTCGATCTCGGCGGCCCGGCCGAGCTTCTCACGGTAAGCCACCTGCGGCTGGCCGATATTGGCCTCGACCTTGAATTCGCGCTTCAGGCGGTCGATCAGGATGTCGAGGTGCAGCTCGCCCATGCCTTTCATGATCGTCTGGCCGGATTCGTGATCCGTCTCGACGCGGAAGGACGGGTCTTCGGCAGCCAGGCGCTGCAGGCCCACGGACATCTTCTCCTGGTCAGCCTTCGACTTCGGCTCGACCGCGATTTCGATTGGAAGATATGTTCCAGCGTTCACGCTCATGCCCGCATCCCCGGAGCTGTCACGGCAGCTTTAGCTCATTCCAATCAGGGGGGGAATGCGAAAGGCAAAAGCCTGCCGAACGCATCCACGGGCATTTCAACGGGGGCTGAATCGGCTTTGACGCCGGGTGAATATTGCGCAGGTCGCCGGCTGGCGGCATCCTCGGCCTGCGACCGGAAGGGACACCCTGATGCAGACTTCGCTCGAACAGGTGCAGCAGCGCATCGAACACCAGAAGGCTGCCCTTCCGGTGATGTATGGCGATGTCGACTTCTCCGTCACGCCGGAGCGCTACACCGAGGATGTCTCGGTCAGTTCGATGAAGGACTATGCCAAGGCTTTTCCGCCGCCGCCTGCGGACATGGTCGCGCGGGTGAAGGCCTACACCATGCTCGGCGATGTCATGGCGGACGCCTATGCCGCTCTGATGCCGCAATACGGCTTCAAGCGCCTCGTCGGCATGCTGACCACGGCCTGCGACAAGGGGATCGACGCGGTGCCGGATGCTCCGCCGGAACTCGCCGCGCTGATCGCGGAAATGGAAGTGAAGCCTGACTGGCTGGACATGGACCTCGTCCGCGAAGGCGCGCGGCTGAACCGGCTGCCCATGGCGGTATCATCGCCGTGGATGATCCGCGGTGCGTTCCTGGCGACCTTCCTCAACAAGTATACGGCGCTGCCGATGGCGCTGACGGGAACGCTCAGCCATGCCTCGGCGGCCCGGCGCGTCAATGAGACGGCGACCTTCTTCACGGTCACCACCTTGCCCAATGCACTGGAGCCGAGGGGGGAGGGATTCCGGGCCGCTGCCATGGTGCGGCTGATGCACTCCATGGTGCGCTTCAACGTACTGCGCCGCGTGAAGGGCTGGGATGTGTCCGTATACGGCATTCCGATCCCGCAGGTGGACCAGATGCCGGCGGGCCTGATCGATGTGTTCCTGCTGTCCTACAAGATGATTGCCGAGGGGCGGACGGCGTTCACGCCCGAGGAGCGTGCAAAAGTCGAGTTCAGCCGCTATCGCTGCTGCCTGCTCGGCCTGCCGGAAGACCTGCTGATGGATACGCCGCAGGGCATCGTCGATATCATGAACGCGCGCAGCGGTTCGATCCGGCAGGGTTTCGACGACGCAACCTGCGGGGCGTTGGTAAGGGCGACGCTGGCGGCCTACCTGCCGCCGGACAAGTCATTGGGCAACCGGATCCACGACGCGCTGGAAAAGCGGCTCGCCCGGCTCGTTCTGGTCAAGCACTTCCTGGGCGGCAATGCGCAGATGGCGCGCGATATTGGCGTGCCGGTGCAGCCGCTCGACTATGCGGTCGCCGGCGTGCTGTTTCCCGTGATCACCGTGAAGATGGCGCTCTACGAGGCGGCGCTGAAGGTGCCGGGCCTGAGAGACCTGGCGGACCGTCACCTGGTCGCAAAGCTGCGCCGCCTGCTGACCCGCTACGGCCATGCCGAGTTTACGACCGATGCCTCAGCCTACCGGCAGGCCAGCGCCGTGCCGGCGGAATAGGCAGGCCTCAGTCGCCCTCATCCATGCCGAGGATGATTTCGGCAAAGCCGGTCGAGATGCGGCCCATATTCTCGACGCTCATGCGTTCGTTGGTGCCGTGGAAACCCTTGAAGTCGGCGGGCGTCAGCACGGCGGGCGAGAAGCGGTACACATTCGGCGTCAGCACGGCGGCATAACGGGAATCCGTTGCGCCGATCACCAGCGCCGGTGCAACCGGGGCGCCGTCGCCGGTCTTTTCGGCAACGGTTGCCAGCACGGCATAGGGCCGCCCATCGGTCGGGGCGACCGGCGAGGCTTCGCCTTCGCCCTCAGGCGGCGGCTCGACTTCGATGCCTTCGATCCCCGCCGTCACCTTTTTCACATGCGCCACGACATCGGCGACTGTGTCGTTCGGATGGACGCGGAAATTGACCGCGGCCACCGAGCGTTGCGGCAATACGTTTTCTTTTACGGAGCCGGACAGCATGGTCGGCGCTGTCGTCGTGCGGATCATCGCATTGGCGGGTTCCGACTTGGCGGAGGCGCTCTCCACCATGCCGCCGAACAGCCAGAGATTGGCCATCGCCATGCGCTGCATGAACGGCATGTCCGGCGCGGCGGCACGGAACAGGTCCGACACCGGCGGTTTCGAGAAGTCCGCCGGCATCTGGTTCTCGTCGAGGGCGATGATGGCCTTTGCGAGCCGCACATTGGCGGAGTCGCGGGGCGGCATGGAGGAATGCCCGCCTTCGCCTGTCGCAACGACGTTCAGCGTCACATAACCCTTCTCGGCGACACCGATCATGCCCATGCGCTTGCCGGTGAGCGGGGAGGGATCCATCACGGCGAAGCCTTCGTCGACCACCATAATCGGCTCGACGCCGCGCGATTTCAGCAAGGCGATGCCGGCATGGGCGCCGGAGCCCAGCACTTCCTCGTCATGCCCGAACTGCAGGAGGATGGTCCGCTTCGGCTGGAAGCCGGATTTCGCCAGCGCATCGACCGCTTCCATGATGCCGATGAGGTTGCTCTTGTCGTCCAGCGCGCCGCGCCCGTAGACATAGCCGTCGATGATCTCGCCCTTGAACGGGGCGCCGGTCCAGTCGCCCTCGGTGCCGATATTCACCGGCACGACATCCTGATGCGCCATCAGGAGCAGCGGTTTGAGCGACGGATCCGACCCCTTCCATGTGTAGAGCAGGGTCAGGGTGCCGGGCACATGTTCGCGCGTCATTGCGGCATGGGCGGCCGGATAGGTCGTCTGCAGCCAGTCCTGAAGGTCCAGCCAGGGGCCTTCAGTGCCGGGGCGCGGGTCGCCATTCACCAGTGTCACGGTCTGGAAGCGGATCGCTTCGGCAAGGTGTTCGGCCGCCGTCTCGGCCGAAATCGCCGGGGGCTCGGGCAGGTCGATGCGGCTGCCGACAGACGCGCCGCCATAGGTGAAGGTGCGATACAGGACGACGGCGGCAACCAGCACGAACAGGGCCGCCAGCCCCAGTAGAATTTTCCTGAACATCGGGCCAAGCCCTCCCGCGTGTCGGGCGAACGGTTGCGGCTCACCCGGCGTTCGTCAAGCCGCAGTGCAGCAAAAAAATGACTTGGCCGTCACGATTTTGCGCGACAAGGTGAGCCGATGACCGACGCCCCGGGCAAGCGCCTGTCCCTTCCGCGCGTGCTTGCGTTTTCCTCGCTGAGCGTACCGCTGGCCGGCGTGGGCCTGCCCGTTGGGGTTTACCTCGCCCCGATGTATGCCCGCGCGCCCGAAGCCGGCGGCGTCGGCCTCGGCCTTGAGCTGACGGGCCTTCTGTTCATGCTGCTCCGCTTCTGGGACATCTTCACCGACCCGGTGATGGGGTATCTGGTCGACCGGTATCGCAGCCCGTGGGGCAGGGTGCGCCATTGGGTCGTTCTTTCGGTGCCGGTGCTCGGCCTCGCCACCTATTTTGTCTACATGCCGCATGTCGGCGCGGGGCCCGCCTATTTTGTCGGCTGGATGCTGCTGTTCTATGTCGGCTTCACGCTGTTGCAGACGGCGCGGTCCGCCTGGGTGCCGGCGATTGCGGTCGACTATGACGACCGGTCCCGCTTCTTTCAGTGGGCGGAGATCATCAGCACGCTCGCCATGCTGTTCCTTCTGGCGATCCCCCTGATCCTCGAACAGGTGGGCGCGGATGTCGGGCGCATGGGGCAGGTTGCCTTCATGGGCTGGGTCCTGCTGGTGTC
>Ga0116152_10004987_pt1 | contig 10394 bp, 7 predicted proteins | sample AD_UKC119_MetaG_FD_89894 | JGI IMG/M metagenome (GOLD analysis project Ga0116152, IMG submission 89894) | Active sludge microbial communities of municipal wastewater-treating anaerobic digesters from Hong Kong - AD_UKC119_MetaG | ecosystem: Engineered > Bioreactor > Anaerobic > Digestate...
ACGATGGCCGCCCGCTTGAGCCCGAGCCGCTCCCGCCGCTTGCGCTGCGTCGCCCGCGAGCGCCGCACGACGACCAGCTCGTCCTCGATGTCGGCGATGCGCTTGGCTATCTGCCTGCGGTCGAGCTCTATCTTCTGCTCGCCCGCGCCCTTGGTGCCGTAGCGGCCGCCGCGCTGCCTATGCAGGTCGCCGTACGAGTGCGCCAGGCGCGGAAGCGAGTAGCGGAGCCTCGCGAGCTCCACCTGGAGCGACGCCTCGCGGGTCCTGGCCCGGCTCGCGAAGATGTCTATGATCAGCTCGGCCCGGTCGTACACGTCCAGGCCCGACAGCTTCTCCCAGTTGCGCTGCTGCACCGGGCTGAGCGCCTTGTCGAAGATGATAGAGTCGGCGCCCTCGGCCTTTGCAGCGGCAATGATCTCGTCGACCTTGCCCGAGCCGAGCATCGTCGAGGCCACGCGGGCCCGGAGGCCTACCATCATGCTGCCAGCCGTCTCGATGCCGAGGCTCTTGACGAGCCCGGCCAGCTCGCGGAGGAGGCTCTCGGCCTCGGGGGCCCGCACCTCCTCGTCGCGCACGCCGACGAGGAAGGCCCGTTCCGGACGGGCGGCCGTATCGTGTAGTTCGGTCACGCCCGCATAGTAGCCTCGAAGGCGGCCATCGGTCGAGGCCCAGTTCTGCTATATCGGTTCATTCCCCCGCCTTGGCTTAGCTTTCGCGCGGTGCTATTATTGACCCGCGTACGCGCGAGCGCTACGCCGTCGAAAAGGAGACCCCATGTCCATCCAGCTAGCCGACATCGGCAAGGCAGTCATCGAGACGCAGTACGCCGTGCGCGGCCCCATCGTCGCCAGGGCCCAGGAACTAGAGCGGGCCGGGCGCAGGATAATCTATTGCAACATAGGCAATCCCCAGGCACTCGGCCAGGCCCCGCTGTCGTGGACCAGGCGTCTCCTGGCCCTCTGCGAGTACCCCGGCCTCGCGACGGCCGCTCCCGGCGCCTTCCCCGCCGACGCCGTCGACGCCGCTAAGGCCCTGATCTCCGGCTCCAAGCACGGCGTCGGCGCCTACTCCGAGAGCAAGGGCCTCAAGGTCGTCCGCGACGCCGTCGCCGCCTTCATCGAGCGCCGCGACGGCGTCGCCGCCGACCCCGACGCCATCTACCTGACCGACGGCGCGTCCAAGGGCGTCCAGGCCGCGCTGCGCCTTCTCCTCGCCGGGCCTAACGACGGCATAATGATCCCGATACCCCAGTACCCGCTGTACTCCGCGACCATCACCATGTATGAGGGCCGCCAGGTACCCTATTACCTCGACGAGGAGCACGACTGGGCCCTGTCGCGCGACATGCTCGAGGAGGCCATCGCCAAGGCCGAGGCCGCCGGCGTCAGGACCAAGGCCATCGTCGTCATCAACCCCGGCAACCCGACCGGCTCGGTCCTGAGGCCCGACAACGTCAAGATGGTCATCCGCTTCGCCAAGGAGCACGGCCTGTCCATCTTGGCCGACGAGGTATACCAGGACAATATCTACCGCGACGGCGACCGCTTCGAGTCGTTCGCCAAGGCGATGGCAGAGCTCGGCGAGACCGGCGTGACGCTGTTCAGCTTCCACTCGACCAGCAAGGGCTACCTCGGCGAGTGCGGGCAGCGCGGCGGCTATATGGAGGTCCGCAACGTCGGCTCCGAGGTCATGGCCCAGATCCTCAAGATGCAGTCGGTCAGCCTCTGCGCCAACCTTCCCGGCCAGGTCGCCCTGTACAGCCTCGTCTCCCCGCCGCCCGCCGACGGTCCGAGCCGCCCCGAGTACGACCGCGAACGCTCCGCCATCCTCGGCGAGCTGCGCGAGCGGGCAAGGCTCCTCGCCGACGGCCTCAACGCCATACCCGGCTTCCGCTGCAACGCCGTAGCCGGCGCCATGTACGCCTTCCCGCGCCTCGAGCTGCCCGCGGGCAAGACCGACGAGGACTGGTGCATGGCCCTCCTCGAGCGCAAGGGCATCTGCGTCGTACCGGGCGCCGGCTTCGGCCAGCTGCCGGGCAGCGCCCACTTCCGTACCACGATACTGCCGCCCCGCGACCAGCTCGCCGAGGTGGTAGCCGCGATAGCCGCGTTCAACGCGGAATACCGGTGAACCGTAAGGCGACGAAGAGGAAAAGAGTACAAGAGTTTAGGAAAGAGAATGCCCTGTAAAGAGGGGGCCTGGGATGAGCGCCATTGAAACGCTCGTCGGCATGGCGGCATAAAGAAGCAAACGGCCATTCGAAGGCATAGCGATTATAAGGAGACGATCATGGAGTGGAGAGCCAGCCACATACTCGTCAGCGACCGCGCCCTGGCGCAGGAGCTCGTACGCAAGGCCAAGCAGGGAGCCGACTTCGGCTCGCTCGCCAGGCAGTTCTCGACCTGCCCGTCCAAGTCGTCCGGCGGCGACCTGGGCTGGTTCGGCCCCGGCAAGATGGTCGCCCCGTTCGAGCACGCCTGCAAGGGCCTCGGCGTCGGCTCCATCTCCGACGTCGTCCAGACCCAGTTCGGCTACCACGTCATCAAGGTGACCGGGAAGCGGGACTAGAGTTATGAAGGCCGCGCGACCACGACCTCGAGGAGACGCGATGGCCATGATGCCATGCCTGATACTATAATCAGGCATGGGCATCCGTTCCCCGGGGGTTTTCGCAACCCTCCCGCAGTTATTCTTCTCTCCGCTTGCCAGCCCTAACCGGGAGCACTACGCCGCCCTACTCGTCATCTACTACCGACTGTTCCAGGAGTCGCCGCACGGGATCGAGCGCAAGGCCCTGCTATATCGATTCGCCGAATACATCGAGCAGCATCGTAGTCAGTTCGAGGCGGAAGAGGGCATCGGCGACGCGCCGGATTCCCCCGTCGATGAACGGGCAAGCGCTGAAACCGGGGAGAGCCTCTTCCCACCCGAGGAGACGAGCGCGGTTGAGCCGGCGCGTTACTTAGCCGCGCGCGCTATACGCACCTTCATCGCCGCCGGTTGGATGAGCGAAGAAGTCCTACCCGACTATACGCGAATCCTAAACATGGTCTCCCACGCCCGCCCGTTCCTCGAGGCCCTCGCCCGTATCGAAGAGGGCCTTAAAGTGGAGTACGAGAGCCATGTCGTCTCGGTCTATTCGCTGCTCTGCGGAGACGCGGCCAAGGATAACGGGCACTACCTCGTGTTGAACGCCCACGGCCAGACCATTGCCCTCATCGATTCGCTCAAGGTCCTCTCACAGAGCATCCGCGAGCATTATGAGCGCCTTACGGGTAGGAGCGGAGGACTCGATGTGGCGGACATCCTCGCGCTTCACTACGGCGAATATGCCTCGGACATACTCGACGGCGCTTACAAGCGGCTTAAGACCTCGGACAACCTATCGCGCTATAGGCCGCGTATACTCTCGCAGGTACGGGACTTCCTGCTCGACCGGACTTGGCTCGACGAATGCGCCTTCAAGTATTCGCGTACGGCCTCGCTCCCCGTCTCCGAAGCGCGCGCTAAGCTCGTAGCAATGTTGGAGGAGATCCGGGACACCCTAAAGGCAGTCGACCCCCTGCTAGAGGAGATAGATAGGCGCAACATGCTCTACGCTAAGTCAAGCGTCGATCGGATAAAGGCCCTGCTAGAACCGGCGTCCTCCATCGCAGGCCGCATCATGCGCGCCGCGCAATCCATTTGCGATACCCCGCAGCTCTACCGGGAACTGCCGTATCACCTCTACCGTATCCAGGCGCTGACCCCGGAATCGCGATACAAGCGCTGGCTACGCGAGACCCTGGAATTTGAATACGCCGAACCGACCGTAGCAGATCCGGCCCAATTCGATCGTCTCGAAGCTGAGTTCAGGCTACGACTTGAACGCCAGTTAAGCCCCGCACGTATCTCGGAGTGGCTCGACTCCAAGGGGGGACAGAGCTCGCCTTTGGTCGCCGCCGAGCTCGCCGTCACCGTCGATGATTTCGTAAGGCTCGTGTACGCTATTCTCTTCGCCGACTCGCGCCCTGATTCTTTCTCGTACTTCGTGGAGGAGATCGAAGGCGGAAAGCTCGTAGAAGTGCCCGCGGGGTGGCTCGTACCGGACATACGCCTGAGGAGAAGTATATGACCATCGATACCGCTTACCTCAGTATGATAGGAGACCTAACCGACGGCGAGACGGACCTCTTCCGTCTCGCCGCCCAGACCCTGATGTCCCGTAGTTTCATCGTGCGCGGCACGGAGAAAGCTGATGTTCTTTGGGATTTCTCGATCCGGAACATACGCCTGCTCGAAGCCTGGTTCGCCTGCGCGGGTATCCAGCTTAAGCGAGACGAGATGCTCGGCGTGATCGCCCTGCGACCCGGCGCGTCGATGCGCGCGCGACTCGGGAAGGAGGAGACTTGCGCCCTCTTAGTCGCGCGTCTCTCGTTCGAGGAGAAGCGGGTAGAACTGAGCCTTTCGCGCTTTCCGTCTATCAGGATATTAGACTTCGTGCAACGCTACCGCACTGTGATCGGAATCGACCTCAAGAAGACCCGCTTGGCCGAGATCCTGCGCTCTTTCAGCCGCTGGCGGCTTATCGGCATAGAAGGGGACCCGACCGATCCGGAAAGCGCCATCGTCCTCTATCCGTCGCTTGCCCTCACTCTCGACCAAGCCGCCGTGGACGAGGTACTGCAAGCGGTCACGTCAGCAGCGCCCGAGACGGATCCCTCGGAGGAAGATGAGGACGTGGAATGATAACGCTACGCTGGGTTCGCCTCGTGAACTGGCATTACTTCCGCGACGAGACGCTGCGTATCGGCGAACGATCGCTTATTTCCGGAGACAACGGCATGGGAAAGTCCACGATAGTGGACGCCATCCAATACGCCCTCGCGGCCGACCTGCGCAAGGCCCGCTTCAACCAAGCGGCGGGGGACAGGCGCGGCGGACGCGACCTCGTCGGATACGTGCGCTGCAAGATCGGTAGCGATACCACCGAATACCTGCGCGGCGATACCGTCTCTCATGTGATGCTCCAGTTCGAGGCGAACGACGAGGCGTTCACCGCCGCCGTCTGCGTCGAGGCCTTTTCGGACGGGCGCTGCACGGAGCGGTTCTGGATAAGCCAGGGTATCGGCGTAGATTCCATCTCCGTGCACGACGGGAAGAACAAGCCCTTGACCTGGCGCCAGTTCAAGGACGGTATGGACGGGGCCGGGACCGAGTTCCATGAGTCAAAGCGCGAGTACCTTCGGAGCCTTACGAACCGGCTCGGCGTCTTCAGGCGCATGTCCGAGTACAATCCGTACCTCGAGGCGTTCACCCGCTCGGTCAGCTTCACGCCGCTCGTGTCGGTGGACCGCTTCGTCTGCGACTACATCCTCGAAGAGCGCGCGGTCGACATCAGGACGATGAAGGACAACCTCGAAAGCTACAAGGAAGCCGAGCGCCACGCGAACGCCACGATCCGTAAGATCGAAGTACTGAGGACCATCGGCGACATGGCCGAGGAATACCGCAAGCTCCGCGCCAACCTGACCCGTCAGGACTACTTGAAGCGACTCGTCGACCGTATCATAATTAGCGACCAACTGACGCGTAACGCCGAGAAGGACCGGGATACCGAGCAGCTCCTGCATAGGCTTTCAAGCGAAATCGAGCGCAACGGCAAGGATAGGGAACGGCTCGGGTCCGAGCTACGGGAGGTGGACGCGGCCCTGGCTCGCGACGATAACCACAACCTGTACCGTAGACTGCAGGACAGGGTACGCTCGCTCGAGCATGAGAGCGAAGAGTCCGAGCGCAAGGCCCTACGTTGCGCGTTGCTCAGGAAGCAGTGCGCCGCCCTACTGGACGCTGCTCGGCGAGCGGAGGGCTCGGACGCGTCGGCGCGGTCTTCCGCCGCGCCGGAAGACGAGGAAGCCCTCGTCGACCACGAGATCTGCCTGATGGAAGAAGCTCGTTCCGCAGCCGAACGGGAGAGCAACGAAACGCGGGACGCCTTGACCGCCGCCGAGGCCGCCTTACGCGATCGCGCCGCCGAGCTCGCCGACCTGGAACGAGGCATCCGCCGTTTCCCGGAGAATTCCCGCCGCCTGGTTGACGAACTGAAGGGCCGCGGCATCGAGGCCTGGATCCTGGCCGAGCTGGCCGATGTAACGAATCCTGATTGGGCCGATGCCGTGGAGGGCTGGCTCAATACCTTGCGCTTCGCCGTCGTCGTCGCGCCGGATTCCTTTCAGGAGGCCCTCGAGATCTACGACGCGCAACCCCGTTCGCTCGGCGGCGTAGCCCTGCCCAATATCGCGAAACTGCGGGAACGTGCCGGAAGGATCCGCAAGGGTTCCCTCGCCGAGTTTACCGCGAGCGATAACCCCTGGGCCGGTATCTATCTCAACGCCATCCTCGGCGAGGTGATGGGCGCCGATATCGCCAGCCTGAAGAACTACGACAAGGCCATAACCCGCGAGTGCATGAGCTACTCGAACCATACAGCCACGCGCGTCAAGGAAGAGGTCTATCGCGAGCACTGGCTGGGCAGAGCCGCCCGCGAGAAGCGCCTCAGGTTCCTGAACGCCGAGGTTGCGCGGCTCAGAGCAGAGCGGGTGGCTCTCGCCGAGCGGGAACGCGAGGCGACGGATCGCTCCAAGGCCTTCGCCCAGGGCGTCCGCTCGCTGTACGAAGCCAAGCAGCTCGTCAACGCGGCCGCCGAGTCCCGTCGCCTGATCGACGAGATCGCCGCGGCGAAGAACGAGATCGCTGCCATCGACATCTCCCAATCGCGCGACCTCGCGGCTAAGAGCGAGGAGCTGAGCCGCAGGATCGCCGTAATAGGCGAAGACCGCGACCGCCTTACCCGCGACCATGCCCGTGCGCAAGCTGATCGTGATAACCTAGCCGAACGGGCCTCCGATCTCCGGGCAGAGGCCGCGGAACGGGAACGGGACTTCGAGTCGTTCCGTAACGCCCATGAGGCCGAGCTCGCCGACTGCGAAGCCTACACGGCCGATCGCCTGAAAACCGAGCCGGCTGAACGTATCGTCGGTACTTGGGCCGCCGCTAGGAAGGGCATCGAGACGCGCGCCGAGAATACGCTCGCCTCCTACCGCAAGCGCGTAAACGAGTACGGGAACCAGTTCAACGAGATGGTATCGGTGGAGATCGAGGACTGCGCCGCGCTGCTGGAGACACTAGAACGGCTCGAGCACTCCGAGCTGCCCGTCTATCGGGATCGCATCATCCGCGCTAGGCAGGACGCCGAGAAGGAGTTCCGCGAGCATTTCATAGCGAAGCTCAACGAGTACATACTCGAGGCGCGCGAGAGCTTCAGGGAGATCAACGCCACGCTTAGGACCCTCTCCTTCGGCAACGACCAGTACAGCTTTACCCTGGAGGAACGAGCAGACAGGAGGGGGCAGATCCGCATCGTGCAGAAGGCCGCCGAGATCACGAGCTATGACGGCGGCCTATTCGAGCAGCTCGTGAACCCCGACGAGCGCCGACAGACCGAAGCCCTCTTCGATAGCATCGTGCACGCGGACCTGGATTCGGCGGAACTGCGGAGCATCTGCGACTACCGAACCTATTTCTCATACGACATCCGCATCCGCGACACTCAGTCCATGGACCCGGCCACCGGCAAGGCGATCGACCTATCCCTCTCCCGCGTCCTGCGCGAGAAGTCAGGCGGAGAGGCGCAGACTCCGTACTACGTCGCCATAGCCGCGAGCTTCTACCGCTTCTTCAAAGACAAGCCGGACGACAGCATCCGCTTCGTGCTCTTCGACGAGGCCTTCGACAAGCTCGACGACGAGCGCATACGCAAGGTGATCGACTTCTACGCCCAGATGGGCATACAGCTCATGGTAGCCGTGCCCCCGGGCAAGATCGAGGCCATAGCGCCGCTCTCCGACCAGATCTGCGTCGTGAGCCGCGTCGGCCAGGACGCCCGCGTACGCGACTTCCGCTCCATCGCCGGCGGGAACGCATGACCGAATCCGCATCAAACATCTGCCGTGAGCTCGCGCGGCGCTTCCCCACCTCCGCCGCCGCCTCGGGGGGAGCCCCGCTCAGGATATCGGTCGATAAGGTTTTCCCTACCAACGTTCGTGCACGACCGGATGAAAAAGAGTCGTTCCTGGAAGCGGCCGAATACCTTCAAGGAGAGGGGGTTGTTTCCCTTTCCTGGAAGCGCTTCCGCGAAGGCGAGGAGCTATCGGGCATTACCTTGACGGACCCTCAGAGCCTTTATTCCCGTCTCGGCCAGCCCTACCCCCTCGATGTGGCAGTAGCGGCCCGCGCCGTCGCCCGGCTCGCGGCTAGCGAGGGAAGCGCTCGTCATGATCCCGTTAGCGCCAACTCGTTCTTTACCTGGTTATCCGAGAACATACGTCCAGCGGATACGGTGACGAAAAGCGAAGCGGGACGGAATTCGCTTCCGCTGGCCGAAACCCTAGGAGATCTGGCGAGGCTACTGAAGGTCCTCCCTTCCTGCGCCCGCGACGGCATGCTCTGCGGCGTCACCCTCCGAGCGCTCTCTATCCGGCTCTTCTCCGACTCGAAGCGCATCGAGGCCCTGCTCCGCGATGCCGCTCCATTGCTCGCCAGGGCGCGCCGGGCCGATGTACCCGTACCGGACCTGGGCCCCCTGGAACGGACGTACCCGGAGACGCTCGTCTCTGGACCCATCGCATTCGGGCTCGACGACGGATCGACTATGACAAACCCATCCGGTTTGCCGCTCGGCATACCGCTTTTCACAGCCGGCCGTATCCTCGGCGTCGGACTCGTTCAGCATGCGGCGGATCGCGGCGTACGACGCCTGCTCACGATCGAGAACCTCGAGACCTTCTACGCCCTGGCCGCGGATAGGTACATGGCCTTTGCCGATGCGTTGCTGTATACGGGCGGGCACCCGAACCGAGCCGTCCAGCTGGTATTAGCCGCATTCGCGCGATCGGGCTTCTCGCTCTTCCACGCCGGCGACCTTGACCCGGACGGCATACTGATCCTCCAAGAGCTTTCTGATTTCGCGGGCTCGATGATACTACCATTGAAGATGGACGCGTCCACCTTCGACGAACACGCAGCTCACGCCCGAGAATTGGACTCGAGCTCGCTCAGTCGAACGGCCATCATACGAGACGATACCCGAGCCATACCCGGTATAGAAGAACTTCTCCAGCGCATACTGTCAAGCGGGAAGGGCGTTGAACAGGAGATCATAGAGTACTAGGATCGCGCCCCTGGATCATCGGCTACGCGCTACCGGCGCCAGCGGGCCGAAGCGCTTGAGCTGCTCCGGGCTCTCGGCGTAGGCTATGGCGAGTACCGTGCGGAACATCGAAACCCAGGCGCGGGCCTTCGCCAGCTTCCGGTTCTTGTCCGCCGTCGACTCGATTGATTCACCGGTTTCCATGGCGTAGGCCTGATTGACTTCCAAGGCCTTCTGAACGACTGCTCGCTCCGCTTTCAGGGACTCGGCCGTATACCCGTAACGGCCGAGCCGTTCAATGGCGCCGTCGAGCTCGATCGCGTTCCCGTAGAAGGCGCTCGCCTGATCGTACCAGGCGGAGAAGGTCCGCCCGCGCGGGCCTGAGAGCTCCAGGGCTTCGCGGCATAGAGGGTCGTCAGCGAGGGCGAGCCGTGCTATGGAGAGCGTAGCCATGTACGTCTTACGGGCTTTGTTCCAAGCCTCGATGAACTCCTTACGGGCTCCGTTCTTCTCGCCGCGCTGGGCGTTAAGGTCCGACAACGCCGACTCGGCGTCATCGATGAGCGCGACGCCTTCCCTCAGGCGCTCGTCGGTATAACCGTAGTTTGCCAACAGCTTGCGCGTCGCCTCGTCGTCATGCGCGATATCGATGAGTGTCCGCGCATGTTGCACGAACGTCGCTTGGCTTAGCTTCGCCATTCATCGCCTCCGTATCGTATGCTCGGCCAGGCCCGACGGCGAGGCCTTATCTATGGCGCCAATGCATGGATCCGTGGCGCATCATAACCGGAACGCGCCGCATCAACGCGAATATATGGCGTATGACTATTATGCTTTATAGCTGTAGCGTAATTCCTTGCTTCATCATACTAGGTAACGCATGCATAGTCTTATGTCTAGAGTTATATTCTGTTTTTCTTTGATGTATTATCACTGGTATATGTTTCTAAATATCTAGTATGTGATGTAAATGCCTTGGATACAACTACATTTCTGCTATTCTATGATGCTCTACACTAAGTTCATTATGCACAAGTCCTCGTACGCGACATGCTGACCCGTAATCCCGTCCTATTGCGCCTCTGCTCGTCTCGCCTGCATGCGGAAGCGGATGTGATACGAACAAAAGCGACATGATAAATAAGAGAGTGCAAGGCTATCGGACGCCATACTAGCTTCGACCGAATCGTTAACCGGATCTTGAACA
>Ga0116152_10004988_pt1 | contig 10394 bp, 11 predicted proteins | sample AD_UKC119_MetaG_FD_89894 | JGI IMG/M metagenome (GOLD analysis project Ga0116152, IMG submission 89894) | Active sludge microbial communities of municipal wastewater-treating anaerobic digesters from Hong Kong - AD_UKC119_MetaG | ecosystem: Engineered > Bioreactor > Anaerobic > Digestate...
CTACGCCGTGACGGAGGCCGGCTTCGGCGCGGACCTGGGCGCGGAAAAGTTCATCGATATCAAATGCCGCATGTCCGGCCTGCGCCCGAGCGCGGTCGTGATCGTGGCCACCGCGCGCGCGCTCAAGCACCACGGCGGCGCTCCGAAGGCCGAACTCGGGAAAGAGAATCTCGCCGCGCTGGAAAAGGGGCTTCCGAACCTCCTGCGCCACGTGGAAAACGTCACGGGGGTCTTCGGGCTTCCCGCCGTGGTGGCGGTAAACCGCTTCCCCGGCGACAGCGAGGCGGAGCTCGCGCTGATCGAGGAGAAATGCCGCGCGCTGGGCGTCTCCGTGGCGCTCTCCGAGGTCTGGGCCAGGGGCGGCGCGGGCGGCGAGTCCCTCGCGCGGGAGGTCGTGCGCCTGTGCGGCACGGAAAACCATTTTGCCTTTTCCTATGATCTGGACAACACCATCGAGGCGCGCATGGAACAGATCGTAAAGCGCGTCTACCGCGGCCGCGGCGTGCAGTTTACCGTCGCCGCGCACAAGGAGGCGCGGGAGCTTGCCGCCCTGGGCTTCGGGCACCTGCCCATCTGCGTGGCCAAGACGCAGTACAGCTTTTCGGACGACGCAAGTCTCCTCGGGGCGCCCGAAGACTTCGTCGTCACGGTGCGCAGTTTCCACGTGTCCGCCGGGGCCGGCTTCCTCGTGGCCTTTACCGGCGAAATCATGACGATGCCGGGCCTTCCGCGGGTGCCCTCGGCGGAAAAAATCGACGTGGATGAAAACGGCCGCATCTCAGGCCTCTTCTAGAGGAGGAATCAAGCATGAAGCATCTCGGGACCCAAACTCTTATTACGAAGCGGCTGATCCTGCGTCCGTTCCGGATGGAGGACGCCGGGGCCATGTGGGAAAACTGGGCGGGCGACCCGGAGGTCACCCGCTATCTGACCTGGCCGCCCCACGCGGACGTCTCCGTCAGCCGCGCCGTCCTCGAGGACTGGACGGCCTCCTACCGGAAGCCGGACTTCTACCAGTGGGCCGTCGTCCCGAAGGACGGGGACGACCGGCCCATCGGTTCCATCAGCGTCGTGCACGGGGACGACGAGATCCGTATGGTACATATCGGCTACTGCATCGGGAGGGCATGGTGGCGCCGGGGCATCACCTCGGAGGCGCTTGCCGCGCTCCTCGATTTCTTCTTCACCAGGGTCGGCGTCAACCGCGTCGAATCGCGCCACGACCCGCGGAACCCCAATTCCGGTCTCGTGATGCAAAAGTGCGGCATGCGCTATGAGGGCACCCACCGGCAGGCGGACATCAACAATCAGGGCGGTCTCTGCGACAGCGTGTTCTACGCGGTCCTGGCGGACGAGTACGGAGGTGCCAGATGAAATATCTCAAGCAATTCGGCCTGATCCTGCTCGTCTCCTTCTGCGGAGAGGCGCTCTCGTACCTCATTCCCCTGCCGATTCCGGCGAGCATCTACGGTCTCGTCCTGATGCTCGCCGCGCTGGGAACGAAGCGCATTCCCCTCTCCGCCGTCCGGGAGACCGGAAAATTCCTCATTGAAATCATGCCGATCATGTTCATCCCCGCCGCGGTGGGACTCGTCCGGTACTGGTACGTCCTGCGGCCTATTTTCGTCCCGGTGGCGGTCATCACGCTCGTATCCACCGTGGTGGTCATGGCGGGCACGGGACGCATCACGCAGGCCGTGATCCGGCTGAGCGAAAGGAGGAAGCGCAATGCGGGAGATGCTCGCTGACTCGGTCTTTTTCGGTGCGGTCGTCACCGTCTTTGCCTATGAGCTCGGAACCATTCTTAGCAGACGGTTCCGCTTCGCGCTCTTTAACCCCATGCTCCTGTCCATCTCCGGCATTATCGCCCTGCTCCTTATCTTCCGGATCGATTACGAGGTCTATTTCCAGGGCGCCAAGTACATCAGCTATCTCCTCACCCCGACGACCGTATGCCTCGCCATCCCCCTCTACGAGCAGATGACGCTTCTCAGGCGCAACTTCAGGGCGATCTGCGCGGGCATCCTCTCGGGCGTCCTTCTGAGCATGCTCACGATCCTCGCGCTCGCGTTTCTTTTCGGGCTGGATCATGAGATCTATGTGACGCTTCTGCCCAAATCCATCACGATGGCGATCGGCATGGGCGTCTCCGAGGAGCTCGGCGGGATCGTGACCATCACCATCGCCGTCATCGCGGTCACGGGCGTCTTCGGAAACATGATCGCCGAGCCCGTCTGCCGGATTTTCCGGATCCGGGAGCCCGTGGCGCGGGGCATCGCGATCGGCACGGCCTCCCACGCCATCGGGACCGCCCGCGCGATGGAAATGGGCGAAATCGAGGGCGCCATGAGCAGCCTTTCCATCGTGGTGGCCGGCATCGTGACGGTCGTCGCGGCCTCCGTTTTCGCGCAGTTCCTTTGAAACAGGGCGCCGGCTCTCCTCCATTCGGTACAAACCGGGCGCGCCGCGGTTGCGGCGCGCCCGGTTCCTCTTTTTCCATGTACTACTCGGGTTTTCCGATCTTCAGTTCCCGGAGCTTCTCCCCCACGGGCTCCAGTTTTTCGCCGGCGCGCAGGAGCGTGCCCTTGACGCGCTCCATCTCGCCGATGATATGGGCCGCGGTGGCCTCGTAGTCCGTCCGTCCGGCATCGAAGGTGCGCTTTGCCTCTCCCAGGAGCAGCGCGAGCTGTGCGCGCAGGGCCTCGGCCTCGGCAGCGGCCGTGTGCTCGATCTCGGCTGCGCGGCGGTGGGCGTCGATCTCCACGGCGGCCAGGCGCTCCCTTAACTCCCGGTAGGCGGCCGCGTCCGGTTCGGCTTCATCCAGCCGTTTCTGCAGCCGCGCGAGATCCTCTCCGGCGGCGGCCGCGTCGGCATGCGCCCCCTCCAGCGCGGCGCGAAGCGCCTCCCGGTCCTCGCAGGCGGAGGCGAGCGCGTCGCGCTCGGCCTCCAGCGCGGCCACGCGCGCCGTCTGCGCCGCAAGCTGCATCTCGAGATCGTCGCGCTCGGCTTTCAGCGCCTCGCCGGCCTTTCTGCTCTCGTCGAGCCGCTCCTGCGCCTCGCCGGCGGCGTTTTCGATGTAATCGAGCACGTCCTGCCGGTGAAAGCCACCCAGCGCCGTACGAAACCGTCTGTTCTCCAAAACGGTTACCCTCCTTCAAAGGTCAGAAAATGTTTGCCCGCCGTTTCTCCTTCCGCGGCGCGTCCGGAACGCCTCCGCGCGCGGAAGCCATCGTTTTCTGTCAGTATACCACGCGGGGGAAAGAATTGGCAACCGGAATTTAGGTCGGGTCCCCGGCGCCGCCCGGGAGCGACGGATGAACGTATGCGGTGCTGTATGTCGTATAGACCACCATACCGGGTTTGGCTCCGGCCGGTTTTTTTACAAAGCGCACGGGCGTGTAGTCGACCGGGACGTTTTCCCCCGCGCGGGCCTGGGAGTGGTACGCGGCCACGCGCGCCGCCTCGGTCATGCTCTCCCGGTCCGGCGCCTGTCCTTCCGCGCAGAGGATGACGTGCGCGCCGTGCTGTTTCTGGACATGGAACCAGACGTCGTCCTTCCGCGCGGTTTTGAGGGTGAGCCGGTCGTTTTCGGTGTTGTTCCGGCCGGCCAGGATGCGAAGCCCGGCCGAGGAGCGGTATTCCAGCGGCTTTGCGGCCGGCGGCTTCTGCCGCTTCGACGCTTTGGCGGCGCGGCGGAGGTAGCCACCCGCCTCCAACTCCGCGCGGATCTCCAGAAGGTCGCGCTCGCTCTCCGCGCGCGTGAGAGCGTCCAGGACGCTCTCGAGATAGGAAAGTTCGGTCTCCCCTTCGGCAAGCTGCGCGGTGAGAAAGCGCTCGGCGTTTTTCGCCTTGTTGTAGCGCTTATAGTAGGCGGCCGCGTTCTGCTGCGGCGTTTTGAGCGGGTCGAGCGGGATTCTGACCTCGGCCCCGGCCGGATCGTAATAGTTCCCGGTCACAAGCGCCGCCATGCCGCGCGACATGGCGTGGAGGTTCGAGGTGATGAGATCACCCATCTGCCGGAGCGTCTCGCGGCCGTACGTGGCCTCCAGCTCCTTCTGCTGCGCGGCGCGCTTGCGCGCCGCGCGGTCGCGCAGGGAGGAGACGGTCCGGCGCATGTCCGCGCTCCTCTGCGCCATGCGCCGGCGCAGCTCGCGCTCGCCGTAAAAGCGGTCCAGGAGCGCAGAAAAGGAGGGCAGCGTTTCGACCGCGGTCTCCGCTCCATACTGGGCGATGGGAAAGCAGGTAAAGTCCACGGGCTCGCCGCCGCGGGCGAGCAGCGTCGGCGTGAAGCGTCCGGCGCGCACGTCCTGGAGAAACCCCGAGAAGACCTGCGGTGCCTTTGTTCGGCGCGCTTCCTCCAGCAGCAGGAAACGGCAGTCGGCATCCCCTCCGATGCGGTGGGCCAGCTCCCGGCATAAAAGCGGCGAGACGCCGCCGAAGGTCGCCAGCAGCCAGTCGGAGACCCGCGCTTCCGGCGGCGCCGCGCCAAAGAGCAGCGCGAGCTCCGTTTCCGGGAGCGAGAAGGGGTCCCGCTTCTTCTGCGGCGGCGGCAGGCGGTAAAAGAGACCCGGCAGTACGGGCCGCTCGGGGTTCTTTTCCGCGTCCACCCGGCGCAGGCAGTCCGTCACGCGGCCCTCCCCGTCCAGCAAAATCAGATTGGAGCGCGGGCCCATCGCCTCGAGCACCAGGGCGCGCCGGACGGGTTCGCCGAAGTCGTCCGTGCCGTCCACCGAAAGCGTGACCACGCGCTCGTTCGGCGTCTGGGTCACGGACGCGATACGCCCGCCCACGAGATGCTTGCGCAGCAGCATGCAGAACATGGGCGGCGTCATGGGGTTCTCGCGATTTTTACCGGTCAGCTGGATGCGCGCGGACTGCGGACTCGCGCACAGGAGAATCCGGACGCTCCCCGCGCCGCCGCGCAGGAGCAGGAGCACCTCGTCCCGCCCGGGCTGAAAGATCTTATCAATGTGCGCGCCGGCGACCGCGCTTTCCAGCTCGCGGACCACGGCGCCCAGGCAAACGGCGTCAAGCGGCACGTTACCCACCTCCGGGTTATTCAGTCGAATCCAGTATACCCGCCCGGCGGGCAAAAGTCCATGCTTTTCCCTTGCGGGCCGCCGGCGGAGGCTTCCGGCGCACCTCCCCCCACGGTATGCGGCGCGCCGCGGAACCCCGCAACGCAGACCTTTATGCGCGAGGACACGTCGCGAGGAGCGAAGAATAGCGCCATACGGCGTTTCGTGCATGCGGGCCGTCTCCGGGCCGCGCGCATGCTTTCGGGCCGCGGCCAGCCGTGTGGGCGGTATCGACAGTTTTTGTCACGCTTCCGCACGGCAAAAAAAGCGGGCCATCCTTTGCAGGATGGCCCGTTGCCGGAGGCGGGGAGAGTACGGACAGCGCTGCTTTTCCTCCGGCAGGGCGGATCGCCCATGGATTGGTTCGGCTGCGGGTTCTATTGTAGCGCGGCTTTGCGGCGGAGGCTGTCGAATCCGCGTTTCATTCACAAAAAATTCTCAAATAACATTGCATTTTCCCGTGCGCTTTTCAGAAGGCTATGATATAATTTAACCGAGGGGAACCTCCTCTCAAATATCCCCCTTGGGAGATAGGAGCTGAAACAGATGAAGTTCGTATTTCGTGACAAGAAGGTCGACCTCTCCGAACGGGTCCATGAGTATGCGGAGAAAAAGGTCGGAAAGCTGGACCGGTATTTCAAGTCCGGGGCCGAGGCGCTTGTCGCCTTCGGCGTGGAAAAGGACAACCGGTGCACCGTCGAACTTACGGTACGCTCCGGCGGCACGCTCTTCCGCGCGGAAGAGAGCACCACCGGAGACATGCGCGCCGCCATCGACGCCTCCGTCGCTACCATCGAACGTCAGATCCGCAAAAACAAGACCCGTCTGGCAAAACGCCTGCGCCAGGACGCCTTCCCCGCTACTCCGACCGGCCCTGCCGCCCCGGCCGCGGAAGAGGAGGAAGCCTACGTCGTGGTGCGCACCAAACGCTTCCCCCTAAAGCCCATGACCGTGGAGGAAGCCATTTTGCAGATGAACCTCGTCGGCCACACCTTTTTCGCTTTCCGCAACCAGGAAGCGGACGGCGCCTTCGCGGTGGTCTACGCCCGTCACGACGGCGGATACGGTCTTCTGGAAGACGTGGAATAACTGTTTTCTCTCTTGATTCACCATTGCGGGGCGGCTTGCCGCCCCGCAATTTTTTGGAAGGAGGACCCGACGTGGACCGAACCATCCTGCATTGCGACTGCAACGGTTTTTACGCCGCCGTGGAGACCGTGCTAAGGCCGGAACTCGCCGCCGTGCCGATGGCGGTCTGCGGCGAAGCGGATAAGCGCCACGGCATCATCCTCGCCAAAAACGAAAAAGCGAAGGCGTTCGGCGTCAAGACCGCCGAGACCATCTGGCAGGCAAAACGAAAATGCCCGGGGCTCGTCCTCGTCCCGCCGCACCACGCGCAGTACCGGCGCATGAGCGAAAAGGTCAACGCGATCTACGGACGGTTCACCGATCTCGTGGAGCCCTTCGGCATCGATGAGAGCTGGCTGGACGTGACCGGCACCACGCACCTTTTCGGAGACGGGAAAACCATCGCCGACACGCTGCGCGATACCGTCCGGCACGAACTGGGTATCACCATCTCGGCGGGCGTCTCCTTCAACAAGGTTTTCGCCAAGCTGGGCAGCGACTATAAAAAACCGGACGCCACCACGGTCATTACAAAAGAAAATTTCCGTGCCGTTCTCTGGCCGCTCCCGGCCTCCGACCTTCTCTTCGTGGGCCGTGCGGCGGAAAAGGTCCTCTCCGGGATGGGCATCCACACCATCGGCGAACTGGCCGCAGCCGACAAAGCGCTTCTGCACGGCGCCCTCGGCAAGCTCGGGGACACGCTCCACCGCTACGCGAACGGACTGGATGACGCTCCCGTCCGCCCGGAGGGCGCGCGGGAGCTCAAATCCGTCGGAAACGGGATGACGTTCTCACGGGACCTCGTCGGGATCGCGGCGCTTCGCGCGGCGCTTTTGCCTCTGGCGGACGAGGTGGCCGCCCGGATGCGGAAGCACGGGGTCAAGTGCCGCGCGGTACAGCTCCAGATCCGCGACCCGTCCTTCAAGACCATCTCCCGGCAGCGGCAGCTGGAGGTCCCGAGCGACCTTTCCTCCGAACTGGCCGCGGCTGCGCTCTCCCTCCTCCGGCAAGGCTGGCCGGACGGTAAACCCGTGCGCATGCTCACGCTCACGGCGCTCTCCCTCCTCCCCGCCGAAGAGGCCGGGGAACAGCTCACCCTCTTCGACGACGGGGCCGCGGCCGCGCGGGAGAAGCGCGAGCGTCTGGAGCGGGCGCTCGACCGCATCCGCGCGCGTTACGGGCCGGGGGCCATCACCGGAGGCGGCACCCTGCACTCCCCCGACGACTGACCGGGCGCCCAGTCGCGCCCCTCCTTCTTCCGTCCGTGCGTTAAAATTTTTTAAAAATCTCTTTACAAAACGCGCCTTTTATGTTACCTTGATGAAAATGATTCCTATTATATTTAAGGAGGAGCGAATGTGGCGCAAACACGGTACAGCAAAAAGCGGGAGGCCGTGCTCAACGCTATCTGCAGTACGAAGGCGCATCCCTCGGCGGAATGGGTTTACAAACAGCTGCGTCCGGACTATCCGGGCATCAGCCTCGGAACGGTTTACCGCAACATTTCGCGTTTCAAGGAAGAAGGCCGCGTTGTTTCGGTCGGCGTAGTCAACGGGGAAGAACGGCTGGACGGCTGCACCGAACCGCACGCGCATTTCATCTGCACCCGCTGCGGCGCGGTCATAGACCTGTGCGAGCCGGAGACGGGCGGACGGCTCATCGACGCCGTCCACCGGGAACTCGGCGCGCAGGTGGACCACTGGAACCTCGTTTTTTTCGGTATCTGCAAGGACTGCAGAAATTGTTAGACGGGGCCGGAACGGCGGAGCGAAACGGGCCGTATGCGCTTTTTGAGAAGGCGCTTGGATCTGTACGAAAAAAATCAAAAAAGAAACGCCGCGTGGTATCCACGCGGCGTTTCTCGTTTTTCGTTTACGGGCAGCGCAGACAGCCGTCCTCCAGGCAGAAGGACGAACACTCGGTACAGTCATGCGCGGTCACGGGGCGGATGCTGCACCCGACGCTGATCTCCTGCAGAGAGCAATAGTTTCCGTTCGTGGAGTGATGCGCGCACTGGGACACGCTGCAGCGGATGCTGGGGTTCTTTTTGTCGTTCATACCGATTCCTCCTTTGGTTCTGGAGATAGTATGAACCGCATGCGGCGCTCTATGCGCCGCCGGGACACGATTGGCGCAATCATCGCGCAGATGCGAGATATTTCCAGTTTGTTTTTTCTTTATCCGCTCCGAAAAAGGAGCTGCTCCCGCACTCCTGAAAAAGCCGCTTCTCGGCTTTTTCAGGAGGCTGTTTTATTTTCCATATTCTTCCAGCGTACGAATGGCCTCGATATACCCCGCGAAACCCATACCCTTGATCGTGCGCACGCAGGCCATGCCGACGTAGGAGATCTTCCGGAACGCCTCGCGGTCCTCCACGTCCGAGAGATGGACCTCCACCGTTGGGACGCCCGCGGCGCGCACCGCGTCCAGGAGCGCCACGCTCGTATGGGTATACGCGCCGGGGTTGATGACGATGCCGTCGAACCTGCCGCGCGCCTCCTGGATCCAGTCCACCAGGACGCCCTCATGGTTCGTCTGGCGGCATTCCAGGATGAGACCGCGCGCTTCCGCATAGTCGTAGAGGCTCGCAACGAGTTCCCGGTAGGTGCCGGTGCCATAGATTTCCGGCTCCCGGACGCCCAGCAGATTGAGGTTGGGCCCGTTTAAGACCATGATCTTCATGCTTCCCACTCCTTTGCGATTTCATCCGCCGCCGTTTCGGGCGCGCCGTTGCAGTCGATCCGTGCGTCCGAGATCGCCTCGTAAATGCCGCGCCGCGCCTCAAAGAGCCGCTTTACAGCCTCCGGCGAGCGCGAGAGCGGCCTGCCGTCCGAAGCGAGCTTCTCCGTGTCGCGCAACAGATAATAGAGCTTCCCGTTCTGCCGCATCAGGAAACGGTTCTCCGGCCGCAGGACCGCGCCGCCGCCGCAGGCGACGACCGCGCCGTGTTCTTTTCCGACGCGCCGGAGCGCCTCCGTCTCCAGATCGCGGAACGCGTTCTCCCCCGCCCCGGCAAAGATGTCCGGGATGCGCCGCCCGGCGGACCGTTCGATCTCCGCGTCCAGATCGACGAAGGGGCGCTCCAGCCGCGCGGCGAGCATTTTCCCGACCGTCGTCTTCCCGCAGCCGGGCATCCCAATGAGGATGAGATTGCGCTGCATGCGCGAAAGACGCGAAAGGCATTGCTCCGTCAATTCATCCGGCAGGCTCTGCCCCGTGAAAAGTTCCGCGGCGTACTTCGCCTGCGCGGCGAGCATCGGAAGCCCGCCCGTCGCGGGGATCCCGAGGGTGCGCGCGCGCGCGACGAGAAGCGTCGTGAGCGGATTATACACCACGTCCACCACGCCGGAAAGGCGCGGGAAGCGCGAAGGGTCCGCGACGCACCGCTCCGTGTCCGGGTACATCCCGACGGGCGTGGTATTGAGGAGAATCTCCGCGTCCTCGTGGCGGGAGAGGTTTTCGTAGTTGTTCTCCCCCGCTCTGGAGACGACCACGATCTCCCGCGCACCGGCGTCCTGCGCCACGGCACATGCCGTGTGAGAGGTGCCGCCGCTGCCGAAGACGAGCACCTTGCGCCCGGCGAGGGAGATCCCCGCGCGCGCGATGCAGAATTTCATCCCGCCGTAGTCCGTATTGCAGCCGAAAAGCCGGCCGTTCCGGTTCACGACGGTGTTCACCGCGCCGATGCGCACGGCGCGCGGGTCCACCTCGTCGCACAGGGAGAGCGCCAGACGCTTATACGGGATCGTCACGTTGACGCCGTCAAAGTCCCGCGCCGCGAAAAATGCGCGCGCGGCGTCCTCGTCCATGGGCCAAAGCGCGTAATCACAGCCCCACATCCACTTGTGGAGCAGCGGCGAAAAGCTGTGCCCCAGCGTTTTCCCGACGAGCCCCGTCTTCATGCTTCGCTGTAGGCGCCCAGGAAAGTCATCTGCTCGGCGGTCTGCGTCAGGTCGCACAGGAGCCGGACGTCCGCCTCCCTGCGCACGTCCGCCGCCACGTCGGCGTAAAACAGAAATTCAAAATCGTGGCCCGGGATGGGGCGGCTTTCGAGCTTGCTCACGTCCATGCCGACGGAGGCGAACTGGGAGAGCACCTCGCACAGAGCGCCGGGGCGGTGCGCCGTGCGGAACATGATGCTCACCTTGTCCGCGCCCTCGAAAATCTGCATGTCGCGCGCGATACAGA
>Ga0116152_10004989_pt1 | contig 10394 bp, 4 predicted proteins | sample AD_UKC119_MetaG_FD_89894 | JGI IMG/M metagenome (GOLD analysis project Ga0116152, IMG submission 89894) | Active sludge microbial communities of municipal wastewater-treating anaerobic digesters from Hong Kong - AD_UKC119_MetaG | ecosystem: Engineered > Bioreactor > Anaerobic > Digestate...
AGCTTCGGAACCTCCTGCCCGCAGGAACTCGACTTGGCACAGGCGATCGTTGCGCGCGTTCCTTCGATCGAGAAGGTCCGCATGGTCAACTCCGGCACTGAGGCCGTCATGAGCGCGATCCGTGTGGCGCGCGCCGCTACGGGGCGAGCGCTCATCGTGAAGTTTGCGGGAGGCTATCACGGTCACGCCGACGGCATGCTCGTCAAGGCGGGCTCTGGCGCAGCGACGCTGGGCCAGCCCGACTCACCCGGCGTCACGGACGCGGTCGCCGCGCAGACGCTCACAGCGACTTATAACGATCTTTCGTCCGTGCAGGTTCTCTTCTCCGAGCGCGGCGACGATATCGCGGCCGTTATCGTCGAGCCCGTCGCGGGCAACATGGGTGTCGTACCACCGGCGGCCGGCTTTCTCGAAGGTCTGCGCGCGATCACACGGGAACACGGCGCCCTCCTGATCTTCGACGAGGTCATGACGGGATTTCGCCTCTCGGCCGGGGGCGCGCAGACGTTGTTCGACATCGATCCCGACCTGACGACATTCGGCAAGATCATCGGCGGCGGCATGCCTGTTGGCGCCTACGGCGGCTCCTCTCAATACATGGATCTCGTGGCGCCGATCGGTCCCGTTTACCAGGCGGGGACACTCTCTGGCAACCCGATCGCCATGACGGCGGGTCTCGCGACACTGGAGCTGCTCACGGACGGCGCCTATCGCCAGCTCGAACAGCTCGCCGCCCATCTCGAAGACGGCCTGAATCGCGCGATTCGCGACACGGACACGCGCGCCTGCGTGCAACGCGTCGGATCGATGCTCACGTTGTTCTTCGGCGCCGATCGCGTGGCGAACGACGCCGACGCCAACGCGACGGACGCCGCGAAGTTCGCGGCCTTCTTCCACGGTATGCTCGATGCGGGAATACACCTGCCACCCAGTCGGCACGAGGCGTGGTTCCTGTCCCTGTCGCACGACCACGCCATCGCGGACGCGACCATCGCCGCGGCGCATCATGTTCTTGAGAGTATTCGCTGAAGAATCGACGATCAGCCGCGGTTCGTCCGCGCGCCTCATGAATGGAGTGGCCACAGGCGTTTGACGTTACGTCATCTTCGTAGGAGAGGCGCCGCCTCCCCGCTGCCGGCAAATATCCGCTTCCCCCGAGCAATTGCGAGGGGGTAGCATGAAGGACCGGAGGCAGGCTCGTGGGCACGCAAAGACGATTTTGCAGTTTGCGCCCAGTGTGGATCACGACAGCGGTCCTCACCTGGGCGCCGATCGCGCCTTCAATCGCCCAGTCGCAGGACACTCCCGTCGATCCCAGCGAGGTCCGCGCGCTTGAGCGCCAGATGGCCGACCTGCGATCCAATGCGGAATACAAACTGACGATCCCGCTCGCCGAGCGGATCGTGGCGATGATTGAATCGTCAGAGAACGCCTCGATCTGGGAGCTGGACGACGCCCGCCGCCGCGTGGTCACGCTTACGCGAATCGCGTCCCTGAGTTCGATTGACCAATGCGCATTCGCTGAATCGGATCGCGCGTTGGCGGAGCGCGACTTCGGGCTGATCTCACGCGCCGTCGACACGCGATCCCGACTGCTGGGCCGTGATCATCCTGAAACGCTTGCCGCGCTGAACGCGATGGCGGATCTCAATCTCGATCGCGGTCAGATCGCCGACGCGGAGCTCATTCTCCGACGCGCCATCGAGGCGCTTCGTCGGGAACTGGGCAAAGCGCATCCCGCAACGCTCCATTGCATGACGCGACTCGCCATCGTAACGCACTACCAGGGCCGGTTCGACGAATCGGTGCGCATGTTTCGGCAGATCGTCGAGCTGAGGCGGCGATTCCAGGGTCGAGATCACATCGACACACGCGGGGCCGAGGTCAACCTGGCCCGGATGCTCTACGAACTGGAGCGATACGCGGAGTCCGAGGCCCACTACGCCGAACTTCTGACATGGTTCCAACGGCGTTACGGAGAATCCCATCCGATCACGCTGAACTGCATGGGCAGCCTCGGTTGCGCAATGCGCGCCCAGGGGAAGCTGAACGAAGCCGAACGCCTCCTTCGACGGCGCGTTGAGATCGAACGCCGGGACAACCAGGATCCGCTTGACGATGTCGATGGACTTCACGCCCTGGCGATGCTCCTGCTGGCGAAGGGACCGCTGGACGAGGCGGAGGCTGTCTGCCTCGAGGCGATCGACGCGCACAAGCGGCTGAAGAAACCCGAGGATCACAAGCTCGTCAGCCTGCTGAACGCTCTTGCCGAAATTCAATACGCCCGGGGGCGATTCGCGGACGCCGAAGCGACCTGGCGCCGCTCGGCTGATGTCTTCGAGCTCGTTCGCGGGCGAATCGGCCATTCAGGGTTCGAGCGCATCCGATTCACGGCGGAGGCGTCGCCCTTTTTCCGACTGGCCGCGTGTCTCGCTCGCAATGAGAAGCCCGTCGAGGCGTGGCGGCGACTGGAACAGGGACTGGCCCGCGGTCTGATCGACGCAGTCGGCGCCGACGCCGATCGACTGACGGACGACGAGCGGACCGAGCGATTGCGGCTCCTGTCAGCGATCAGCGCGGCGGAAGAGACGATCGCCGTTGAGTCAGAGGATGAACCTGACGAGACTCGAGATTCCGGGAACGGCCTGCGCGAACGCAACGCCCGCCGCGCCGCGCTGCTCGAATTCGATACGCGAATGGCGACGATCCATGGCGCGCCCAGCTCACATCCATTCGAACTGCATCGGATTCAGGCGAATCTGCCGGAGCGCACAGCGATCATCGCGTGGATTGATAATCCGACGCCGCCCGGCTCGTCATCGCTTCAAAGCGAACATTACGCGTGTGTTCTGCGTCGCAACGGCGATCCCGCCTGGGTTCGTCTTCGAGGCCACGGCGACAACGGCGCGTGGACAGCGCAGGACACGTCGCTTGCACACCGCGTTTCGTCCGACATTGCGCTGCGACCCACGGCGCGCGTGGGACTCGACGCGGACCTCGACGCACTTCGCGTGCAGCGACTGAAACCTGTCGAGTACCTGCTCGACGGGATCACACATCTGATCGCCCTCCCCGTCGGTGATATGGGGCGCGTCCCGCTTCAGGCCCTGACTCAGGCGTACAGCGTCAGCTACGCGCCATCCGCGACAGTCTTCGCGCGTCTCGTTGAACGGGACAAGTCGCCGGACACGCCGCATCCACGCCGTACGTTGTTGGCGCTGGGCGATCCGATCTATGCCCAAACCAACGACGCGGCGCAACGACTGGTCGGCTCGGGTCACGAAGTTCGCTCGATCGCGCAGTTTTTTGACGGCGCCTCGAGTGAATCGACGAGCGCCGGGGGCGCGACACTCCTGCTTGGGCCGGACGCAACGGAAACCGCGCTTCAGCGTCTGGCCACCAACGGAAGCCTCCGCCGGTACGGCTATATCCACCTGTCGGCCCACGGTCTGCTCGATGACTTCCTGCCATGGCGCTCGTCGCTGCTGCTCTCATCATCGACGGCGAGTGAAACGACCACGCCCGTTTATGACGATCGCCTGTCCGCCGGCCAGATTGCGCAGACGTGGCGACTGAACGCCGAACTGGTCACCCTCAGCGCGTGCGAGACGGCGCTGGGCAGATCGGAGGGTGGCGAGGGCTTCGTCGGATTCTCGCAGGCCCTGTTCGCCAGCGGCGCCCGCTCCCTCGCCCTCAGCCTCTGGAAGGTCGACGACGCCGCCACGGCGCTGCTCATGAGCCGATTCTACGAAAACCTGACCGGCTCATTTTCGGATGAACGCCACGTCCCGGGCGCCGCGTATCCGGCATCGCAACCCATGCCGAAATGCGACGCCCTTGTCGAGGCGAAACAGTGGCTTCGAACGAACACGCCGGATCAGAACAAGGCGGCGCTTCAGCGACTCGGCTTCAACCTGGATGGCGACGCGGAGCGCCTGGCGTCCGAGCGTGGCGGCATCCGGATATCCGGCGAACGGCCGCAGGTCTCCTATGACTACTCGGATCCACACTACTGGGCCGCCTTTGTGCTGAGCGGCGATCCGAATTAGCGGCAGAGTCTATTCAGAGAGGCGGCCGTCACTCATCGAAAGATAATGCGCCTCGCAGTCCAGCGCCTCGGCCAGCTTCTCACATAATTCGGCGACGCGCCGGTCGTTTGTCGCGTCGTCATCACCCAGGTCGACAGGGGCGACATCCACGTCGGCAAGACGATCCGCCAGAGATGTCGGCGACACCAGGAGTATGGCGTAGCGACGGCGATTTCGGGCGACGCCAGGGTCCATGACGGCGTAACGGCCAAACGTCGCCGTATTCTCGACCTGTTTGTTCTCAAGGAGCGTGATCCGCCCGGCCGCGTCTGCGACCAGCAGACTCACCCAGGCGGGACGGCGCAATCGCATTGTCACTTCGAAATCGGTCTCGTCCACATCTTGCGCGTCAGAGCGTGTCAGATCGGGGCCGAGCAGGCGCACGCGACCCTCCATCCACGTGTCACGCGGCCAGATGGTAACGATCATGATCGTCGCGGCGGTCGCAAGAGTCGCCAGTCCGAGTGTCCACAATCGAAGCTTGCGTTTTCGCCGTGTCGAGAGACGAGGCGTCGCGCCCGCATCGGCGACGTATCGACAGACATCCCGACAGGACTCGCATTCGGCGGCATGTGAACGCGTCGCCTCCAGGCGCGCCCCCACCAGCTTGCCATCGAGATACGCCGCAAGCGTCATGGCGTCTGGGCAATCGTCCGACGTCGAGTGTGTTTCGAGCTGAAGTGAGGCGAGCTGCAGGATCGCGTCCGCGCGATCAATGCGCAAACGACAGGTTGCACACGAGTCCACGTGGCGCCGAATCGCGGGCGGGCGCTCCGACGACGTGTCATCCGCCGCGAGCCAGTTCGCAATCTCCGCTTCCGTCAGATGGCCGTCCGTCATTGATTCACACACGCCGATCGGCGCCGTCGCCCTAGGGCAGTCCCTTCCCGCGAAGGCACTCGAGCACTTTCTGGTTCGCGTCGCTCAGGGCGCCTCGCACGCGCCCCGCCGAAATGCTGAGGCTCGCCGCGACCGCCACGACACTCAGCGCCGCCAGACGGATCGCCGCAAAGACCTCGCGTTCCCGTCCCTGCAGAATCGCCGCGCAATCACGAACGGCCTGAAGCAGTTCACCACGCTCGATTCGCGACAACGATCCGCCATCAGCGTCTGTCACCGCCTGGCGACGTAACGCGTCGTATCGTCGGATCGCATCGTCCTCGGCACGCTCGCGCCGTTGGTAATTCAACGCGCGGCGGACACTGATCACGGCCAGCCAGCGCGTGAACGATGCGATCGACGGGTCGTACCGCGACAGGCTTTGATGAGCATCGCGCCAGACGTCCTGGACGACGTCGCAGACGGCGTCACGACGATCCGGCCCCAGCACGTTTGACACATGGGCCGTCACAAACGCTTGAAAATCGTCATGCAGCGTTCGAAAGGCCTCCTCGTCGCCATCGGCGGCGCGTCGTATCAGATTTTCCAGGTCATTCGCCACGACAGCCCACCTTCGTCGAACGCCCGCCCTCAACGACGTCGACGCCAACCTAACGGCGCCGCCCCCGCCGCGCCAACCTTGAAATCCTCAACCCGTTGCAATTCGCCCTGAAACCACTCGTCGATTCGCATACGACGATCTCGGCAAGTGAAAACGGCGTGACGATGTCGGTCCATTCACCTCGCATTACGAGCGACGCGCGTTCGCGTTCCTCGCATGCCGGTCAACGGGCCTCCATCACCACGCCGCCACAATCCTCCTGAAGATCAGGCGTCAGGATTGCAGGGTGGGTTCTGCTGGCAGGTCGACCCGAAGCCCAGCGGCTGACCGCCAAATATCTGGCAGCACTCGGGATCCAGATCGCCGCATCCACCGTCCGGGAAGCAGCACGCCTGCGGCGGCAGACACATGCTGCCGGGGCCCGCCGGCGTTCCGCCCGCAATGAGGCAGCACTCGAACGGGACATCGATGCACAATCCGTTCGGGAGGCAGCACTTCTCCGGCGGTGTGCACACACTGCCCGGTCCCAGGGGTTGTCCCCGCCTGTTGAGACAGCATTCCGGATCCGTCTCGATGCAACTCATGTCCGGCAGACAGCACGCCTCTGGCGGGGCGCAGAACGAACCCGGGCCAATCGGAAAGCCGCCCGACAGGAAGCAGCACTGCGGCTCCAGATCCGCACAATCTCCATTTTCGAAACAGCACTTCTCCGGCGGCAGGCAAGGCGCCCCGACGTCGAGGGAGGTCCCGCCCGCCATGACGCAGCATTCAGGATCGCTCTCAATGCAAACGCCATCGGCGAGACAGCACTTCGCGGGCGTCGAACACGCCGACCCATCGCCCTGCGCCGTTCCGCCCCGCTGCTCGCAGCATAGCGGATCGGCGTCGATGCACTCGCCTGAAGGCAGGCAGCATTTCTGCGTTCCTGTGCACAGCGCAAACCCTCCGAGGTTGCTTCCGCCGAGCAGGGCGCAACAGGGCGGCGCCGCGAAGACACACGCGCCATCCGGCAGGCAGCACGCCTCGGGTTCCATGCACGCGGACCCCGGTCCCAGCGCGGCGCCCGACAGCAGATTGCAGCATTCTGGATCTGTCTCGATACAGGTTCCATCCGGCAGGCAGCACGCCTCCGGCAATTGACATGTCTGTCCGGGAAACGCCGTTCCGCCAGCGAATGCGCAACAATCCGGATCCGTCTCGACGCAACCGCCATCCGGCAGACAGCATTTCGACGGTGGCAGATCGCAGAGCGATCCCACCGGTCCCGGCTGCCCCATGGCGGCGAGACAGCACTGACGATCCGTCTCGATGCACGACGCGTCCGGCAGACAGCAACGAACCAGCGGACCACACATCGCTCCGGCAATCGACTCACCGCCCTGCGCGTCGCAGCAGTCGGGATCGAGATCCTGGCAGGTCCCGTCAGGGAAGCAGCACTTCGTCGGCGGCTGACACTGAGCGCCCGCAATTGACTGTCCGCCGTCCAGCGCACAGCACGCCGGCGCCAGGTCCATGCACGTCCCGTCCGGCAGGCAGCACTTTGTGGCGGGCGCGCACGTCGTGTTCAGGCCCGCTGGGCGACCACCCGCGTTGAGGCAGCACACGCCGTCCAGCACGCGACAGCTCCCATCGGGGAAACAGCACGCCTGCATGTCGCAGGGAACGCCGGCGCCCTGGAAGACGCCACCCGCATTGAGACAGCACGCCTGCGTCGTCACGATACACGTGTCATTCGGCAGGCAGCATGCGCCCGCCATTCCACACGTCGTTCCCGCTCCCTGCGGCATGCCATTCAAAGGGGCGTCCGTGCAGCAGAAGGGATCGGCCATGACGCACACGCCACTCGGCAGACAGCAGGCCTCGGGCGGGGCGCACGTTCCCGGTCCGTCCGGCGAACCACCCGCCGTCACGCAACAGCGTGGATCGAGATCCTGACAGCTTCCATCGGGGAAGCAGCAGGCCTCGGGCGTCATGCACGCTGTAGCGACGCCCAGATAGGTTCCGCCGCGGCTGACGCAGCAGCCAGGCGCCACGTTCTCTTCACAGTCGCCATCCGGAAGGCAGCACGCCCCCTTCTCGCACGTGACGCCGGGAACGGGATCCCAGTTCGCCGCCACGCCATCGACATCAAGACATGGCGCGATGTTGCAGGCGATCGATGCGGGGCCACCGCAGGCGCCCATCGGCGCGCTGCAATCGGCGTAGGACATGACAATCGTGCCGGGCGCCAACGGAATGACATCCATCCCGCCCGTCGTTGTCACGATCACGCCACCGCCGCCAGGCGCATGCGACACGTAGGTTCCCGTCGCAAGTGGAATCGATGTCAGCGCGCCGCCACTCAGGTTGTAGATAACGCTGTCCGTGTAGACCAGGGTCCCGGAAACAGGTCCGTTTGTATAGGAATCGGGCCGGACCCCGGGAACGACCGGGGCCGGAATGACGACCTGAAAGTCGCCCAGTCCGGACGAACCGACGAGCGTTGTCACGCCCGTGATCTCGTTGTGAGTCTCCACGACGAGCGTGAAAATGTTGTTGCAACCCGTACAGGCCGCCGTTCCCGCGGCGCTGATCGGGACCGACGAACAGGACGTCCCGTTGGCGCCGCCGGCGATCAGTCGGTCCAGGAACGGCTGAATGTCGAGACTGTCGACGATCGCGTCGTTGTTGAGATCGGCGCAATGGCTCGGCGTGTCGCTCAGCAGCGCCGCGACGAATCCATCAATATCAGCAAATTCGACGACGCCATTGGCGTCCATGTCGCCGCGACAGGTCGCGCACGACGGATCGGCCGCCGGTCCCGGAAACAGCTGCTCGCTGTACCCGCCCGCGACGACGACGCCCACGGCGCGATCCGTCACGATAGCGGACTCCGCAATGCTCGGGAGACACACGCTTCCACCCGCGTGGACATTGCGTCCGGTCGCGACGTGCGTTGTCACGACACCTCCTGAAAGGACTTCAATGGCCGGCGCGTCCGTGAAGAGAATGACGGATTCGATCGAGATTCCGCTCGTCAGCACGCTCGATCCCGTTGCGCTCAGAATGCGGCCCGTCGTGGCGTAGCAGCCGGCGGGCGCGGCGCCGAGCTGGAGCGAATTGGGCCCCGTCTCGGTCGCCGCGTCGGGGAGAAGGAACGGCATATCGGATGTCGGACAGTCCGCCGCCCCGCCGCACTGGGCGAAGACCGGCGCCGCCCGGCTGGTCAGGCCCAACGTGAGAATTGCCGTGAGATAGGTGCAGTAACGCTGTCGTTGTCGGAGTTTCATCGCCGTCGCCTCCTCGCAGCCTGATCGCAGCCGTCGCCACAGGGTCGATCCCGTTACTTTCCGGCGGACCCGAGTCAGGTCAGTCCATGTCCGTTCGATCGCGCAGGACGGCGCAATCGAGTCATCAGAGAACACACTGTCACCGTGGCGAAACGGCTGTCCCCGATTCAGCGTTCACGGCGCACAAGGCGGGCGCTCGGCGAAAAAGCAAGAAAAAGTGAAATCTGGATCAGGGAGTTCGTCGAGCGATGCGCAAATGGGTGGCCCGCCCCTTCAGGGGTGGGGGCGCGACGATGCGAATGCGATCGGCGCCGTCTGAACACCTGATGACTCTCGTTGCAATCGTATCGTCGCGCCCCCGCCACCGGAGGTGGAGGGCCACCCGGACGGGATCATACAGGTCGCATTGCGAATACGGGGAAACGTGAGAATCGTTTCACGATCGTGTACGATGCGCCATGATGAACGTCATCCCAGTCGCGCGATTCAGGTCATCCGGGAACCCCATGAAACCAACACGACTCACGCCACTCGTCGCGCTGTTGATTGCGACGCCGCTGAGCGCCGATCCACTTCCGAGATGGGCCCTCGGCCCCTTTCTTCGCCCCGCCGACGCGCAACCCGTGATTCGCCCCGACAAGGCGTCGGTCTTCTCATGCCCCATGAGCGATCGCGACATTCATTGGGAGGCGCTGCACACCTTCAATCCGGCGGCGGTCCTTCTCAACGAGCAAATCTGTGTGCTCTATCGCGCCGAGGATGACTCGGGCGAAATGCACATCGGCGGCCACACCTCGCGCCTGGGCCTGGCCACGAGCCGGGACGGCGTCACATTCGAACGCCGCCCCGCCCCCGTCTTCTTCCCGGCAAAGGACGATCAGCGCGACAACGAATGGGACGGCGGCTGCGAGGACCCGCGGATCGTGACGGCGCCCGACGGCTCATTTGTGATCACCTACACGCAGTACAACAAACGAAGCGTGCGACTCGGCGTGGCGACGTCGAAGAATCTCGTCCACTGGGAAAAGCGAGGCTCGGCCTTCCGCGGCACACGCTACGAGAACCTGGCGACGAAGTCGGCGGCCGTCGTTCACGAGGTCAAAGATGGCCAACTTGTGGCGGCAAAGATCGACGGCAAATACTGGATGTATTTCGGCGAGGCGCAGGTGAACGTGGCGACGTCCGACGATCTGACGCATTGGAAGCCACTTGAATCCGAGCCCGGAAAACTGCTGTCTTTGATCGAGCCGCGGATGGGCAGATTCGACAGCAAGCTGACGGAGGTCGGCCCGCAGGCGGTTCGGACGGACGCGGGGATCGTATTGATCTATAACGGCAAGAACGCCGAGAACGACGATCGCGACAAGCAGCTCAAGCCCGGCGTCTATTCATGCGGTCAGGTCCTCTTCGACGCAAAGGCGCCGACGCGCGTCGTCGATCGGCTGGACAAGCCCTTCTTCCAGCCCGAACTGACGTGGGAAGCCAGCGGTCAGTACGCCGCCGGCACGACATTCGCCGAGGGCCTCGTCTATCGCAACGGCGCGTGGTATCTCTACTACGGCTGCGCGGACAGCTTCGTCGGCGTCGCGATGTGCA
>Ga0116152_10004992_pt1 | contig 10388 bp, 8 predicted proteins | sample AD_UKC119_MetaG_FD_89894 | JGI IMG/M metagenome (GOLD analysis project Ga0116152, IMG submission 89894) | Active sludge microbial communities of municipal wastewater-treating anaerobic digesters from Hong Kong - AD_UKC119_MetaG | ecosystem: Engineered > Bioreactor > Anaerobic > Digestate...
CGGCGACCAGGGCCACCAGGCGCCGGGCGTTGGTAAGTTCTTTCATGTCAAGGTCCTTTCCAGTGCGGGAGACGTCAGGGGGATCGTTGCGCACGCCCCCTCGAACACCGCGTCGGGGCGCCGGTTCCCGCATGACGCAGGCGGGAGGCGGGGTGTTGCGCCTGATCGGCACGAAAAGGCGGCCGGTCCCCGAGGGGACCGGCCGTCGCGTCACGGGCCGCCGCGGGCCTAGACCAGCTCGAGCGTGTCCTCGAGCATGATGCTCAGCTGGGCCAGCGCCAGGTCCGAGGCGCCCAGCATGGCGGCCTCGTTGGTGGCGTCCAGCCGCAGCGAGGCGTCCTTCTCCAGGCCGATGCCCAGCTGCATGCACGCCTTGTCGGCCAACGCGACCAGGTTGATGAGCGTGCCGGCGTCGTCCAGGTTCTCGCCGTGGTGGTCGCGCACCACGTTGCAGTACACCTCGGGCAGGTTCCAGTGCCGGGCCAGGTCGTGGCCCAGGCGCGCGTGGCCCGAGTCGATCAGCTCGCGCAGCACGGCGCCGGGCACCGCGCCGGGCACCTCGCCCGAGGCCACCAGGTCGTCGACGATGCGCACCAGCAGCAGGCTGCCCACGTCGTGCAGCAGGCCGCCGATGAAGGCCTCGTTCTCGAGGTCCCGGAAGCCCAGCTTGCGGGCCAGCCACTGGGCGCCCATGGCCGCGGCGACGGCGTGGCTCCACAGGTCGGGAATCATCGCGCGCAATTCGGGGCTGCGGGCGGTGTAGGCCGCCTTCTCGGTGGACAGCACCGCCAGGCGCACGATCTCGGGGGCGCCCAGGCGCACGATGGCGTCGCGCACCGTGCGGACCTGCGACAGGCCGCCGTAGAACGAGCCGTTGGCCACGCGCAGGACCTCGGCCGTCAGGGCCTGGTCCGAGCTGATGATCTTCACCACGTCGTCCATGGAGAAGTCGGGATCGGTGGTCACGGCCTGCAGCTTGGCCGTGATCTGGTTGGCCGGGGGCAGGTCGACGCGGCCGTCGGCGATGCGCTGCTCGATCAGTTGCATGAGGGACGGTCCGGTGCTCATTCCTTCACTCCTTGCAGGCGACGGAGCTCCGTCAGGGGACGGGGGCGGGCGAGTCTCGGCAACGTGCGGATGATCTCGTCGAACGAGGTCAGCCCCAGCGTCGCCTTGCTGATCCCGTCCTCGAGCAGCGAGACCAGGCCCGTGCTCTCGACGCTGATGCGCCGGATCTCGTAGCTGGTGCGGCGCTGGATCAGCGCCTCCTTCACCGGCTCGTTGAGGATCAGCAGTTCGTAGATGGCCACGCGGCCGGCGTAGCCCAGGTGCCGGCACATGCGGCAGCCGGTGCCGCGCCAGAAGGTCAGCGGGCCCGAGTCCTTGGGGTTGTAGCCGAGGCGGCGGATCTCGTCCGGCGTCAGCTCGTGCTTCTCGCGGCAGTGGGGGCACACCTTGCGCACCAGCCGCTGCGCGATGACGCTGACCACCGTCGACGAGATGAGGAACGCCTCGATGTCCATGTGCAGCAGCCGCAGCAGGCCGCCGATCGAGTCCTCGGTGTGGAACGTCGTCAGCACCTTGTGGCCCGTCAGGGCGGCCTGGATCGCCGTGTCGGCCGAGAAGCGGTCGCGGACCTCGCCGATCACGATCACGTCGGGGTCCTGGCGCACGATGTGGCGCAGGGTCTCCTCGTAGGTGATGCCGATCTTCGCGTTGATCGAGCATTGGCTGATGCCGGGGATCACGTACTCCACCGGGTCCTCGGCCGTGATGATGCTCGTGTTGATGTTGTTCAGGTAGTTGATGGCCCCGTACAGCGTGGTGGTCTTGCCCGAGCCCGTGGGCCCGGTGACCAGCACGACGCCGCTCGGGACGTCGAGCACGTCGTTCTTGAAGCGCTCGAGCACGCGCGGCGACATGCCCAGTTCGTGGATGTCCAGCAGGTGGCTGCGGTTGTTCAGTAGGCGCAGCACGACCTTCTCGCCGTGGATGGTCGAATACAGCGACACGCGCATGTCGATCTTGGCGCCGTCGTGCTCGAACAGCAGGCGTCCGTCCTGGTGGCGCCGCTTCTCGGCGATGTCGGCGCCGGCCATGATCTTCAGGCGGCTGGTCAGGGCGCGGGCCGACTCGACGGGCAGGTCCAGGGTCTGGATCAGCACGCCGTCGATGCGCATGCGCACCCGCAGGCGTTCCTTCATGGGCTCGATGTGGATGTCGCTGGCGCCGCACTCGATGGCCTTGCGCAGGATGTCGTTGACGGCCGCGACCATGCCCGATTCGCTGGTGTCGACGGTGGTCGGCCGGGTCAGGGCCTGGATCGCCGTCTCGATGGCGAAGCGGCGGGCCAGCGCGGGCTGCGGCGTCTCGCCCAGCAGCCGCTCGGCCTCGGCCAGGGCCTTGGTGTTCAGCGGGTCGACCAGCGCCAGCAGCAGCGACCCGTCCTCTGCGCGCACCGGGAAGCAGCCGTTCTGCTCGAGCCACACGGGCCGCACCTTGGCCAGCAGCTTCGGGTCCCGGGCCAGCCTGTCGGTCTGGAGGTAGGGGAAGCCCAGCTGCACCGACAGCACGTTCAGGAGCTCGTCCTCGGTCAGGAAGTGGTTCTCGACCAGGACCTCGCCCAGCTTCTTGCCCCCCGACTCCTGCTGCAGGCCGATGGCCGCCTGCAGGTCGGTCTCCGACAGCACGCCCAGCTCCAGCAGCAGCGTGCCGATGCGCACGTTCAGGCGGTTGGCGCGCAGCGTCGCGCGCAGCTGGTCCTCGGTGACCAGCTCGAGTTCCTGGAGGACCGAGGCCAGGGGCCGGCGGCCTCCCAGCTTCTCGCGCACGCGCAGGGCGTACTCCAGCTGTTCACGGGACAGGTGGCCCGCGTCGATCAGCATGCCCGCGATCTCGAGGGCGGCCTCGGTCGTGGCGGTCTGGGTCATGTCCATGGGCGTCTGGTTCCTTCCTCGGCTCGGCCGCAAGCGGTCCGGCGGCAACTGACGTCGTTATCGGCACTCCCGGTGACGGCCTTAGCCGGGCAGCGTGAAAAAGTTGTTCCAGGTCATAAAGAGCTCCGTAGGTCTGCCGATAATCCCGGCGACCCGCAGGGCCCGGGACGCCGGGCGGGACGTATGCCGTGCAGGGAAGGGCCATCCTTGGCAACACCGACGTGGAGCGACAGCTACTCGGTCGGCGTCGAGAGCATCGACGCCCAGCACAGGCACCTGTTCGAGGTGGCCGCGCGCCTGGCCGAGGCGATCGAGGCCCACCGCAGCCAGCGCGTGATGGCCGGCATCATGAAGGACCTGATCGCCTACACCCGGTCCCACTTCGTCTTCGAGGAGATGATGATGGAGCAGGCCGGCTACCCCGACCTGAAGCGCCACCGCGCCCAGCACGCCCAGCTGCTGCGCAAGGTCGAGCGGTTCCGGGGAGAGCTCGAGGGCGAGGGCCGCCGCGTCGGCCCCGAGGTCCACCGCTTCCTGCAGTCCTGGCTGGTGCACCACATCATCGAGGATGACCTCGCCTACGCCCCCGTGCTGCAGGCCGCACCCGTCGAGCCCTGACCCGCCGCCTTGCCCGTCGCCTCGCGCCGCCTTACCATGCGGGGGTGCATGCCGCCGCGTGGCGCCAACCCGGGAGATCGACGATGACGACGAGGATCGTGCGCGTGCTCGCGCTGCTGTTGGCCGCGGCCGCGCTGGCCGGCTGCGGCGGCGAACCGGCCCGTCCCACCCGCAAGCTGGTGGTGATCGGGGTCGACTCGGCCGATTGGCGCCTGTGGGAGCCCATGGTCGCCGCGGGCGAGTTGCCCAATCTGCAGAAGTTCATGGGCGAGTCGGCCCACGGCCGGCTGAAGACGTTCTTCCCCCTCGAGAAATCGCCCCTGCTGTGGGCCAGCATCTGCACCGGCGTGACGCCCGACATCCACGGCGTGGCCCACTTCGTCAAGGGCGCCGAACAGGAGCCGGTGCGCGGCAGCGCCTGGAAGGCCCCGGCCATCTGGGACATCCTCGGCGCGGCGGGCCTGTCCACCTCGGTGGTGGGCATGTGGACGACCTATCCCGCCCGGCCCATCGACGGCGTGATGGTCAGCGACTACCTGCCCTACGGCCACGGGCGCGAGGCGCCGCTGGCGAACCTGGTGTACCCCGACTCGCTGACGGCGGCCGTCGTCGCCCTGCGCGTCGATGCCGCCGACATCACCGACGCGCAGCTGACCCGCTTCATCGACGCCGACCGGCTCGAGGAGGCCAAGTCGCGCTGGCCCGAGCGCGTCGAAGCCCTGCGCGAGATCTGGGCCGCCGACCTGACCTACATGGCGGTCAACCGCATGCTCGCGGCCGGCGACCGGTACGACCTGTTCTTCGTGTACCTGCGCGGCACCGACATGGTCAGTCATCGCTTCTACCACTACATGCGGCCGCAGGAGTCGCGCGAGTACATGGACCCGGGCGAGGCCGAGGTCTTCGGCCAGGTGGTGCGGCGCTATTACATGTGGGCCGACGAGGCCATGGGCGAGGTGCTGTCGTGGTTCCCGGCCGACCGCCAGGTGATGGTGCTGTCGGACCACGGCTTCTACGGCCCGCGCATGTCGGGCGACAAGGGCACCGCCGAGCACAGCGAGTGGGGCGTGCTGCTGGTGCGCAGTCCGCTCTACCAGGCCGGGGCCACCTTCGACCACGCGGTCCTGCTCGATGCCTGCCCGACCATGCTCGCGCTGATCGGCCTGCCCGCGGGCGGCGACATGCAGGGCGCGGTGCTGGCCGAGGCGCTCACGCCCGAGGGCGAGGCGGCGGTGCGCCGGCTCGAAGGTTCGCGGCTGCCGACCTACATGGCCCTGACCCCGCGGGAGGGCCCGGCCGGCGAGCACGACGCCGCCATCGACGAGGAGCTGCGGCGCCAGCTGAAGGCCCTCGGCTACATCAACTAGGCGCTTTACCGGCGGGCGCCGGCAGGGCATCCTCGGGGGCGGATTCCGAACCAACCCCGACCGGAGGATGCCCATGTCCCGGCGCCCGCTGTGCGCTCCCGCGTTCCTGCTTCCGCTGCTGACCCTGCTGCTGGTGTCCACCGGCTGCGCCGAGCGCGTCGCCCCGCCCGCGGCGGTCACCATCCCGGTGTTCACCGACGTGAACCTGCACTTCACCCCCGACGAGCCGACGCGCTACGACACCGACCGCGTGTTCGCCCGCGACAACGGCCGGGTCATGGCCACGGTGTGCGAACTGCCAGGGCGCATCGGGCCGCGGCGGCTGGTGCTGAAGCTGGCGCTCAGGCCCGTGCCGGTGGACGAACGCAACGTGGCCGACCGCTGGGACCGGGCCGGCTCGGTGCGCCTGGTGCAACCGGGCCGCGATCCGGTGGAGCTCTGCCGGTTCATGACGTCCTATGGCGGCGCCACCGATCACGAGGTCGACGTCACCCACCTGGCGCCGCTGCTGCAGGGCCGCTGCGAGTTCGAGATCTTCCTCGATACCTGGGTGTCGCCGGCCTGGACGGCCAGCGTCGCGCTGGTGTCCGAGCCGGTGCCCGCGGGCGGGGTGATCGTGCCGGCCTGGGCGTCGGGCGCGGTGTTCCCCGACGGAGGGCTGACCGCCGAGTCGCCCCGGGCCGAGGCCGTCGTCGACGTGCCGGCGGGTGTGCGCCTGCTGAGGGTGGCGGCCATCTCGACCGGCCACTGCACCGACGGTCGCGACGCGGACGAGTTCGAGTCGAAGGACAACGTGCTCTACCTCGACGGCGTCGAGGTGGCCCGCTGGCAGCCGTGGCGCGACGACTGCGGCGAACTGCGTGCGGTGAACCCGTACTGCGCCAAGTGGACCGACGGCATGTGGAGCAGCGACTACAGCCGCAGCGGCTGGTGCCCGGGCGACGTGGCGCGGCCGCGCTTCATCGACCTGCCGGCGGTGGCGCCGGGCCCGCACGTGCTGGCCTGGGAGGTGGAGGACATCCGGCCGGCGCTGCCCGACGATCCCGAGCACCACCACGGCTACTGGCGCGTCTCGGCGGCGGTGTTCGGGCGCTAGGCGCGGGACCGGATCAGTTGTTGGTCCACTTCACCTCGCGGATGCCCACGCCGGCGCTCTCGATGGATTCGATGATGCCGTGGGCCCGCTTGTCGGTGATGCCCTTGTGGTACAGCCGCACGCTCAGCCGGGCCAGGGCCTGGCCCTCGACGTAGTTGCGCTCGATGTCGCAGCTCAGCACCGACACGTTGGCCTTCTTGACCAGGTCGATGATGGTCGAGGCCGAGGTCTCGATGCCCGTCACCACGGTCAGGGTGCGGTAGGCGTCCTTGGCGTAGGTGCGCTCGAAGAACTTCAACAGGATCAGGCTCACCAGCGCCAGCCCCGTGGTCATCACCGACAGCACGAAGTAGCCGGCGCCCGCGGCCATGCCCACGGCGGCGGCCGTCCACAGGCAGGCCGCGGTGGTCAGGCCCCGGACGTGGTTGCCCGACTTGAGGATGACGCCCGCGCCCAGGAAGCCGATGCCGGCGATGATCTGCGCGGCGATGCGCCCCGGATCGGCCGTGAAGCCCTCGGCGTGGGACTGGCCGGCGACGTGGGTCGAGATGACGGTGAACACCGCCGCGCCCATGCTCACCAGCAGGTGGGTGCGCAGGCCGGCGGCCCGGCCGTGCTTGTCGCGCTCGAAGCCGATCAGGCCGCCGAGCACGGCCGCCGCGCCGATGCGCAGCAGGATGAACAGGGCATCGTGGATCTGGTCGGCCATGGCGCGCTCCCAGGGTTGGATTTCGGGGTCAAGGACGCGTACGATACCCCCCGGAGCGCCCGATGCCAAGCCGCTTCCATGATTTTCCGTGCGCCGTCCCGCCCGAGGAGATCCCATGCGCCGTTACGCCGCCGTCCTCGTCGCCGCCCTGCTCGTGGTCGCTGCCCCCGCCCCCGCGCAGGTCCGCGCCCAGCGCGACACCGTGGGTTTCGCCGTGTCGGGCGCCGACATGCAGGCCGTGCTGTCCGCCGCCCGGGCCGCCGAGGGCCTGCCGGCGCCGGGCGCCGATGCCGTCCCGCCCGCGGTCGCGGTCATCCTGCCGCACGACGACTACCTGTACGCCGGCCGCACCGCCGTGCACGCCCTGCCCTACCTGCAGGCGAAGCGCTGGATCGTCTTCGGCGTGTGCCACGCCTGCCGGCGGGTCGGCGTGTTCGACCGGCTGCTGCTGGACGACAGCGCGGCCTGGCGCGTGGCCGGCCGCGACTGGCCGGTGGACACGCAGCTCAGGGACGATCTCGCCTCCCGCCTGGGCGACCTGGTCGAGGTGTCGGCCGAGCGCCAGGCCGCCGAGCACTCGGTCGAGGCCCTGCTGCCCTGGCTGGGGTCGGCCGTCGACGATCCGCAGTTCGTCCCGGTGCTGGTGGCGGGCATGGACCTCGAGCCGCTGCAGCAGCGGGCGGCCGCCTTCGCCGCCGTGCTGGCCGACCTCTGCCGCGAGCGCGGGTGGGTGCCGGGCCGCGACCTGGGCATCCTCATCTCGGCCGACGCGGTGCACTACGGCTGCGAGGGTTGGGGCGGCTCCGGCTACGCGCCGTTCGGCTGCGACGCGGCCGGCCACGCCGCGGGGGTGGCGCAGGATGCGACCCTCGCCGCGGCCACCCTGGCCGGCCCCCTGGGCGACGCGGGCATCGCGGCGTTCGCGCGCCTGGTCTGGAACGAGGGCGGCCCCGGCTGGCCGGCCGAGCCCTACCGCATCACCTGGTGCGGGATGTGGTCGATCCCCTTCGGCCTGACGGTCGCCGCGCGCCTGCAGGAGGACCTGGGCGCCCCGCCGCTGGAGGGCGCGCTGCTGCGCTACGGCGACAGCGTGGGCGACGGGCGGCTCGAGGTCCGCACCGACCACCTGGGCGTGACGGCGCCCAACACCCTGGCGCACTGGGTCGGGTACGCGACCGTCGTGTACATGCCGCAGAGGTAGGTTCGGGTCTAGCGGATCGCCCCGTCGGCTCCCGCCAGCCGCCGCAGCACGCCCAGCTGGCCCGTGTGGTAGGCCTCGTGGAACGCGAGGCCGGCCAGCAGCGTGCCGATGGTCTCCTCGGGATTGTTGCCGGGGCTGAAGGGCGCCGGGTCGGCCAGGCGGTCATCGGTCAGGGTCGCCAGGCCGGCGTCGAGCGGGCCGCGGGTCGCGGCGAAGTCGGCGCGTATGCGCGACAGGGCCACGGCGTCCGCGGCGCTGGTGATGGGCGTCGAGGCGCGCTCGTAGCGCCGGTAGTGGTCGGCGTCGTACGGAGGCGTGCCGCCCACCAGCCGCACCAGACCGGCGCGCGCGTGCACGATGTGCCCGGCCACCCAGTTGATGCAGTTGCCGCCCGGGGCGGGCTGGCGCAGGGCGTCCTCGTCGGTCAACCCCTCGAGGTTGGCGCCGAACACGAACGACGTGTAGCGGAACTGGATCGACAGGAAACGGGCGAGTTCACGGGCGTCCATGGGCGGTCCTTCGGCTCGGGTGGGCGGGGGTTCGGCCATGATAGGCGCGAACCCCCGATCCGGCATCCGCTTCGGCGTCAGCCCTCGGCCTGCGCCGCCGCGCGGCCGGTGAACCGCCGCAGCAGCCGCCCCGGCAGGCGGCCGAGCCACCCGAAGATGTCCTCGGACAGCGCGGCCGTGGTCGGCAGCAGCACCGACGTCAGGAACGTGCTGACGGCCAGCCCGCCCATGATGACCAGCGCCATCGAGTAGTAGTAGACGCCGCCCAGCGAGGGCTTCTGCACGACGATGGGCACCAGGCCGATCAGCGTGGTCAGGGCCGTCATCAGGATGGGCCGCAGGCGCTCGCGGCCGCCGCGCAGCATGGCCTCGTCGCGGCCCATGCCGCCGCGGCGGTACTGGTTGATGTGCTCGAGCATCACGATGCCGTTGTTCACCACGATGCCGATCAACAGCAGCAGGCCGATGGCCGCCGGCTGGTCGAAGCCCGTCTTCGTCAGGTGCAGCGTCCAGGCCGCGCCCGCCAGGGCGAAGGGCAGCGAGATCATCAGGGCCAGGGCCTGGCGCACCGACTCGAACAGCCCGGCCATCACGGCGAACACCAGCAGCAGGGCCAGCAGCAGGTTGGTCAGGAACTCCTTCGACTGGTCCTTCTGCCGCTGCTCCCAGGCGCCGAAGGTCCAGCTGTAGCCGTAGGGGAAGTCCATCCCGGCCAGGGCCGCCTCGACGGCGGGCACGTAGTCCTCGCGCGTGCCGGTCTCGTAGCGCGCGGTCACCCACACGCTGGTCAGGCGGTTGTCGCGCTGGATCTCCTCGCGGCCGGGCCGCTCGTTCAGGCGCGCCACCGCCGCCAGGGGCACCGGCTCGCCGTCGCCCGTGCGCAGCTTCAGGTTCTGCAGCTGGTCCAGGCTCTCGGTCTGCTGCTCGTCGAGGGTCAGGCGCATCTCGCGCTCGCCGTCGGGCGTCCGGAAGCGCTGCAGGCGCTGGCCGCGGAAGGTCAGGCCCACCACGCGCGACACCTGGTCGGGGGTCACGGCGTAGCGCGAGGCCAGGTCGCGGTCCGGCTCGATGTGCAGCTCCTGCTGGGCCTCGGCGTGCCGCGTCTGCACGTCCAGCAGCCCGGGGATGCCCTGCAGGCCCTCGATGGCCCGATCGGCCAGGCCCATCAGCACCTCGGTGTCGTCGCCCACGATCTGGAAGGCCAGGCGGTTGCGGCCCTCGTGGCGGCGCCAGTTCATGCCCGGCTCCTGCACCTGCAGCTTCACGCCGGCGATCTCGGGCAGCACCTCGCGCAGCCGGTTGCGCACCATGGTGAAGTTCTCGTCGCTGGCCTTGCCCTCTTCGAGGTAGATGCGTGTCATCACCCAGCGGTCGTTCCAGAAGCTGTAGATCGAGCGCGCCATCAGCTCGTCGCGGTAGGGCTCGAGCAGCCCCTCGACCTCGGACACCAGGGCCTGCTTGCGCTCGAGGCTCATCTCCTCGCTGATGTCGTAGCTGACCTGCACGAACAGTTCGCTGCGGCTGGCGTCGAAGTTCATGTCGATGTGGCGCATGGGGTAGATGGCCGAGGCGATCACCGCCAGGCCGATCAGCGGGCTCAGCCACCAGCGGCGCAGGCTGAACGCCAGCACGGCCTGGTAGCGGTCCTCGAGCGCCGTCATCAGCCGGCCCTTGGGCCGCGGCTGCGACTTGATATACCAGCTCGTCGCCAGCGGGATCAGCGTCTGGCTGATGAACAGCGACGCCAGCAGCGTCAGGCAGACGGTGATGCCCAGCTCCTTCAGGTACAGGTTCATCTCGCTGGGCTTGTTGAAGATCAGCGGCACGAAGACGATCACCGAGGTCAGCGTCGCGGCGGTGACGGCCACCGAGACCTCGCGCGAGCCGTTCAGGGCGGCGGTGCGGCGGTCGGCGCCCTGCTCGCGGTGGCGGAAGATGTTCTCCATCACCAC
>Ga0116152_10004994_pt1 | contig 10386 bp, 5 predicted proteins | sample AD_UKC119_MetaG_FD_89894 | JGI IMG/M metagenome (GOLD analysis project Ga0116152, IMG submission 89894) | Active sludge microbial communities of municipal wastewater-treating anaerobic digesters from Hong Kong - AD_UKC119_MetaG | ecosystem: Engineered > Bioreactor > Anaerobic > Digestate...
ACTCGACAAAACTCCTGTAAGAGAAGTGCTTACAAACAGCGATTACAAATATGTCAAAGAACAAAATAATAAACAATTAAAAATCAGTGGGTTTTAAATGCCCACTAATGATATCTTTTTAATTGTAATCCAATCTGGCAACCCATGCCCGATGTAGAATAATCTCCTTTATAATTATTTGTATTATATAAGCTGTATGGTTCCAATACCCTAATATAAGAATAATTCCCGCCGAGAATAACACCGATAGAATATACAGGGATTGTTTTATATGATTCGTACAAATACTTAAACTCAACAGGGTCGGTAGCTTTTAACTCATATTCAGGGAATTTTTTTAAAAACCTAAGCATTGTGATCTCGGCTGTTTCCTGGTAATCCTCAAATAAGTAAGTAAGAATTAACAACTTGTATGCCCTTGAGAGTTCATCATCATCAAAACCACTATTGATACATCCACGTAACATTGATGGTATTGAATCTAAAATACCACTCTCGTATAATTTTTCGGCTTCTTCTAATTTAACAGAGCAACTACTTTGTTGCGAAAATGCAAAAAAGTTGATGGCAAGTAAAAATAAAAGAATAAAGCCATATTTATAAAAAGTCCGCTTCATCGGTTTTAATTTAATTCTGGTATAGTTTTCTCATAATCAATATCTTCAGCTACAAACGCATCCCATTCTTCTTTTGTTAAGTTTCTTTCTATTAATGGTTTTATCTCCTGAGCAATTTCATCTGGTTTTATAGGCCAAACTAAAATACGCTCTTCTTGGTTGCTTGATGTCACAAGGTTTTCACCGTCAGGGCTAAATGAAATAGAAAGTACCCATGACTCGTGGTCCCGGAGTTCTATAGGCTGATTATTTAGGTTTGTGCAATCCCATAATCGTACTGTACCATCAAGGCTTGATGTAGCCATTAGTTTATCGTCAATATTAAAATCAATATCGTAAATTCGTGACCTATGGCCTTCCAAGCTTTCAACAACAGCCTTTTTATTAGTATCCCATATGTTTACGTTACCTTTTGAATCACCGCTAGCAAGCCAATTCCCATTATGGTTATATTTTAGCGATGTTATTGCAATATTGGCATCCTTTGTAATTTGCTCGGGTTGACTCAAATTATTTAAATGTAGTAACTTTATTTTTCCATCCTGCAATCCTACTGCAATAGTTTTTGAATCAGGCGAAATAGATATGGTGTTTATTTTAGATTCGTTTTCTGAAATAACCTCTCCGGTAAATGTTTTTAAATTCCATTTACGAATTGTTTTATCGTTTGAAGATGTAATAAAATATTCGTTATTTGGAGCTACTGCTACATTACTTATTATTGATGTGTGGCCTGTAAGTTTTTGTGGCTGTTCAACTAAGTTTTCAAGGTTAAATACCAATAAATAACTTTCATCGGTAGCACAAATCAAATATTTACTATCGGGTGTAACAGCCAAAGCCCTCTGCACAAAAGGATTTTCCATTATAATTTCATGTTCATAATTTGAATTTTCAATGTTCCATTTTATAACCTTACCATCACCACCGGTTGTAAACATGTTTTGTGTCCCTGGAATAAAAGCAATATCCATTACTGAACCTGTATGCCCTTTTAAAGAATTAAACCCCTGGCCTTTTAAAGCTTTAAGCGCATTGTACAATCCTAAATAAACATCAGGGTTATGAGTAGGCCCTTCGAAGCTTTCATTAAATATATATGCCTGATAGGCAATTAAAGCTTTTAGCTGTATATCATCAACAATTTGCTGCGATTTTACTGCCATGCTTTGAGAAATTGAAAGCATTCGGCGCTTAAACGCTTCGTTTCTTGCTTTTTCAGCTTCTATGGTTTGCTGGCGGGCAATCTCTTCATTTTTCTCAGCTAATGAACGTTGCTGGTCGGCTTCTTTTTGCCTTTCCGCATATTCAGCATTTCTTTTTGCCTGCACTTCATTTTGCTCAGCAATTAATTTTTGTTTTTCAGCTTCCACCTTTTGTTCTGTAGCTTCCTTTTCTTTTTCCTGCGCTAAAATGGTTTTTTCCTCGGCAATTTTTTGCTGTTCAACAGCAATCCCTTTTTGCTTTTCAACTTCAGCTTTTTCTTTTTCAACCCTAACTACCAGTTCCTGAGAGTATATTGTTAATCCCAAGGCGATAATGGCCGCTGTACCTAAAACAATCGCAAATATTTTAGTTCTACGAAGTTGCCTTTTTTGCAATTTCACCTTATTTTCTTCTTCTGCTCTATACTCTTTATCGCTGGTTTCCAAATAAACCATCGCGCGTTCAAAAGCAGGGTTATATCTTTTTGCCCAATCTAAAGTTGGTTTTTGTTTTTCGCGCCAGTTTAAGGCTAACTGTAAATCAGGTGGCCTCCACAGGCTTGTTTTTCCTAACTGGTAAAATTCTGCCGCTTCCGAAAGCCTTTGGTACATCTGAACCGCATTCCACTCTTCTTCTACCCACAATTTCATCCTGTTCCAAATTCTCATTAAGCTTTCGTGCGACAAGTCAATTATACTCTCCTCGTTAAGTTCTACTTCGTGCGAAGGAATTACAAACGACCTGCCAGGAGCCCTGAAAGGCTCAACAACAAGGATTACATCATTTACTGAACAACCGGAAATAGATGCTATATCTTTAACTTTAGTCGGATGCCTGATTCCTCTGTTATCGTTTCCTTTTTCTGTTATGGTTTTAAACATACTTTCGCACACCCACTTTTGACTCTCTTGCAATTCATCATATGCTTCGTTTGCATGCTCCGACAATGCCTGTTCCATTTTACCAATTGCCTCATAATCCGAAATACTTATAGGATTTGATCTATCGGAGTGTTCCTGCCAATATTCCCATGTACGCATTAATGCGTGTTGTAAAATAGGTAACTGGTCGGTATTATCACCTATTTCGTTAAGCAGCTGTTGAACTAACTGTAAGTCGATTTGGGCACCTCCAACTGCAACAGGGCCTTCAATAGCTTTTTTAAAATCATCTCGTGTCATTTGTGGCACAAGGTAGTTGGAATCATTAATAAGTTCCGTTAGTTCATGAAACTGTGAACATTCGCCAATAAAATCAGAACGCATTGTAATTACAACATATACAGGAACATCTTTTGCTTTATTTGCTGCAACCAATAATTTTACAAATGCTTCCGATTCATTATAACTTAACTGATTATTCCCACTGGCTTTATATCGGAACAATTCTTCGAACTGGTCGATAATAATCAAAACATTCTCGTTATTAAAGTCATAATTTTGCCCTAAGGCTTCAATTAGCCCTCCAGATGTACTCCTTAACAACGATGCTGTTATTTTTTGCTTTATTAATAACTCGGAATCTTCTTCTCCAGTTTTGTTTTTAATTATTTCTGCAGCCAAATTTTCAATGGGTGCATTACCTGGACGGGAAGCTATAACATTCCACTTCGATTTTTCCTCTCCAATAAAACCTCCATAAAGAATAGGTACTAAACCACAATAAATTAATGATGATTTACCACTTCCTGATGCTCCTATTACCGCCACAAACTTATGTTCTGAAAGTTTTTTTAGGATCTCTTCACTTTGGCCTTCTCTTCCGAAGAATAAATGGCTTTCTTCAACCTTAAATGGCCTTAATCCGGGAAAAGGGTTAAATTTAGATGGCACATTACTTTTTTTGTTTTCTGATACCATTTTAGTATAGTTTTTCGATAAACGATTCAATGTTCTTTGATAACTCTTTTACATTCGACTTTTTTAAGTCTAAATCAGTTATATTGAGGAAAATACCGGGAGTGTTTTCTGTAAAATATAAAACTGTTTTGGCAGTAAATTCGTTTTTCTTTCCAAAACCTGGCGATTTAATTATATCACTTAACTTACTGTTTAACCACTGTATATTTTCTTTAGTATATAATATTATGACCGCATCCGATTTTATAAGGCTATTGTAATGATGATGAACCTGATCTACTTTATTTTCTGTTTTATTAAAACTTAAAACTTCTATACCTTTAACCTCTAATTGCTTAATAACTGATTTTGTTATTTCACTTTCCCTATCATCAGATAAAATATAAACACTTTTGTTTTCTTTCAATATTTCGGTTGTTTCTGCCGGTGTTTGATTTAGCAATACCGAAATCTTTTTATTAATAATTGATTTAAACACTTCTATTGGAGCCTGAATTATTTCGGTATGGGTTAATAATTCAATGTTCCGTTTAAAATTCTCGATATACTTTTTTTGTTTTTCCGATTTTGGCTTTAAATCAGGTGCAATCCATACCAATCTAAATATATTATTTTGCTTATCATGGGCTACTTCATGAAAAATATCGTTTTGCACTTCCACTCCTGAAACTTCTATAGGCTTAAATAATGGGGCATATTCGTTACCGATTATATGCACAGATAAGAAGCATTGTGCCATATTTTCATGAACCTGTTTACTAAAGCCATCCAAATCAGATGATAATTTCTTATCGGGCAATACTTTATAACCAGAGTGCTCCAGTTCCCTCACCAAAATATCGCGATTGTTCTTTTGGTCAGTACTGGTTTCTGCGACAAAAATATTACCAATATAATGTATATCTCTGTTATTCTGAGATTTAACAATTTTCGAAATGCTATATGTTAAATCATAAAATTTTAACCATATAATATTATGGTATGTATTTTTATCCTCATTAAGGTTAAATGCCTTATTTTTAGATTCATCGTAAAATAATACCGGAGTAAATAAATTATCAACATAATCAATATCCGGAGCACAAATTATATGATAACACCTGTCTGTGTTTGCATTCTGAATATCTACTGCCTCACGATTATGGTTGCCTAGTGACAAAAGCAGGATAATATCTCCGGAACCTATTTTTATTGAACTTTTATAGGATAAGGATATGTTAAATCCGTCTGATATCAGTTGTTTTAAACTGAGGCGCAATATATTTTCAAAATTTTCAACCCATCGGTTATGTTCATCCGAAAGGCTTGATTTTTCAAATGGAACATAAATAATGATATTTGATTTTTTTTCCATTTTATTCTACTTTAACACCTATAACTAAAATATCATCAACCTGTTCTTCTCTTCCGCGCCATTCATCTAAAATATTATCTAACATAATCCTCTGTTCTTCTATTGGATTATTATGGATATTTAATAACAATTCCCTAAATCTTTTTTGCATAAATTTCCTACCGTCATGTCCGCCAAACTGATCGGCATATCCGTCAGAAAAGGTATATAACACATCACCAGATTTTAAATCTATTTCGTGATTAGTGAACTTAGGCAATTCCCGGTCAATATTACCTCCTATTGCTTGTTTGTCGCCTTTATACAACAATACTTCATTGTCTCTAACAATACATAATGGATTATTAGCCCCGGCAAATTGCAGTTTCTTATTTTTAAAATCAATAACACATAAGGCTATATCCATTCCGTCTTTAACTGCATTTATGCCATTAATATCCCCTCCCTTCTCGCGCAAAGTATCAATAACGCCTTCATTTAAACATTCTAATATGGTATTTGCCTCACGGGCTTTTTTAACTTCTATGGCATAATTCAGCTGATTAAAACCAACTATCGACATAAAGGCTCCTGGCACACCATGCCCGGTACAATCAACTGCGGCATATATTACAAGGTTATTTTTCTTGGTCATCCAGTAAAAATCGCCACTAACTATATCCTTTGGGCGGTATAAAATAAACGATTCGGGCAATAATTGCTTAACGAGGCTATCGGGTGGTAAAATTGCATTTTGTATGCGCTTAGCATATCGAATACTATCCGTTATGTGTTTGTTTTTAATCTCGATTTCTTCTTTTTGCCTAACTACTTCGGCCGTACGGTCCTTAACCTTTTGTTCCAACTCATTGTAGTAACTTTCCAATTCCGAAATCATGGCATTAAATTTTTGCGATAGGGTTGCAATTTCATTGTTACCAATCACGTCGGCACGTTCATTTAAATGGCCGTTAGTAATACGGTTAACTTTTTCGACAAGTTTTTTAATGGGATGTGTAATTACTTTTGTTTTTCGGTAAAGTAATATGATAACCACAATCATTGTTGCTCCAAAAATGATAACAAACTTAAGCAGCTCATTTCTTAACAATATGCCTTCTTGTGTGCGGTCAGCTATAATCCTTATCACAGCTCCGGTATATAAGTCAGAATTAGAACGGTCGTTATATAAATAGGTATAAGATAATTTCCTCCTATTCACTTTTTTGGGAATAATAAGAGTATCGCGTTTTTCGAAACGATCGCGCAATAAATCCGATTCTTTTGGCGATAAAGTAATATCTTTACTTAATGAAATAGGGTTATCTTTATTAATAAATAAATCAACACTTACAATTGAGGGTTGTTCGGTTGAAATCAAATTTATTGTCCTCTTAATAAAATTAATGATTTCATCTGCCTGATGAGAATAAATCCCTAATTCAATTATATATTTCCCGTCAATGGTTGGTTGGTAAGTATATTTCTTTAATCTTTTGGTTGATGACTCAACAGTAAACCTTTCGTTAACATATTTACCTTCGTGGAAAATATTTTCAATCAGTTGTTTATGTTCTTCTCCAAACGAAAACATATTTAATCCTAAATCAGACTCGAAAGTGGTATTTACAATTATTCCTTCTTGATTTATTATATATATATCCTCCATCTGTTCATCCATACCCAACTCTTGCCTTATTTTCATCAGGTCTGCAAATTCAATGTTATCGGTATTTTTAAAGTATTTATGTACAAGCGCATTACTATACGACTCCATAACCGGGGCAAGGCTCTCCTCTATTATATTTAATGCTACATCCTGAAACTCCATGATATGAATAATTTCCTGCGATATTATCTTATTCTTGGTGTTTATTGAATCCACAAGGTTATTTTTTGTTTGACGGTAGTTAAAAACACCTAAAACAAGTAATGCCAACACTGCAGGAATTACAACATTTAAAATAAGTTGCTTAAATATTGTTGTTCGTCGCATATAAAATCGTTTAATTTTTACAATTAGTCTTCGAAACATATAATACCATTTTTATTTTTTTATACTCTCTTTTTGAGATTCAAGCCAAAGGACAAAAGAATTCTCTATTTCATGAAAATCTAGCATATTATTAACCAGGTCTTGCTTATGGATATAATAAATAATGCTTTTTTCCGCAAGTTCAATTGATATCTTCTTATTTACCTGCTTTAACAATATGTTCATATCATAGATTTCACCGTTTTGCAGGTATAGATTTTCTTCATCATCTATTTTAATAATCGAGCCTTCTCCTTTTACTAAAATAAATTTATCAATTAAATCCGACTTAATCAGGTCGGTAAACTCCAAATTTTCTGAATTTAAATCATGCATGCATTTGGCAATATAATATAAGTAACGCCCACTTACCTGCTTGAAATAATCAAAAGATGATAAAAACCATACCTTTTGAATTAATAGCTCAGAAATAGGTTTCTCTATACTTTCACTTGTTAAATGTTCCTCGTCAGAAAATACCTTTTTCAATCGGTTTGAAATACTATTAAATTGATTAATATCAAGTGTTTTTATAACAAAAATTGCCGTTTCCTTTAATATATCAATAGGATTAAAAGCTTGCGAAATAAGGTCATCTGTTATTTCCTCATTCAATTCCAGCAATGCATAGATAGCATTCACTTTCGTCCATAAGCTAGTTTTATTAATATCGCTGTTAATTAAAGAAATAATAGTTTCCTTTAAAGAAGTTTTTTCAACAGGATAATAGCTTTGAAGTTGCCTTACCTTCTCGTTTAATGTAATATCCTCAACCACAGGGAAAAGCTTAGGTTTTATTTCTTCTTTTACAAATAAATCCAGTAGTTCTAATGCATAACTTACCCCCTCTGATGTTCCTGATTCCAGGTTTTCTTTCACATGCATAATCGATTTAGAATCGTAAGCCAATGACAACAGCAAATAAAGGGTATTAAAGTTAACAGCTAATTCCTCCTCAATGGCAACTTTCAATTGCTCAAAACCTTTTGATTCTTCTATAGTAGCTTTGGCTGCAAAATGATATGCCATTATTCGAATATGCTCTTCAAGAATCTGATGAATAAGAATACTTCCTTTTTCGTCGGCTTTATAATTTATTTTGTTTAAAGCTTTTAAAATAAATTGTAAAAGTTCCTCGTTGGAATAATCCAGCTTTTTAAGAAGCATATTTTCAATTTTAGGCGTAGCTATTTGCTCAATAAGTTTTATTATTCTTAATAGTACCCTTTGTTCAACTCCTGTTTTATAATAATACTGGTCTAATATACTTAATGCGTCGTCGCCAAACTGTATTAAAGCATCGTAAGCATAAGGTAAAAGCCCTGGCGTATCTATATACTCGCATATTAACGGGCAAAAATCTTTGTCTTTAGAACTCACTGCAGCTTTTATTGCTGCTATTTTTACCGTTGGATTAATGTCCCTTAACATTGATTTTAAATAAATAAACCAATCCTTCTGATAAAATTTCCCTAAAAGGTATGCAGCTATTATTTTGTCATTAGTACTTTTTGAATTTAATAAGTTTAATATTTTCTCAATTCCTGGCGATTTATCTATTGTTAAAATACTTTTTGCATATTTCTTTTCAAGTATTTCACTTGCTCCTTTTAATTGGGTAGCAATTTCTAAAATAGTATCATCTATGGAAAGCTTATGGATTTTATCAAGAGCGTAATCAGACAGCATCTTGTCCTTATGTATTGCAATTGTTTTGAAAATGGGGCTAAATCGAATCGGATGCAATTCTCCGGCTAATTCAATTCCATTTATTACAGCTAAAGTATTTTCAGCATTTTGTATATCATCTTTAACTATATGCGTTAATTCTACCGCAGCAGTATCTTTTGACTTATAATCCGATAAGGATTTTTGTAAAGAAAGTTTATACTCACTATATAATTTCCGGGCTATAAAAAACCAAATAAATAAAATAATAAATAGTGAAACAGAAAAATGAATAAGTTTAAAAAATTGGAACAATCCAAGAACAGCTAACATTAAACCTGCAAATAAAGCTGCAATTTCATTAATAGTACCATCAACATACGCTTGTACATCATATCTTATATCAGATTTAAGCGATTGATACAATATTTTAAACGATGGCACCTCAATACCGTCTTTTAATGCTTTAGAGAACAAACGGCTAAGTGCAATTATTAAGAAAAAAAAGATAAAACTCGACGAAATACTTGTATAACCAACAAGGCTACCCACTAAAACTGCGATAATGGTAAATATGCCTAATAAAAATGGAGATATTAATATGCTAAGTTTTAAACCATAAGCTTTCATTAATTTGCTATACACAAATGTTTTAAATAAAAATGTAAACAATAATAAACTGCCGGTAAAGGCACCTAAAAACTCTGTCAGGTCATTATGGTCGGGGTAGTTTTCTTTTGTAACTGAAAGAAATGAAAACTGAATAAAAAAAGCAGTAAGCATTGACATAATAACAAAAATAGCCATATGTAATACATACTTGTTTTTAAGCAATTCAGGCAGTCTTTTTTGTTCTTTAGTATTTTTTAAAATCTGTTGATTAAGATTAAACTTTATGGAAATAATTATTTGTAACACAAATGCAATAGCAACACTAACAGAGCTTAAAAGCAGAAGATTTTTTTGTTCGAACCCGATAGCAATTAACACAGGGATAGCAAAAGTACTGAGAATAGCTCCAAAAATTTGGCCACTATCTATTAACCCAAACAACCTTTTACCTTGCCGCAATGAAAAAATTCGCCCTGCTGCTCCCCAAAAACCTAATAGGGCTATAATATTTAGAGGGCCCATCATAATTAAAAGCAAAAAAACAAGCCAATTGCTGCTTGTAATTTCAAATAGTAAACGAAGAACAGCAGCAGAAACAGAAATAAATGCCAGATTTATTAAGGCTAATTTAGAAAATGTAATTTTATTTTGTAATCGCGCATAAACAGTTGTTAGCACAATACCAACCAAACCCGAAATAACATATGCGTTCGGGATCATTTCTGCCGGGTAAACACTCAAAAACATAGCATGAGCGCCCACATCAAATGCACCATAAAATATCCCAAGAAATACTGATTGAATAAGCAAAAGGACTACGCTTGCCTTTTCATCTTGTTCAATATTAAATAAAGCGTAAATGTCCTTTTTCATTAAGTAAGGTTAAAGTAATAAAATAGTATAAAAGCTAACAAAAGTAATACGAACAAAACTTCTTTAAATGTACTAAATCTTTTTTTAAACAGTAGTAATAATGTTTATTTTTTTATGAATATACAACTGTTAATAAATAAATTATACATTTTTATTGATTAAAGTATAAACATGTAACCCCCA
>Ga0116152_10004996_pt1 | contig 10383 bp, 9 predicted proteins | sample AD_UKC119_MetaG_FD_89894 | JGI IMG/M metagenome (GOLD analysis project Ga0116152, IMG submission 89894) | Active sludge microbial communities of municipal wastewater-treating anaerobic digesters from Hong Kong - AD_UKC119_MetaG | ecosystem: Engineered > Bioreactor > Anaerobic > Digestate...
ACGAATGATGACAATCGATTTGATATAAATCGAAAAAAAATATAAGAAGTGAGGCGAATAAATTGTTTACAAATGAGTACTTAAATAATCTGTTTGAAATTACAAAGGAAAGAAACAGTTCTCAAGCAGAATATCTTCAAGCTGTTGAAGAATTTTTTGAAGCGATGAGTTTCATCGTTGAAAACGATCCTAATATCCAAAAATTTGGAATTATGGAAAGAATTATCGAACCTGAAAGAATCGTCAAGTTTCGTGTTACTTGGATTGATGATGAAGGTAAAGTTAACGTAAATCGCGGATACAGAGTTCAATTCAACTCTGCAATCGGACCTTATAAAGGCGGCTTACGTTTCCATCCGTCTGTTAACGAATCAATCCTAAAGTTTTTAGGGTTTGAACAAACTTTCAAGAATGCTTTAACCGGACTTCCTTTGGGTGGCGGTAAAGGTGGTTCTGACTTTAATCCTCGCGGACGTTCAGACAACGAAATCATGCGTTTTTGCCAAAACTTTATGCTAGAAATGTATCGTCACATTGGTGCAGATACTGACGTACCTGCTGGAGACATTGGTGTTGGCTATAGAGAAATCGGTTATTTATATGGAATGTACAGAAAAATCAGAAATGAAAATACTGGAGTTTTAACTGGTAAAGGTATCTCTTATGGTGGATCTTTAGGTAGAGCTGAAGCTACTGGTCATGGAGTGCTTTATTTTGTAAGAGAAATGATGAAGGTTTATCGTAACGATACAGTTGAAGGAAAGAGAATAATTATTTCCGGTTCAGGTAAAGTTGGTATGCATGCAGCATTAAAAGCTCAAGAAATGGGTGCTAAAGTTATTGCTTTATCAGACATTAACGGTTTTGTATACGATCCAAACGGTTTAGACTTAAATATCGTTAAGATGTTAACTGCAAAAGCTCCTGAGTTTTCAACAGAGTACTTACAATATCGTCCATCAGCAACTTATGATTCAAAACCAAGCAACATTTGGAATGTTCCTTGTGATATCGCACTTCCTTGCGCTACCCAAAACGAACTACCATTAGAAGCTGCTCAAGCTTTGGTTGAAAACGGCTGTTTTTTAGTAGCTGAAGGCGCTAATATGCCTACAACTATTGAAGCAACAAAATATTTGCAACATGCAGACATTTTATTCGCTCCAGGAAAAGCTGCAAATGCAGGCGGAGTAGCTGTTTCTGGATTAGAAATGACTCAAAACGCTATGCATTATCCTTGGACTTATGAAGAAGTAGACGAAAAATTACAAGTAATCATGGCTGAAATATTTAAAAAAGCTTATACAGAAGCTAGAAAGTATACCGATCATCGTAACCTAGTTGTAGGCGCTAACATCGCTGGATTTATGCGTGTTTATCATGCGATGATGGAACAAGGTATCGTTTAATGAGCGTTGTTGTCACCCCGAAAATCTTACTGCCTATTGAATCCATAAATAAGGAAAAATGGGCAGTAATTGCCTGTGATCAGTTCACTTCGGAACCAGAATATTGGGATAATCTCAAATCATATGTTGATAATGTACCTTCAACATATCATTTGATTTTGCCTGAGGCTTATTTAGATAGCGAAATGAAGCATAAGATAAGTAGAGTCAATGACAACATGGAACTATACTTAAAAAATAGTCATTTCGAAGAGCATGAAGGCTTTATTCTTGTGGAAAGAAAAACGCCTTTTGTTGAAAGAAGACTAGGATTAGTTCTTGCGATTGATTTAGAAGCATATGAATATGAACCAGGAAAAAAAGGGAAGATTGCGGCTACTGAAAAAACAGTACCGGAAAGAATCCCGCCTCGCGTTCAAATCAGAGAAAATGCACCGATTGAATTACCACATGTTTTAGTGCTTTTAGATGATCAAGGCAAAGAAATAATCACAAAACTATATAAAAATCGTAAAAACTACAAAAAACTATATGATTTCAAACTTAACATGAACGGTGGCTACATTAAAGGTTATGAGATCAAAGACACTAAACCGATTATCGACGAGATTGAAAAATTACCTAACGATTTAAACCTAATCGTAGGTGACGGGAATCATTCCTTAGCATCAGCTAAAGTCTGCTGGGAAAACATCAAGAAAAACCTTTCTGACGCAGAAATGTTAAATCATCCAGCCCGTTACGCTTTGGTTGAACTTATAAGTCTTTATGACGAAGGTTTAACTTTTGAACCGATTCATCGAGTTTTGTTTAATGTAGACCTTTCTTTGGTTCGTGTTTTAGAAAACCGTCTTCAAGGTAATGGTAAACTAGATGTCTTTTATAATGATCAAACCATTACAATCGACGTTCCTGAAAATCCATTTATCGCAATTAAAGAAATTCAAGAGATTCTTGATGAGTATTTAGAAAAAAATAAATTTGTAGAAATTGATTTTGTTCATGGTATCGACAGTTTAAGAAAAATAGTAAAGAACAATAATGATTGTGTTGGTATAACCATGCCGGCATTAGAAAGAGAAAAATTATTACCTTATATTAGAGAAAACGGTGTTCTTCCGCGCAAATCATTCTCGTTAGGAGAAGCGGAAGAAAAACGTTATTATCTAGAAGGTAAAAAAATATTATAAAGAGGTGAAAGTTATGGAAAGAGTTTGGAATTTCTCAGCTGGACCTGCAGTATTGCCAGAAGAAGTATTAAAAATAGCTGCTGATCAAATGCTTAATTATGAAAATAGCGGAATGGGCGTTATGGAAATGTCACACCGTTCAAAAGTGTTTGATAAAATCATTAAAGACGCTGAAGCAGATTTAAGAAAATTAATGAATATCCCTAGTAATTACAAAGTTTTATTCCTACAAGGCGGCGGACATTTACAATTTTCTATGGTCCCAATCAATCTAATGAAGAATAAAGTCGCTGATTACATAATCACTGGTGAATGGGCTAAAAAAGCTGTCAAAGAAGGCGCAAAATACCTAAAAGCCAATAAACTTGCTAGTTCAGAAGATAAAAACTTTACTTACATACCTGAACTATCAAACTTAAAAGTTAGTCCGGATGCTGACTATGTATATATCTGTCAAAATAATACTATCTACGGAACTAGATTCACTGAACTTCCAGATACTCAAGGAAAAGATCTTGTTTCAGATATGTCATCTAACATTTTAAGTGAACCATTTGACGTTACGAAATTCGCGCTTATATTCGCCGGTGCACAAAAAAATATTGGACCAGCGGGTACTACTATCGTCATTATCAGAGAAGACCTTCTTACAGATGATCTTCCTGAGTTTTGCCCGACAATGTTAAGTTACAAGATCCATGCGGACAAAGATTCTTTATACAACACACCTCCTACATATGGTATTTACATTTGCGGTTTGGTTTTCAAACACTTGCTTGCCAATGGTGGAGTCGAAGAAATGTATAAGAAGAATTTGGAAAAAGCTAATCTATTATACGACTTCCTTGATAACTCAAAACTATTTAAAGGCACAGTCGAAAAGAAAGATCGTTCGTTAATGAATGTTACTTTTGTGACTGATAGCGAAGAAATCAATGATCGTTTTATAAAGGAAGCGACTCAAGCTGGTTTAGTTAATCTTAAAGGTCACCGTTCTGTCGGTGGCATGAGAGCATCTATTTATAATGCAATGCCTTTAGAAGGTGTAAAAGCTTTAGTTAAGTTTATGGGCGATTTCGAAAGGAAGGTCCTAAATGAAAGTTAGTTGTTTAAATAAAATATCTCCTTTAGGATTAAATAATTTTACTTCTAAGTATGAAATGACTGATGTAACTGAAACAGCTGAGTTGATATTAGTCAGAAGTTTCAATATGCTTGAACAGCCGATAAGCGACAGTCTGTTAGCGGTAGCTAGAGCCGGAGCCGGTGTAAATAACATTCCTCTAGATAAAATGGCAGATGCAGGAGTTGTGGTTTTCAACACTCCTGGGGCTAACAGTAATGGTGTAAAAGAACTAGTTATCGCCGGTATGCTAATGTCAGCTCGTGATTTGGTTGGCGGAATTGATTGGGTAAGAAACAATAAGCAAGATAAAGATATTCTGAAATCTATTGAAAAAGCTAAGAGTGCATTCGGCGGAACTGAAATCCTTGGTAAGACTATATTAGTGATTGGTTTAGGTGCAATTGGCGGTAAAGTAGCTAATGCGGCCAGTGATTTAGGTCTTAAGGTAATTGGTTATGATCCTTATCTTTCTGATGAAGCTAGAGCTCTTTTAAACCATGATATTGAAATTAACAATGTTTTAGAGGAATCATACCCTTTAGCTGATTATATTTCATTGCATTTACCTTTACTGGATTCTACAAAAGAAATGATTAACAAATCAGTCTTCGAACAATTAAAACCGGGAGTGGTCTTATTGAACTTCGCTAGAGATCTATTAGTCCACAACGAGGATTTAAAGACTGCTATCGATAACAAAATAGTAAAGAAATACGTCACTGATTTCCCTAATCATTTTGTGGCTAACCTAGAAAATGTCATTGCGTTTCCTCATTTAGGAGCTTCTACTGAAGAGTCAGAAGACAATTGCGCAATTATGGCTGTAAAACAGTTAATGGCTTATGTTGACAAGGGTGAAATCATTAATTCGGTAAATTATCCTAATGTTAAATTAGATAATTTGACTGATAAGGCTAGAATCATTGTACTAGCTAAAAACCAACCTTCAATAGCCAGAGAAATCGAGAAACTTTTCGCAAGTTTAGAAAATCACATTACCCATAAGGTTTCTAAGGTCAAAGGCAATTACGCATATTATGCGATTGATTTAAATGTCGATGTTCCAAATACCTTGGTTGAGGGACTAGGAAACATTGAAGGTATAAATAGAGTAAGAGTAATTTAAATTAATATACGCTGCTAAACATAGCGGCGTATTATTTTTCACTCATATTTTATTATATAATCAAGCAAATAAAATTTATTACTGTTTTGAAGTCAAAAATGCTTGATTTTTTGAGTCATAAATTATAGAATAGAATAGTATTGAATGGAGGAGTGTTTATGAGAGTTCAATTTACATTGAAATGTACTGAATGTAATTCAGAAAATTACCAACTAACAAAAAACAAAAAGACACACCCAGATAAAATGGAAGTAAAAAAATACTGTCCAACGTGTCGCAAACAAACTGTACACAAAGAGAAAAAATAATCGTATGATTTGGTATCCTATTGGATACTTTTTCTTTATTTAAAAATGAGGTAGTTTATGAAGAAATATAATTTAGGTATCGATATCGGAGGAACGTCTATTAAAATAGGCTTATTTGATCTTGAAGGAAATCTGTTGCAGACAGATGGAATTAGGACAAATAAGACTTCTAAAGGCGCATTTATCTTGCCTGAGCTAGCTGATTATATAAAACATAAATTTACTATTGAAGATATTAGGGGTATTGGAATCGGTGTTCCTGGTCCCGTCGCAAAGAACATGATTTATAGTTGTGTAAATCTTGGTTGGGGTGAAAAAGATATTGTTAAAGAGTTTAAAGAACTGCTAGCAATAGATGACATCATTGTAAGAGTTGCTAATGACGCTAATCTAGCAGCTGCCGGTGAAATCTACAAGGGCGTCGCAAGCGGATATATCAATGCATTTATGGTTACTTTAGGCACTGGTATCGGCGGTGGGGTAATTATAGACGGCAGAGTCGTCGACGGAATTAACGGTGTTGCTGGCGAGATAGGTCATACACATATTGATGATTTATTCGATCTTGCTTGTAATTGCGGTAAAAGTGGTTGTCTTGAAACGGTTGCCTCCGCTACCGGAATAGTAAGACTTGCAAAAGAGTATCTGAGAAAATCAAACAAGCCTTCAAAACTTAGAAGATATCCTGATTTTAGCGCAAAAAAAGTTATCGATTTTGCTAAGTTCGGTGATGAACTAGCAACTGAGATTATCGACAAATCAATGGAGTATCTGGCACGTGTCTTAGCTAAGGTAACCTATATTATCAATCCTGATATATTCATTATCGGTGGCGGTATCTCAAATGCTGGAAATTTCATTATCGAAAAAATTAAAAAATACTACTATCCTTTAGTGGTGCCATTTATTAGTCATACAAATTTTGAAATAGCGACTTTAGGAAATGAAGCCGGAATGTTTGGAGCGTGTTATTTAGTAAAATGATAAATATCAGAAAATTCGCTAGTAAAAATATGGATGTCAATACCTATTTACTAGCCAAAGATAATCAAGCTTTAGTTATTGATCCAGGTTTTAATGGCAAAGAGATAATTGAACATCTTGAAAGACACAATCTTAAATTAGTTAGTGTTATTTTTACTCATGGACATTACGATCATATCAAAGATTTCAATCTGCTTGATATAGATGAAGCTGTTAATGTATTTATCTATCAAGAAGAACTTGATTTTCTATACCGACCTAATCTAAATCTATCTAGTATGTTCAATCAAGATTTCATCTTATCAAAAAACATCAAAGTCAAAATTTTAGCTGATGGAGATATAGTGGATTTTGCCAAAGAAGAACTAAGAATAATCCATCTTCCAGGTCACACAAAGGGTTCGATAGGGATAATTTATAATCAACACTTTTTCTCAGGTGATACTTTATTTTTCGATAGTATCGGAAGAACCGATTTACCTACTGGCAATACTGGTAAAATCTATACTTCATTAAAGAAAATCAAATCGTCTTTACCAAAAAATACTATGGTATATCCAGGTCATGGTAAAGGTGGAAGACTATCAGAAATCTTACAAGTTAACCCCTATTTCTCAAATCTAAATTAAAAGCCTTAAAAGGCTTTTTATTTTTTTAAAAAAAATTAGCACTCAAGGCTTGACATTGCTAAAGACCTTTAGTATAATATCATTAGCATTCTAAATGTATGAGTGCTAAAGGGTGATTTTATTGACAAAGAGACAAGAAATGATTTTAAAACTGATTGTTGATGAGTATGTTAAAGCAGCTGAACCAATTGGTTCTAAAACTTTATCAGAAATGTTAAATGTTTCTTCAGCTACAATTAGAAATGAAATGGGAGTTTTAGAAGATTTGGGTTATATCGAAAAGACTCACACATCTTCAGGTAGAGTACCTTCAGAGAAAGGGTACCGATATTATATTGAAACCATTGTAAAAAATCTTGATGAGGAAACAGATGGTTTTTTTGAGTTCGAAGAGCTTTTTAGTAATAAAGAAACCGAAAGAGACGTTTTAATCAAAGAAGCAATTGACCTTTTATCACAAGCGACAAATTGTACGGCAATATCCCTAGGGCCAAATGCTTATCATTCTAAAGTAAAAAAAGTTCAACTAGTTCCGATAACTTCTCATCAAGCTTTGATTCTGGTAATAACCAATTTTGGTTATGTTGAATCCAAACAAATTACAATTCAAGAAGATATCGACACTGAAGAATTAATGAAAGTTATCGATCTGATCAATGAAATGTTGGTCGATACCCCAATATCAAAAGTTTCAGAAAAATTGCATTATGAAATTCAACATTCTCATATAAAAGAGCTATTAAAATATCGTGATACAATAGTTGATTCATTCATTGAAGCATTCTCAAAATTCGCTCAAACAAAATATTATTTAACCGGGCAATCTAACATGCTTTATCAACCAGAGTTCAATGATATTCAAAAATTACGAGAATTCATTTCAACAATTGAAAATAATGAAATATTCAAAATTGTCGAAGCTGATTCAGAAGGTATTTCTGTTAAAATTGGTACGGAGAACAAAGTTACTTCCATGCAAGATTGTACTGTCATCTCCTCTACTTATGATACTGTAGACGGAGAAAAGGGAACCATTTCATTGGTGGGACCTACTAGAATGGATTATAGACGCGTAATTCCGTTAATGAAATACTTAGCGAAACATATTCAAAAATTATACGAAGAGGAGTGATAAAATGAGTGATAATGAAAAAGAGATTTTAGTGGAAGAAGAAAAAGAAGAGTTGCTTGACGAAACTACTAAAAGCGAAGAAAAATCGAAAAAGAAGAAAAAGAATAAATTAGAAGATCAATTAGAAACAATCCAAGAAGAACTACAATCAATTAAAGACAAATATTATCGTGCACTTGCTGAAACTGAAAATTACAAGAAAAGAATGACTGAAGATTTAAAAAGAGAGCGTAAATATGCAGGCATGTCTTTAGCTGACAAACTGATAGATTCAATAGAAGTCTTTGATCAAGCACTTAATATGCAAACGGAAGATAAAAACTTACAAAACTTCCTTTATGGATTTAAAATGATCAAAGATATGATGTTCCAAGCACTTAAAGATGAAGGCGTAATGATGATTGAATCAAAAGTTGGTGACGACTTTGATCCAACAATCCATGAAGCGATGGATAAAGATTATGATCCGGAAAAAAGAGAGCATTCAATCTTAAAAGTTGTCAAAAAAGGTTATAAATATAAAGATAGAATATTGAGGCCAACATTGGTCATCATCAATATAAAACCAGAAGAAGAATTAAAAGAAGAACCAACAGAAGAAATTAAAGAAGAAAATTTAGAAACCAAAGAAGAATAGAAAGAGGTAGATATTATGAAAATTATCGGTATTGACTTAGGTACAACAAATTCATGTGTAGCTGTAATGGAAGGTAAAGAAGCAAAAGTTATTCCAAATTTAGACGGAAATAGAACAACTCCATCAGTTGTGGCATTTAAAGATGATGAAATCCAAGTTGGTGAAGTTGCAAAACGTCAAGTAATCACTAACCCAAATACAGTTTATTCAATCAAACGTAAAATGGAACCAACGAAAAGGTTAAAATCAACAATAAAAATTATACACCACAAGAAATTTCAGCTATGATTTTAAGAAACTTAAAAGAGTCAGCTGAAGCTTATTTAGGTGGAAAAGTAACTGAAGCAGTTATCACAGTTCCAGCTTACTTTAATGACGCTCAAAGACAAGCGACTAAAGATGCAGGTAAAATCGCTGGATTAGATGTAAAAAGAATTATTAACGAACCAACAGCGGCTGCTTTAGCATATGGTATCGACAAACAAAGCAAAGAACAAACAGTTTTAGTATATGACTTAGGTGGAGGTACATTCGACGTTTCTATTCTAGAGTTAAGCGACGGTACTTTTGAAGTTATCTCTACAAGTGGTGACAACAATCTAGGTGGAGACGATTTCGACCAAAGAATCGTTGAATGGTTAGTAGCTGAGTTCAAGAAAGAACAAAGCGTAGACTTAAGCAAAGACAAAATGGCTTATCAAAGACTTAGAGATGCAGCTGAAAAAGCTAAAAAGGAACTTTCAAGCATTACTCAAACAACAATTTCACTACCATTCATTTCAATGAATGCAAGTGGTCCAGTTCATTTAGAAAAAACATTAACCAGAGCTAAATTCAATGAATTAACAGCCGATTTAGTAGAAAGAACAGTTGAACCGGTTAGAAATGCTTTAAGAGATGCAAAAATGACGGCTAAAGATATTGATGAAGTATTATTGGTTGGTGGTTCAACAAGAACACCTGCCGTTCAAGAAGCAGTTAATAAGATTCTTGGAAAAGAACCAAACCGTTCAATCAACCCAGATGAAGTTGTGGCAATGGGTGCAGCAATCCAAGGTGGTGTATTGCAAGGAGACGTTAAAGACGTATTGTTATTACACGTTACTCCACTTTCATTAGGTATTGAAACTCTAGGTGGAGTTTTCACAAAACTTATTGAAAGAAATACAACTATCCCTACATCAAAATCACAAGTATTCTCAACAGCAGCAGATAATCAGCCAGCTGTAGATATTCATGTGCTTCAAGGTGAAAGATCAATGGCAAAAGACAATAAAACTTTAGGTCATTTCCAATTGAATGATATTCCACCAGCACCAAGAGGAATTCCTCAAATCGAAGTTAAATTCGACATTGATGCCAATGGTATCGTTAATGTTAGCGCTAAGAATGTTGCGACAGGAAAAGCAAACTCAATTACAATCCAATCAAGTTCATCACTTTCAGAAGACGAAATCGATCGTTTAGTAAGAGAAGCTGAAGAAAATGCTGAAGCAGACAAGAAAAAACGTGAAGAAGCTGATCTAAGAAATGAAGCTGATCAAATGGTTTTCATGACTAAGAAAGCACTATCTGATTTAGGTGATAAAGTTACAGATTCAGAAAAGAAAGAAGCTGAAGAAAAAATCAAAGATGTAGAAGAAGCGCTTAAAGGTGATGATTTAGATCAAATTAAATCTGCTAAAGAAGATTTAGAAAAAACAGCACAAGCTTTATCTGAAAGAGTTTATAAAGAACAACAACAAGCTCAACAAGCCCAACAACAAACTACTGACTCATCAGATTCTGAAGAAAATAAGGAAAATGATGACGATGTGTTTGATGCTGACTACAAAGAAGTAT
>Ga0116152_10004997_pt1 | contig 10381 bp, 7 predicted proteins | sample AD_UKC119_MetaG_FD_89894 | JGI IMG/M metagenome (GOLD analysis project Ga0116152, IMG submission 89894) | Active sludge microbial communities of municipal wastewater-treating anaerobic digesters from Hong Kong - AD_UKC119_MetaG | ecosystem: Engineered > Bioreactor > Anaerobic > Digestate...
ATGACATACCTGATGGTTTGTCTCTTTTTTGCCCTGACGCTTCGTAAACCGATCGTGGCTATTCTCAGTATGCTGGTATACAGCATCATTGCAGAGCCGATTATCGCTTATAAACTTGGGGCATCAATGAACCAATTCTTACCGCTGAAAGCCGCCGCCAACCTGATTCGTATTCCAAGAACCACCCTGATGGAATTCTTTGGGTATGAATTTCAGGAATATGTTGCCGGGAAAGACATTTTGATTTGCCTGGCCTACTGCATTCTCTTTTACTTTGTGCTTCGTCTGATCATGAAACGACGTGATCTTTAAAAAAAACAAGGCAAGCAAAACACAGGGGATATATGGAAAAAGCCAAAAGGCAGGCTGCCCCAAAATCAATAGGAACCCGCGTACCGACGCAGAAACCATTCAACGGATAAGAGTAACAGAATAAATAAAAATAAGCGAGGGTCATGAACCAGGCTCCGGAAAAATTCCCGATAATAGATCACCGGTTTTGTAACAGTATCCTCCGCCAAAACCTCCTGAAGCCGGACCATCTGATCTGGATAAAAGACACTACCACCATTCTTCGTTGCAAGATCAAACAGCAACGAATGATCGGCTACTAAAAGACTCAATTCCATATCCCGGGCGGCCACAATGAATGCACCAAAGGCATTTGTACGTGTATTATTCCGTACAACAGTCGCCGTATACGTATAGCGACCAGGCACGAGCATACCCGCGTCAAGTGAATACCCTTTCTCCCCCGGAATCATGGAAAAAGGAAACGTCTCTCCCCTTTCATTGGTAATCACCAGAGCTACGTCCGGTGTATTGGTTAATTCAAAGTTATCGTTGTACACTTCAGCCGTAAACTCCACCGGTTCATTTTCATAAAACCGATCAGCAACCTCTACAACAAAAAATTTCTTTTCCTCCATAACAGAGAGGTATTGCAAAATTCGAGCTATTAACCGATCGAAAGCGGCCGTATTATCCGTCATACGAGCGGAAGCCATACGCCATTTCCAGAAACCGTCGCCCATTAAAAGGCATTGTCGCGAATCGGGGGTTTTAGTCAACGAAAGCAACGGCATTTCCGTGATGACATTGCCGATCTTCTGGTTCAAAAGAACGGAATTGCCTGCTGATTGCAAAAATTCGGCAAACGGAACTGAGAGCGGGGGAAGCTGGTCTGCGATATCGGAAAAGGCAGGCGGAATGGTGAACGCCGAAAAGGCATCATTAATTACGGGAAAAGAAAGCGAATAATCCGAAGCTTTATTCACGATCTGCACGCCGGAGGCCAAGGCGTTAAAACCGGAAGCCTCATCGGCTGTAGTAAAAATAAGAAACAAAGGGAACCCTGACTCCTGAATCTTTTTAATGAACAAGTCATTCGAAGGAATCCCATAGAGGATTAATATATGATACGATTCCAGGCTGGGAGTGCGGGCAGAATTCAGGTCATAATAATCGATTTCATAAGCATTAAGCGCTGTGATAGCCTTCATCAGAGCGGAAATATCGGGCGAAACAACAGAAGAAAGCAAGGCGATTTTTTTTCGTGAATCGAGTACATTAATATAAAAATCGCGGGAATTGTTTTGTATATTTTCTTCTTGTTCGGAGGTAGAAATTCTGACGGAAAAACGTTGTAACCCGACCTCCATAGCCTCCACAGCAAAGGTGAGTGTATGAAAAAATCGCTGAGAATCAGGTGTTAGCGTTTGGGAATAGAGGCGTTTCCCGTTATGATAGACCGAAATAGACATGGGCACGGAATGAGAAAGGACGGCACCCACTTCCACTTCGACAGGAAAAACATTGTTTAAATACGTATAGGTATTGGTTAAGAGACGCCGGATATAGCGGTCGGTTTTCCGGGTAGTATCACCAAGAGCGACAGCAAAAAGCGGGGCATCCAGGGCATAAGCTCTCGCCGGGTCAATTCCCCGGTTCATAATTCCATCGGAAGCCAAGACTACCGCTGCCACATTCCTTCCCGAAAAACGACGCGACAGATCGGTACAAAGCATGGAAATATCCGTATAATAATCACCATACTGCGGTGAAGTTCCTTCCGAAACCGATTCACCAAAAAGAAAATTACGGACCGTATACTGGGCTTCGAGATGCTTCCCAAATGTGACCCATTGCTTTTCCCATTCCGTTTTGTAATACAACGAATCGCGCAGTGCAGCAATCGACTGGCTATTGTCGTGTGCCAAAACCAACACTGGCTTTTGCACCGACTTCGTTATCTGTTGCATGAGCGGATTAAACAGCAAAAAAGCGATAGTGGAGACCGATACCATACGCAGTACAAAAAGAAGGAGGTGCTGCCATAAAGCGAGTCCTTCAATTTTATTTTTCCTGTAAAGAATTACAGCATAAAGAATACCAGCTGCTGCAGCAAACGGCAACAGACCTTTAGAGGTACCGATAAGAATGGAAAGCGTCAAAAGAATCGTCGTTAATCAATTAAGTATTCATTCCACCACAAACAGTAATCACCTGGCCGGTAACATAACCGGAGAGGCCTGAAGCGAGGAACAGGGCCACATCGGCTACATCTTCGGGCTTACCGGCGCGACGCAGGGGGATTTGCTGTGTCCACCCTTCACGCACCTCAGCGGAGAGTTTATGGGTCATTTCGGTTTCGATGAAGCCCGGGGCAATAGCATTGCAGCGCACATTTCTGGAACCCAGCTCCTGGGCGACCGATTTAGTAAAGCCAATTAAGCCAGCTTTGGAAGCCGCATAATTCGCCTGTCCGGCATTACCACTCACTCCAACTACAGAGCTCATATTTATAATGGAGCCTCCTTGTTGTTTAATCATATAGCGCTGAACCGCTTTTGTCAGATTAAAAGCACTCTTCAGGTTCACTCCAATCACCAGATCCCAGTCCTCTTCAGTCATCCGCAGCATCAGTTTATCGCGGGTTATCCCTGCATTATTCACCAGAATATCAATGCGGCCAAATTCAACAATAATCGCATCCACCGTACGTGTACTGACATCCAGATTCGCTGCATCAGAGGCGTACGCTTTCGCCGTGACCCCAAAGCCAGCAAGTTCGTTTTGAAGACTTTGACTATTTTCATCGAGTTGCAGATCGGTAAAAGCTACATTCGCACCATGTTCGGCAAAGCGTAAAGCAATAGCACGACCGATACCACGTGAAGCACCGGTTATTAAGGCTGTTTTTCCGTCAAGTAATTTCATCCTATAAAATTTATTGTGTAACAATCGCATAGATTCAACTGTTGGCATAATTTTTACCCGGATTCTTGGGAGTCATGAAGCAACAAGTTTGTATCATACGCTAGTCGTAAAAAATGTATCCCTATTTTCCAAATACGCTTCAAAAATAGTAAATATTCTTCAACGGTGGTCAGGAGTGTGAACCACCGCTACGAATAAAAAAAAATTCGGTAGCATAAAAAAGATTGTGTAAACACTCATAGAAGTAATGTGGTGGCTTCGCTTAAGATTTCCACTTTCTGGATCCACTGCATAGAACTCAACATAACTATCCTTATTGTCATGATAGCTTGCCGGTACATAATCTAAGAAGTTGTGCCTTGATTTTTTTCGTTTCGGGTGCATTTTTTTTTACCTGAGCAGGCAAAAAGCGTATTCTACTACTAAAAAGCTTGTCCGTTTTTGTCACGGTTTTTTGAGACAAAAGCCCGAAACGACTGGTATTCAGTTCGTTTCGAGCTTTGAGCGGAGAAAGAGGGATTCGAACCCCCGGTACCTCGCGGTACAACGGTTTTCAAGACCGCCGCAATAGACCACTCTGCCATTTCTCCGAGGGCAAAATTACAATTTTTTCGATTCCATCAAACACCCCACAAAATTTTCTGCATTTTTTTTGCTTACCACATTTTACCCCAAATCTGTGTTGTTACACTTCACCTTTACTTTCATCATGGATAAATTGCATGTATATTTATCATTTACCGGGTCGGATTTCTTCGCATTTTTTAACATTCTGCTCCGGAAGTCCTGTGATGAAACCCTGTTTTTTGAGTATCTTTGTTTTACTAAATAGTACTCCAATGAAAAAACATTGCTTATTCTTCCTGGTTCTCCTCTTTAGTGTCGTTGATGCAGGTGCCGACAATCTAAAAGCTCATTTGAACTATTCCACCTTCTACGCTCCGGTCACAGGTCCATATATCGAAACCTATATGCTGGTAGAAGGCTCCGGGGTTACCTTTGTAAAAAATGACAAGGAAAAATTCCAGGCATCGCTCCATGTGCTCGTCCTTTTTAAACAGGATGAAAAAATAATCGAATACAATAAATATGACTTTCTCAGCCCTGAGCTTACCGACACGCTCAGCAATGTCCATAACCTGATTAATTTCATGGACCAACAGCGCTACACGTTACCCAACGGAACCTATACTATGGAATTTGAAATTTCCGATAAGCACTCCTCACTTCCTCCGCTCAAAACAACCCAACAAATACACATCAACTACCCCGAAGACCAACCCGCCATCTCCGACATCCTGCTTATCGACAGTTACTCGGAAGCATCCGAACCCTCGATGCTGACACGAGGTGGGTATAATCTGATCCCATCTGTATTTAATTTTCTACCCGAGAATCAAAACGAACTGACGTTCTATACCGAACTCTACAACATCCCCGCCTCCCTTGGTGATGAAGAACCCTATCTGATAACAGCCTGGCTGGAGTCGCAGGAAAATTTTCAAAAAATTGAAAATATCGGGCGTAATAAACGCGAAAAAGCCAAACCCGTTACGGTTTTCCTTGCCGCTTTCGATATCAGTGCACTGCCCTCCGGAAACTATAATCTTGTTGTAGAGGCCCGTGACCGGGAAAACAACCTTATCACCAGCAAAAGAAAATTCCTCCAACGCAGCAATCCTCGTTTCAATATCGCAACCGACGGTCTAACCGACCTTTCTATTGCCGGTACCTTCGTTGAAAAAATTACTTCGGTCGACAGCCTGAGGGAAGCCATCAGAAGTCTTACTCCTTTGATGGACAACGCAAACCTGATCTTTACGCGCTACCAACTCGATAAGGCCGATAAGGAAAGTCTGCAGCGTTTTCTGTTTTCCTTTTGGGTAGAACGTAGCGGAACAGAAGCAGAATATGCATGGAATTCCTACGCGAAACTGGTTCGCCTGGCCCAGGAAAAATACAGCAACGGCGTTAGTAAAGGCTATGAATCGGATCGTGGGCATACCTTATGTAAATACGGGAAACCCGACCATATTACCGGCAACGCACTGAATAACTGGTCGTACCCATACGAGATCTGGCAATATTATTCGGCCGGAAACCAGCGCGATGCAAAATTCGTGTTTTATTCACACGATATTGCCACGCAAACGTATTACTTGCTACATTCCAATATGGTCGGAGAAATCAACAACCCCCATTGGTTAAAAATGCTCAACAGAAACGGAGCTTCCTCCGATGTAGAATACCAGAGTTTCCTTGAATTCTATGGCTATAAAATTCTGGAAGAATACGAAAATCCGGATTAAGCCTTATGCCGTACATTCTGAAAAAAATTATTACCGGCGTACTCTGGCTTCTTTCGGCACTCCCGTTATGCTTGCTGTATCTGCTGTCGCGGGTCGTAGCACTGCTGCTTCTGCACCTGCTCCATTACCGCAAAAAAGTGGTGATGCAAAACCTGCAGCGTGCCTTTCCGGAAAAAAAACCAAAAACCCTACGAACCATCGCCCGACACTTCTATTATAATCTGGCCGACATCATTATCGAAACAATTAAACTCAGGCACCTTTCCAACACCCAACTGGAAAAACATGTGATCCTGCGCAACCGCGAAGTTCTTGATCCCTATTTTCAGGCACGTCGCAGTTTTATTATCGTCACCGGACACCTGGGAAACTGGGAATGGATTGGTAAACGGATTAGTATCGCCTGGCCACACGACGGTATCGTGTTGACAAAGCCCTTAAAAGACCCGTTTTTTGAGCATTACATGACCGAAATCCTTAGAAAAAGTCATATTTCAGGCCAGATTATTCCCTATAAACAAGCCTTCCGCCATTTAATCCGCAACAAAGAACACTTTTCATACACCCTAATCTTAGGCGATCAAACACCCACACGAGGCGAAATACAATTCTGGACTCCCTTCCTGCATCAGGATACTCCCTTTTTTACAGGCACCGAAAAAATTGCAAAAACGTTGAATATGCCCGTGGTTTTTATGCGGGTATACCATCCCCGCAAAGGACTTTATGAAGTTGAATTTGAGGTAATTACTGATAATCCTACCCCAACTGCCGAGCACGAAATCACACATACCCACATCCGAATGCTGGAACAACATATTCAGGCCTGTCCCGAATTATGGCTCTGGTCACATAAACGATGGAAACATAAAATGCGTGAAGGAGAAAAACGAAGTGATTGAACATTTTTCATACCTTTACCCCGATTTAAGAAATCTATTAAAAACACCTTAAAATACGCACCCATTGGCTAAAGTTGCGGTTGTTATCCTGAATTGGAACGGCAGGAAATTCCTCGAACAATTTCTGCCGGGTGTAATTATGCATAGTGCCAACGATGCAGATGTAATTATTGCTGACAACGGCTCGACCGACAGTTCCATTGCGTTTCTGGAAACCACTTTTCCCGAAATCCGGATTATCCGTAACAATAAAAACGAAGGGTTTGCAAAAGGCTATAATGAGGCCTTGAAAAAGGTAGATGCCGAATACTATGTACTATTGAATTCAGACATCGAAGTCACACCGGGGTGGATTCAACCGGTAATTTCCCTGATGGAAAGTGACCCGATGATTGCCGCCTGTCAACCCAAACTCCGTTCCTTTACCGACCGCGAATACTTTGAATATGCGGGTGCAGCCGGGGGATTTATTGATAAATATGGGTATCCTTACTGCCAAGGACGACTTTTTCAGCATATCGAGAAAGATGAAGGCCAGTACGATACCACAGGGGAAATCTTCTGGGCAACCGGAGCCTGTATGTTCGTTAAATCCAATATTTACCATCAGTTCAACGGGCTCGATAGTGATTTCTTTGCCCATATGGAAGAAATTGACTTCTGCTGGCGACTGAAAAATGGCGGATATAAAATAATGTATTGTCCCGATAGCGTGGTGTACCATGTGGGCGGTGGAACACTGCCAAAAATCTCCTCCTACAAAACTTACCTCAATATGCGGAACAATATCGTGATGCTGTATAAAAACCTACCCCGCCAACGCATCGTCCCCGTTATTGCCTTCCGTTTCATTCTCGACCTGATTGCCGCAGTAAAATTTCTGATCGATGGCGGGTTTGCCGATTTTTTTGCTGTAATACGGGCACAACTCAGTTTTATCCGACGCCTGAAAAGAAACCTGTCCAAGAGAAAAAATATCATCCATAGAAACCAGGTTTCAGGAATGTACAACGGAAACATTGTAGCTGAATACTTTTTGCGCGGAAAAAAAACCTTCAACGACCTGAATCCGGATAAACTAACCTAAAAAAGATTGAATCGCCAGGCGATATCCGGCCAGGCCAAAACCACTGATTACTCCCCGGGCACCTGGCGAAATAAAACTTTCCCAACGAAAAGGTTCACGGGAAAAAACATTGGAAAGGTGTACCTCCACTACCGGAACAACAATCGCTTTCACCGCATCGCCAATGGCCACTGAAGTATGCGTATACCCTCCGGCGTTCAGGATAATCCCGTCGTACGAAAATCCACTCGCATGTAGCTTGTTGATGAGTTCTCCCTCGATATTGCTCTGAAAATAATCGATCGTATGATCAGAATATCTGGAAGTAATCTCCGCCAAAAAAGATTTCATATCCCTTTTACCATAAAAGCCAGGCTCACGTTTTCCGGTTAAATTCAGATTCGGACCGTCGATAATAATAAAATGCATACGCTTTTTCTGTAAAAATAGTAAAAGAACGAATAGTTCTTCTTCGGACTTCGAAAAAATATCGTACGCCCATTCCACAATACCCCCCTGAATACATCCCGTCGTTTCCCCTCCCCTGTTGCCATACATGATTTAGGGAGTTGAAAAGAAGCCGCAAATCATACATAGATTCTTGCAGAAAATTGACTAATCCAAAATAAACACTTAATTTTGCGCTTTGACCTACATAGAAGGGGTGCCCCAAAATTACGGGCTGAGATCACACCCATTGAACCTGGTCCGGGTAATTCCGGATAGGGAAACGATGCCTCCTGATCTTGTTTAGTCTTCTGAATGGTCATTTGGATGTTTAACACTAAATGATTTAAGATGAACAAAACAATTTTTTTCACACTGCTGATAGCATTGCCATTATTTGGGCTAAGCCAGCACACTATCAAAGGAACCGTAACCGACCGATTAACCGGAGAACCACTGCCGGTAGCACACGTTATCCTTAATGACAAACTCCTGACTACCATCACTGCAGATGATGGAAGTTTTTTGCTAAAACAGGTAAAAAATGGAGATTACGAACTCATTATCAGCCATATAGGCTACAGCACACTCAGACAAAATATTGTAGTACAAGGGGATATCACGCTGACCCTTCAACTGGAACCAGTAGCAATTATGGAGGAAGGAGTAATTATCAGGGCTACACGTGCCACGGAAAACACTCCGGTGACTTACCAGAACATCGACCGTGAAGCCATACAAAGGAGTAACACCGGAAAAGACCTGCCCATGTTACTCGCCAATACACCTTCCCTCATTGTTAACTCCGATGCCGGAGCAGGAGTAGGATACACCAGTTTTCGCATCCGTGGAACCGACATGACCCGTATCAACATCACCATCAACGGTATACCCCTTAACGAAGCGGAATCGCAAAACGTTTTTTGGGTTGACCTTCCCGACATCGCGGCTTCCGTCGACAACCTGCAGATTCAGCGCGGAGTAGGTACTTCCACCAATGGAACAGCAGCATTCGGCGCCAGCGTGAATCTGCTCACCACACGGCTGAATAATGAACCCTATGCGCAAACTGAACTCAGCGGCGGATCCTTTGGAACTGCCCGTGGGTCATTGGCTATAGGGTCAGGATTGATCGACAAACACTGGGCTTTTGATGCCCGAATGTCAGGTATTCGTTCTAACGGGTATGTTGATCGTGGAGGATCAGACCTACAATCGTACTACCTGAGTGGCGCCTGGTATGGTCAAAAAGCACTAATAAAATTCATTACTTTTTCAGGTCGTGAAACCACCTATCAGGCCTGGAATGGTGTGCCTAAAGAATTATTAGACAGAGGATTAAGAACCTATAACCCATCAGGAGAAATTACCGATGCAAATGATAAAGTGATCGGATTTTATGATAACCAAACCGACAATTACCAGCAAGACCATTACCAGCTGCACTTCAGCCGGGAGCTCTCGCGGAACCTGAACCTCAACGCTGCTGTACATTACACCCGTGGGGCCGGGTATTATGAATCGTATAAAAACAATCAGAAACTTTCTGCCTATGAAAACGAACCCGGAGTGATCTTTCAGGCCGATAGCCTGGTTAGCCGCACCAACCTCATTCGCAGAAAATGGCTGGACAATAATTTTATAGGGACCACACTCACGATGAATTACAACAAAAAAAACTGGGACGTCAGCGGGGGCGGAGCCTATACCGTGTACGACGGCGATCACTTCGGAAAAATAATCTGGGCAAAAGAAGTACCGGTTATCGCCCACGACAAAAACTGGTATGAATCGAACGGGTATAAAACCGACCTTAACACCTTTTTAAAAGCGATTCGTCTTTTCGACAACGGATTGAGCCTTTACGGCGACCTGCAGTACCGTACAATCGAATATTCCATCACCGGATTGCGTGACGACCTGACCGACATCACCCAGAATCATACGTATCATTTTTTCAATCCAAAAGCGGGCATCATGTACCGTATCGACAAACACCATAAGCTCTATACCAGTTATGCCATCGCCAACAGAGAGCCCTCGCGGGATAATTTTACCGATGCCGACGCAGGCACCGTTCCCCGGCCTGAACACCTGCAAAATATGGAGGCCGGATACGAATTTACAGTCCACCATGCCAGCCTCGGAGCAAACTTCTATTCGATGAAATACCGCGACCAGTTGGTACTCACCGGCGAAATCAATAACACTGGCGATCCAGTGATGGTGAATGTCCCGAAAAGCTACCGCATTGGCATTGAGCTCATTGGGAACGCCAAACTTACCAGATTCCTTTCATGGAGCGCCAATCTCACCCTCAGCCGCAATAAAATTCAACAGTACACACACTATGTCGACAACTGGAGCTATTGGGATGACCCCGAAAACGAACCCTATCAGGTAACAACTTATTATGAAAACTCAGAAATCTCTTTTTC
>Ga0116152_10004998_pt1 | contig 10381 bp, 9 predicted proteins | sample AD_UKC119_MetaG_FD_89894 | JGI IMG/M metagenome (GOLD analysis project Ga0116152, IMG submission 89894) | Active sludge microbial communities of municipal wastewater-treating anaerobic digesters from Hong Kong - AD_UKC119_MetaG | ecosystem: Engineered > Bioreactor > Anaerobic > Digestate...
ATCCCGGGATAAGCATCCATCCAGAATGCTTCGATTTCGGCAGGGCGTTTATTCGTAAACCACGTTGCCTCCGAAACGGCAACGTAACCTCCGGGTTTAATATACTTCCGCCATTCAGTCAGTCCACGTTCGAACCCGATGTTGTAAATCGCGCCTTCCGACCAGATCAGGTCAAATTCTTCGGGCTGAAAAGGGAGATTATCCATTGAACCTACAATGCCTTTTACCCGGTCGTTCAGATTGAGTTGGGTGGCGTTCGAGTTAAACAGTTCGATAAATTTGGGAAACAGGTCGACACCGGTGATTCTTGCTTGGGTATGTTGCCCTAAAACCATCGTTTGTCCCCCTGTTCCACAGCCAATGTCGGCAATACGCGAATGTTCATCGATGCCGTCGGTAAACCCAAGGGCTTTCAGCGTAATCTCCGGGCTTCCCGGCCCCTGTCGTTCCAGTTGTGAGAAAAAGTCGCAGATTAACTGAAGGTCAAATTCGTGAATGGATGTATTTTCTTTACTCATGATGTTTGAATTTAAAGTAAGGTACGGCACTAATTTGTTTTCTGCCAAACCTCAAATGTTAGTATAAAAAGTATATGAATACGACTCCGACATGCGTATGCCAGAGTTTTTTAAAAGGGATAACCAAAGGCAGTTTGTTTGCCCAGGGTTATTTACTTCACGGAATCCTTCTTAATATGAAACATCAATTCGTTTTAGTTCCGCAAAGATAAGATATTTTACATATGGTCTTTATCAATTCATTCATTCAGTTCGGTATAAAATTCAAAAAGATAAATACTATCTTAGCTCTTCGAGTGAAAAAAACCGAATAAAAACCCGATAACGAGAATCGAGCCGTATGAAAAGATGTATTCTATCGCTTTTGCTGGCCACTTTTTTTGCTGCTTCTGTGGTGCAGGGGCATACAACCGAAACCCCAGGCAAACAGGCCACAGGCATTGAAATCGTAAGTGAACTTCAAAAGCCGGCATCGGCACAGGATTTTAACGAAAACAACCTGGCTGCCTACTTGCTCGTGTATTTTAAAGACCAGACACAGTGTGCCTACATGGCTGTGAGCAGCGATGGCTATACTTTTACCGACCTCAACAAAGGTGAACCTATTTTCGACGGCACCCGGCTGGCCGAACAAAAAGGCGTACGCGATCCGCACATTACACGTGGCCCCGACGGCGCTTTTTACCTCGCCATGACCGATCTGCACATTTTCGGGCAACGTGCAGGACACCGCGATACACGCTGGCAACGCCCCGAAGAGAAATACGGTTGGGGAAACAACCGAGCCATCGTACTGATGAAATCGTACGACCTGATCCACTGGACGCATTCCGATTTTCGGGTCGATCTGGCCTTTCCCGAACTGGGCGATATCGACTGTTCGTGGGCACCTGAAACGGTGTATGATCAGGTAGCGAATAAAATGATGGTATACTTTACCATCCGGTACAACAATGCCAAAGCAAACATCTATTATTCGTACGCCAACGATGAATTCACCAAACTCGAAACCACACCCAAAATGATTACTGAATTGGATGGGATTGACGGCGATATTTTCAAACTTGGCGATACCTACCATATGCATTATGTATTGGAAGCAAAGATTTTGCACGCTGTTTCCGATAAGATAAATACGGGATATGTTACAGAGACACGGCGCATCGACCCCGAAACTGCTCCGACCGAAGCACCCAATGTTTTTAGGCGTTTGGGCACCGATACCTATGTGCTGATGTACGATGTGTACGGCGGCCGCCCCAACAACATGGGTTTTAGTGAAACCCGGGATTTTGTAAGCTACAAAAACATTGGCCGTTTTAACGAAGGGGCGATGAAGACTATCGGGTTTGAACGTCCGAAACACGGTGCAGTTATCTACCTCATCCGCGACGAGTTAAAAGCCATAACGGAATACTGGGGCGTGGATATGGATTGAGTTCCCGCTTTGCTGTGACTAACTTTTTTATCAGATTGGTATTACTTGTTTTAATGGTATTCGATGTAACTCACTTAAGTTGGCACACAATAAGAAATGCCATACACATCGGGTTTGTTCCGCCAGCAAAAAGTCTCGGCACAAAATGGAACGCCCGTTTGAAAGAGGTTTAGATGATAACAACAAGGATGACTAAATATTACTACAACAGCAGCTTATAAAATATAGGTTGCATAGCAACATACATATGCATTAGGCGCTTGTTTAAAAAAGGATATATATAATGGCGAACTTGGCGGTAACTTTTTTATGAAAAAGAATACTCAAAATGAAATTAGGAGTAGGATTATATATTAAAAACAGTGTGGATGCTGTGAATCTTTATAGAGAAGCATTTGGGTTAGAATTAGGGTATCATGTAAAGAATCCTGATGGAACATATTTTCATTCAGAGCTGAATAAAAATGGACAAGAAATTTTATCTGTAGTCGAATCGCCAAACGGGAATATACAGGAACATACTGTACAACTGGGCATTAGTTTCGACAACGAGGCTGAGGTACATAATGCATATGCTCTTTTATGTGATGGAGGAACAATTAAAACTCCAATTGGTCCGATGCCATGGACTCCTTGTGCCGCTGAAGTTATCGATAAATTTGGTGTGTTGTGGTATATAACCGCTCCTCAGCACCGCCCCCCGGATGACTATGATTCAAATAAACCCTGGGATCCAGGTATGTACAAGAAACCATAAAATTAAAAACTCACTGGAAGATTATTAATAAGAGTATTCGTTCCATTGGATTAAATCCCCCTGCTACTGTGCCAATCTTTTCGCGTGGTATTTTAGCCAAAAAATTCAATTGTGCGGCAACTTCGGAAATCCAGTATCCAGTATCAAAGATCTAGCATCGGCTTAATACAACATCCTGGCGCGGATGGTATTCGGAATACCTTTTAATTCCTTTAAAATTACTTCGCTTACATCACTTTCGGTGTCGATAATCACATAACCAATATCCGGATCGGTTTGTAGAAACTGCGATGCGATGTTGATTTCCTTGTCTGTAAAAACAAGGTTGATATTCCGCAACATACCCGGTACGTTTTTGTGAATGTGCAGGAAGCGCTGTTTGTTTAGATTTTGCTGTAACGAGATTTGCGGGAAGTTCACCGCTCCGATCGTCGATCCATTATCGCTGTATCGGATCAGTTTGTCGGTCACTTCAGATCCTATATTTTCCTGTGCTTCCGAAGTACTTCCTCCAATATGTGGAGTCAGGATTACATTATCAAATTCCTGTAATTCGGATACAAACTTTTCGTTGTTGGAGGCAGGCTCTGTTGGAAAAACATCGGCTGCTGCACCTGATAAATGCCCGCTTTTTAAAGCTTCTGCCAATGCTTTGTAATCAACTACCGTTCCGCGCGATGCATTTAAAAGCACCGCATTTTTTTTCATTCGTTCCAGTTGCGGTGTCGAGATCATATTCTTTGTAAGCTCGGTTTCCGGAACATGGAGTGTAACTGCATCCGAAACTTTTAGCAATTCTTCTAAAGAATTACAGGCAGTTGCTTTTCCAAGGCTCAATTGCTTTTCAATATCATAATAAAAAACGTTCATTCCCAATGCTTCGGCCAGAATAGAAACCTGCGATCCGATGTGACCATAACCCACAATACCCAGGTTTTTACCCCGTACTTCAAAAGAGTTTTTGGCAATTTTCAGCCATTCTCCGCGATGTGCAGCGGCATTTTTCTCGGGTATGCCGCGCATCAGCAGGATAATTTCAGCCATAACCAGTTCGGCTACCGAACGGGTATTCGAAAACGGAGCATTAAAAACAGGGATCCCAAATTCTTTGGCCGACATTAAATTAACCTGGTTGGTACCAATACTAAAACAACCGATGGCAAAAAGTTTTTTGGCTTTCTTCAGAATATCAGCAGTAAGTTGTGTTCTCGAACGTATTCCGATGATGTGTACATCTTTTATCTTTTTCTCAAGATCGGCAGGATCGAGTGCTGATTTTGAATATTCGATGTTAGTGTAACCGGCTTCTTTAAAGGCTGCGACCGCTGATTCATGAATTCCTTCGAGCAACAGAACTTTGATCTTGCTTTTGTTTAATGAGAATTTTTTCACCATCGCTTTTTTTGTAAAAATAAAAAGCAATAGTTTAGAATGAAAAGCTTGTTCAAATATTTTTATAAGAATTTTAAGTCTAGCCGAATTTGGAGGAAAAAGAAACCTTTTCCAAAGTTCGAAACTTTGGAAAAGGTAAAAGAAAAGCTAAAAACAAGTTTAATTCTTCAGCAATTCAGCAACAACAGGACGTAGTTTTTGAATTTGTTCCTGATCAATTTTTAGTCCTATTGATTCATAAAGCTGTTGCATAAAATCATAGATGGGTTTTACCATTTCGAAGGGAGCTTCTACCGATTCCAGGGCAGTTGCTCCAGAACCGTTGCGAATGTTCTTATCAGCTCCATTTTCAAGCAGAAGTTTTACCATATCCGGACGACAGAAAAAAGCTGCCGTGTGCAAAGCAGTGGAACCGTCGTAATTTTTTGCATCAATGGAAGCTCCGGCTTTCAGTAACATCTTTGCAATTTCAATACGATCGAACATGGCTGCGGTCACAAGTGGAGTAGATCCGCTCCCCGGTTCTACCGCGTTTATATCGGCACCTGAAGCGATCAGTTGTTTAACTTTTTCGGTATCTCCTGCGATAATGGCAGTGTGAATATCCGGGGTTTGATAGGAACTCTCTGAAGCCTCAACATTGTTTTCAGCAGAAACGGGTTGGCTGCTAAACGCAGCAACTAAAATCAGCACACTTAAAATGGCTGTAGAAATTGTTTTCATATTTATTTGTTTTTGAATTGTTGTCATCCTCCATGAATAAATTAACATATTAGAGATGACAAAAGTTAATATTGATAAAAGAATAAATTTGCTAAATGCAGGTATCTCAACATGGAGAAATGCTACGGCAATTACACCCAACACAATTACATGAATGATATAAACCGAATAAGAATTCCGGCTGAGTTCACTCAGAACAGCATTTGTCTTATTTAAACTATAACGAAAAGCATAAATAAGTACATGAAGGAGTGTAAGCATAGACAACATTCCACTGGCATAATACACCAAACTGTCCATTCGCCCTGAGATAAAATAGAACTGGCGGGTAGGATCGATCAGATTAAAGAAAATATTTAGAGCGAAGGCTGTAAAAACACCAAGTGAAACTGTTAACACAATGTTTGAGATGATGTACCACTTTTTGTTACGATCGGTATTCTCAAATATTTTCAGCTTGTAACATAAAGTTCCCAACAGAAACGATAAAAAATATACGACTAATCTTTCGCGTTGGAAATGCAGCAGTGCCGAATGGTGCCAACCAGTTAAGCCAAGCATGGAAATTGAAAATCCGTAAACTGTTCCAATCAGAAAAGTAAGTGCCACTGCAGTTTTCAAAGAAATATTTATTTTGAACACATTTACCTTGTAAAGTGCCAGATATACGACCTGGAAAATGAAAAGTACAGGCAAAAACCACAACCAGTTTTGAATGGGATTATTTGCGTAAAAGTTCAGATCGCTTCCGGCGCGTTCAAACCAGTGAAAGTAAGTATACCATTCTTCCTGTGGAAGACCACGTGAATAAAGGAAAATAAATTTGTATGCCGGGATCAGGGTTAATACCGAAATAATCCACGGAAGAATAATTCTCTTGAATTTAGACCGGATGTAGTCAAAAGTACCTTGCTTTTTAACCGATGCAGGTACAAAATATCCCGATATAAAAAAGATGCTGAACATTACAAATAAATCGAGGTACATGCGAATTAACCCGATGTTGTTATTCTTTACCGGATCGACTACGATCCATGAATTTTCAAGTACCGCTTCATAAACTAATCCTGAATGTAAAATCACTACCAGTAATATCAGGAATGTTCTGAGATTGTCGAGAAAGTAAATTCGTGTTTTCATGTCACTATTTTTTTTGTATTCGAATTCGAAAAATTTGATGATGTAAAGTTCTCTCATTCGATGATGCAGAGACAATCACGTATGCCGTTTGTTTTAGAAAGTTTGAGGCAGGAATCAAAACTATGATGCAGTGATATAAATTATGATGCAAATGGAACTTCAGTACCTCAAAATAGTTATCTTTTGTGTATGTGTTTGAAAAGCGCTAATTTCGGAATCAATATCAAAAATCATGGCAAGTTCCCGTTCTGGTGATGAGCAATTTTTAAAGCGATTGCGGCAAATAATCGATGAAAATATTTCGAATGAACAATTCGGAGTGAGCGATCTCGCGCGGGAAATCGGAATGAGCCGATCGAACTTACTTAGAAAAGTTACCAAGTCTACGAATCAATCAGTAAGCCAGTTTATTCGTCAGATCAGGCTGGAGAAAGCAAGCGAATTATTGAAATCGGAACCCTTAACGGTTTCTGAGGTTTCGTATCGGGTGGGGTTTGGAAGTCCTTCCTATTTTATAAAATGTTTCCGCGAGCACTATGGTTATCCTCCCGGAAGTATTGGCGATGAAGAACCCGAAGCGGAACAAATTGACCCTGTCCGGCCTGAAAAGAAACGGAAAATTCCTGTGTGGATTTTGTCGCTGCTGCCGGTTATTGTAATTGTGATAACGATTATTTTGATTTTTAAACCCTGGTCATTCCGTCCGAACCCTGAAAAATCAATTGCTGTTCTTCCGTTTATAAACGATAGCAGCGATTCAAGCAATGTTTACATCATTAACGGCTTAATGGAATCTACACTCAATAAATTGCAGGGTATAGATGGTTTACGCGTAATCAGCCGTACTTCAGCAGAAAAATACCGAGACCATTCCAAAACAATTCCGGAGATAGCTAAAGAGCTGAATGTAGAATATATTGTGGAGGGTAGTGGTCAGAAGATCGGTGACGAGATTTCACTGGTTATTCAATTGATAGAAGCTAAATCAGATAATCATCTGTGGAGTCAGCAATTCCAACGAAAGGCCACTGACATTTTTGAACTTCAAAATGAAATTGCATTGAAAATTGTACAGGAAGTACAAGTAATCGTAACTCCGGATGAACAGGAACGTCTGGAGAAAATCCCGACGGAAAACCTGGAAGCTTACGATGAATTTCTGAAGGGAATAGATTTGTTGAACAAACCAGATCAAACCAAAGAGAATATATATAAGTCCATTTCATTTTTCAGAAAGGCAATAAAACTGGACACGGAATTTGCACGTGCCTATGCCGCTACAGCATTGGCTTATTATCTGGTTGAAGATAACAAGGTGGAAAAAGAATATGCTGATTCAATCAATTATTTTGCAGATAAAGCCTTGTTTTATGATTCGAATTTACCTCAAAGTTTAATTGCAAAAGCTTTATATTATATTTCGCATTACGAACCCGAACAGGCAGTGCCTTATTTAAATAAAGCTTTGGAGATCAACCCGAATTACGATCTTGTTTATGTTTTTCTGGTTGATTTGTATTCCAGGCACATTCCCAATACAGAAAAATACCTGGAGTATGCATTACGAGGTTTGCAGGTCGATCCTACCTCTTACGATTCAATTTCCAATAGTTTCAATTATCTGCACATATCCAATGCTTTCATTCAGGCGGGGTTTGTTGAACAGGCCGAAAAATACATTAACCGATCTTTGGATTACATGCCGGATAATTTGTATTCTGAATATGTGAAGGCTTATATTTTATATGCTAAGAATAAAGATCTTCAGCAGCTTCGTGAAGACTTATTAACTTCATTACAAAAAGATCCAACGCGGATTGATATACTACAGGAACTGGCAAAGGTCTGCTATTTTCAACACGATTATGAAGTGGCATACCACTATTATCAAAACTTTCTTTCGATAAAGAATACCTATAATCTGGATATTTACCCGCAGGAAGACGTTAAAATTGCCAACACCTGTTTAAAACTAAACAAGGATGCTGAAGCTCAACAACTTTTAGATTCATTTAAAGCTTTTGTCGATCAGGACCACTCTATTTACAAGAGTATGAATTTGTGTTTGTATTATTCTGCCACAGGTGAAAAACAAAAAGCATTGGAACAGTTGAATCTTTTTACAGAAGAAAAGAATTTTCATTACTGGACTATTCTTTTTATGCCCGTAGAACCGTTAATGGACGATTTACGATCGGATAAAGAATACACCAGGGCGTATAAAAAACTACAGCGCAGCTTCCAGGAATTTCACGACCGGATAGAAAAATCGCTATCGGCAAAAGGTTTGCTGAATTGAGTTAGTTAAACAGCACCATCACGTATTTGCAGAAACCAAATAATGGCTTTTAGTTCGGCAGGAATAACTGCTCCGGTATGATCCAGACCATCCAATTCCATATAATGTACCAGATTGGTACTCACTCCGGCAGCAATGAACTCATTATAAAGATTCTGACTGGTAAATGGCGGAACAAACGTGTCTGCTGTACCATGTAAAAGCAGGGTAGGAACCTGGGTATTATATCCTGATATGCTATTTGATTCCATCATCGAATAAAGCGATTCATATATTCCGGGTTTGTTCCAGTTTTCAACGTAGTTCGGCACAAACAAGTCTGTTACATTTGTGGTAAGTTGTGCATTTATCTCTGTCCCGTCCTTACTTCCGTCATACAACCCGGGAATGCGGCTTGCATAAGGTTCGTTAAAAACGGAATCAATAGGAGTTGTCATTCTCAGATTCGAGAAACTGTTCATGATATAACCCAGAAAGTATGGCATGGGATAGGTATTCTCGGCAAGAACATAATCGTTAATGGCAACGAGATTATACGGCCCGGCACCACATGCACTGGCTTTTAAATTGAAATCGCCGGAGTAATTTGTCTCGATGGTTTTTTGGAGTTGCATGGTAGACCAGCCTCCCTGTGAATATCCGGTTATATACAAGTCTTTGTTAAGATCAATACTGTCTATCTCTGCAATCAGTTCTTTGGTTGCACGCATCATATCCACCACCGTTTGCACAGTTGATTCTTTGTCAAGATAGGGATGGAACATATCATCAGCTGCGCCAAACCCAAGGTAATCGGGTATGGAAAGTACAAAACCAGAGGAAGCCATTAAACTTAGTAATCGAAAAAGATCACTGTTTGGGGCAACAGAAGGAGCAGCAGAATTTAAGGTATTTGTACCATTTTGAAAACTCATCAGGGGGTAAGTTCCTGAAACTTTAGGAACACAAACCAGACCTGAAGCTTCCTTTTTATTTCCTTCAAATGTTGTATAGTAAGTTATTTTATAGACTTCGACAGGTGCCGTAAATCTATTGCTGATACTTGCCAGATCAGGATACTGTATGCTGGCCATTCCAATGAGGGTATTAATCTCAGTTATACTGTGAACTCCAACACTGGTACTCGACGTTAGATAAACGTTGTTATTTTCGGCAGGAACATCCTCAAAATTGTCGCATGAAAATAATACGACAGACAAAATGAACAGGATACTAAAAACATTAAATAAACTTTTCATGGCAAATTTTCATTTGAGTATACCTCAAAAGTAAGCCAAATTATTCGTTAATTGAAGTATTCTTGAAAGTTTGAGCTTAAAAAATACAAGAATGTCCTTTTTTGCCTTGCATTCAGAGAATTTGTTATTTTTAGATCGCTGATTATATAGAAATTTTAAAAACCAAATTATCGGGCTATGAGATACTTTTCAATGTTAATACTACTCCTTTTTTTTAATTTTTTCTCTGCACATTCTCAAACTATTCAGGTAATGATTGTAACCGGAGGTCACGATTATGATTCACTTGAATTTTTTCAAATGTTTGATAAAATGGATGATTTGGAATATGAGCATTTTATTCAACCAGAAGCCAATCGTGAAATTGCAAAGAACCAGGCAAAGGATTTTGATGTGATCGTGTTTTACGATATGTGGCAGAATATTACTCCCGAGGAAGAATCAGCTTATCTGAAAATGACCCGGGAAGGGAAACCCTTGCTGTTTCTTCATCATTCGCTGGTCTCGTACCAGAAATGGCCCGAATTTGAAAAGATAATCGGAGGAAAATATGTGGAAAAAGCCAGGGGTATTTCCGATGAAGATATATCGTCATACGAACACGATGTTTGGGAGTATTGCAGTGTTGAAAATTATACACCTGTAACAGTTGGACTTCGCAACTTGCGGTTTTTCGATGAAATATATATAAATGTTCGTATAACTGACGATGTGTTTCCCTTGCTTAGGATCAGCCATCCTAAAAGCATGAAATACCTTGCCTGGGAAAACCGGTACAATAATTCCAGAATTTTATACATTCAGCCGGGACACGATAAACGAACCTTTCAGGAACCGGATTATCAAAAACTACTTCATCAGTCCATTCTTTATCTG
>Ga0116152_10005000_pt1 | contig 10381 bp, 6 predicted proteins | sample AD_UKC119_MetaG_FD_89894 | JGI IMG/M metagenome (GOLD analysis project Ga0116152, IMG submission 89894) | Active sludge microbial communities of municipal wastewater-treating anaerobic digesters from Hong Kong - AD_UKC119_MetaG | ecosystem: Engineered > Bioreactor > Anaerobic > Digestate...
CAGAGGGCTGACATAATAACGTCTATTTCTTTGCAAGGCAAAAATATAAATTCTTGTCAAACAAGGACATAAAGTGTAATTTAACGTTCCTTAATAAAATAAATTTGGTCAGCAACATAGAAGCAGTCTGCCAACTTTTAGTTGAGAAACAATGGTGTTTCCCATCCAGTTGGCATCCGTGAGCTGATCGCCAAAAGACATTTTAACAGCATGGAAGTCAGCGTAATTTGTACTTACTCCGACAAGCCATGGTCGGAGTTTGTTTTGTGAGTTTGCAGTAAATGTAACTGCAACAAACATGGCTAATAGTAAAATTGATTTTTTCATAGCTCTCGCTTTTTAAATGATTAATAAAACATTTATTCTAAAGTGCAAAGGTGCGGACATTCTTATGGAATTCTATTACATAACTTTAAGTAAGAGTTACATCATTCACTCATTTGCCTGATGTAAGATCTCTTTATATGGAGTGTCTGATGAATTGAATACATAGAAGAAAGCCCGCCAATGGCGAGCTCCTTCAAAAAAAACTTCAATAGAATGATTACCTGATGGATAATCGTTTAGTGACAAGATCATTGTCAATTGTTTCGATCTTGATAAAATATAGGCCTGAAACCAATTCTTTAAGATTAACCTGAACATGGGTTCCACTCACCGGGTAGTCAAGGATCGTTTGTCCGGTAAGGTTGATCAGTCTGATTTGTTGGATATTGACATTAGATGTAATATTTACCATATCAGAGGCTGGATTCGGAAATATCTTGATCAGTGATGCAGCATCAGCGTCACTTCCAACTCCGGTGGAGGATTCTTTTAGGCTTGTAATTTTTGATACACCGTAGGGCTGATAAGTTCCATTAAACACAGGTTGCGACATATCATAAGTGGCAACCAACGCTTTCTCGAGACCATTGTACGCTCTCAGGTTGATGGGTTCACCGCTTAAAGCGCCGTCTTTTTCAGTGGTACTTTCTTCGTCGCCATAAACCACCATCAGATAGTTATCGGCTTTTTCGCTCACATCTGCAAAGCCGATGCATATTCCGCCGGCGTCAAACGCTCCAATGAACGATGGGTTGTCGAGTTCGGCAACGGCTTCAGCCATTAAAGAAATCAGATGCACATTGGCGGTTGTCTCAAATTGCCATGGACTATTGTTGGTTGCATATTTAACCTTAGTAACATGTGTTTTAGCATCACACTCCACATATGGGTCAAAGGTAATATCGAAAGAATTGTAAAAGTTTCCGAGGTAACCAAATCCGGGCTTAAGTTCTTCAAGGGTGAACAAACCACCGTCAGGCCAGTAAATTTTTTGTGTTTGAATTTCGAAGATCAGCAGAATATCTTCATCATCAAAGTCTCCCGGCAATGCATAAGAAACATTGCTCAAAACCGGGAAGATGTTATAGCTTGAATTCAGCGTTATGGTTTGATTGGCGGTATTATTGCCGGCAAGCAGCCATGTTGCATCAACAGCGCTTTTCGCTTTGTAGCCGAGCTGATTATTCCAACTACCAAGACTATTGAGGTTTTGAGATGGCCAGAAAATTTTACCATCATCATTGATCATAATAACCAGACTATTAGCAGGAATGATGTAGTCTAAAAGTGTGAATAAATTCGGGTCTGCTGTTTCGATGTATGAAGAAATGTAGCTCCAGCCTTGCTTGAGTTGCAATAACTGGGCGTTGAACTCAATATTGGTTACCTCATCAATTTCGGATTGAAGTCCCTGTGAATCTGTCGCTCTGGCTTCGATAGTATTAAAACATGGCTCGGGTTGCACTTCAATTGACCAAATTTCGGCGCCGTTAGCCATTAGCCACTGACCTCCATTTATTCTGACTTCGACAAAGGCAATGCTGCCATCTACGTCATTGGCAATCCCTTCTACAAGCAAAGGACTGCTATTAATGTATGCTCCGTCAACAGGTGACTGAATTTCCACTGTCGGAGGAATGCTTTCTATGGTCAGTATCAAACTATGCGTCACAGCATCGCAGTTATTAAGTCCAAAGGCGTTAAGGGTTAACAGAACTTCACCGTCGCTGATATCCTGGTTACCCGGGATATAGGTTGGTTGCAAAATGTCATCGGATGGATTAAATGTGCCGTCTCCACTGGTTTCCCAGAGTAATCCGGCATAATTTGCCGCCATAGCTTCGAAGAGAAAATAGGTTTCACTCGTCTGAATTATTGCATTATTACCGGCATAAGCTGTCGGGCCTGGCTGAATAAAAAGTTCAATACAGTTTACGATTTCACCCACACACGGCGCAATGGCTTGCGCTGTAAGACATAGCGTAACGTTTTCACCAACAACATCGTTTGTCGGATCATAAGTCGGATTTTGCGCTAGTGGATCATCAAATGAGCCAAGCCCATCGGTTGACCATGTGAAATCTGAGGCATTTTCGACAAAAGCACCAGCAAGCTGGAACAATTCCCCTGCGCAAACAGTTGCATCAGCGCCGGCATAAGCATCCGGTAATCCTAAAATTGTAAGGGTCATGCAATCAACATCTGAAACAGGTACAGCGCCATCCAAAGTGGCTGTTAAGCAAAGTTCGGCAGTTCCGGCTGATATGTCAGCAGTACCAGGCGTATAGTCGGTAATTAAAGAATTTTCTGCTGAAAACTCGCCATCTCCGCTTGTGCTCCACATCACACTGCTGTAATTGTATGTTTCACCTGCCAATTCAGCCAATTGATTTTCACAAATAGTCTGGTTATCTCCTGCATCTGCAAATGGCGCCAAAGTATCCAAAACTTCCAGTTCCATGCAATCCTCAACGGGTAAACCTTCGCATGGGACAATTGGATTAACACTCAGGCAAAGTATCACTGTTGTTCCGGGGTCAGTTAAGCCGGGAGTGTAAACCGGATTCAGCGCTGTTTCGTCATCAAATTCGCCATCACCGGAAGTTGTCCATAGCAAGGAACTGTAATTTTCGGCTGTTGCATCTATAAGTGTATGGGGGCAGGTCGCGCAAACAGCTGCATCAGCACCGGCATAAGCATCCGGGAATCCTAAAATTGTAAGGGTCATGCAATCAACAGCGGGATCAATGCCGGGAAGAATCAATTCTGCTGTTAAACATAGCTCAACCACACCTGCTAAAATATCTTCAGCGCCGGGTGTGTAAGTTGTGATTAAGGAGATCAGAGATGAAAACTCGCCATCACCGGATGTACTCCACATTACACTGCTGTAATTCTCAGCTTCACCAGCCAATTCAGCAATTTGATCTTCACAAATCGTCTGATCATTTCCTGCATTGGCCGTAGGTAACAAAATAGTCAACACTTCCAGCTCCATGCAATCCTCAACGGGTAAACCTTCACACGGTGCTATTGGATTAACGCTAAGGCAAAGTATCACTGTTGTTCCGGGGTCAGTTAAGCCGGGAGTGTAAACAGGGTTCAGCGCTGTTTCGTCATCGAATTCGCCATCACCGGAAGTTGTCCATAGCAAGGAACTGTAGCTTTCGGCTGTGGCTTCCGAAAAAGTATAAGGACATGTTGCGCAGGTGTTTGCGTCGTTGCCGGCGCTCACATTTTCAGGAAGGGGCTGTACGGTTAAAGATACATCCTCAGAAATCGCATCGGGCAAATAGGTTCCCGAAACCACAACATTATAATCTGATGCATCATCGGAAAGGCTTGCAGGATTTATGGTAAATACATTAGAAGTAGTTCCTGAAAGGTTTCCACCATCGCTCAATTCTTCAAGGCCTTTTCTCCATTGATAAGTCAGGTTCAGACCTTCGGCAACAACAGTAAAGGTTGCTGATTCGCCCATGCAAACGGTTTGGTCTTCAGGTTGAGTAATAATTTCAGGTGCAGTAAAATCACCACAACCCGGAGGCATGTTTACGGTCACTGAAGCAGTACTTAGTGCTCCTGTGGTCGTGAAAGCTCTTCCTTCGAGTGTAACACCTGTAGTCAGATCCACTGCTCCATTGTTAGCTACAATAGTTCCCACAAAATTTGAATAGTCATTGATGGCTACGGCGCCATCCACTTTCCAGAACACATTTTCAGGTTTCGTTCCATCCATCAAAATGACATTTGCATAGGTGCTCGTTGTTAAGGCGCCGTTAATCTGGATCACGAAAACAGCATCTTCTTGTCCTCCTGCATTCAGGTAGAGATCGCCGATAAATGTGGTTGCAGCATTCAACAGGTAGGTGTGAGGTGTAAGCACAAGGTCGTTTCCAAACTGTGCCGGATAAAGCAGTTCAATATCAAAAGGCAATGTGTTCAGGTAATTGTAAGCATTCAGCAGATCGGCTGCAGCAGCCGCTGTTGAACCATCTGGTATGGGATGAATCATGCCATTGACTAACAGCGGGTCGAACCCGGTTGTCAGACCAACGTTGGTGCCAACATCGCCAATAACATTAGTTATACCGGCATTTGATACCGGACCGTTGCCGGAAAATATGGCATAACAACCGGCTGATACTAAATCAGGAGCTGCCGGTCCCATGAGCACCGGGCTTCCGCAACCAATCGGTGTATAAACCAATACTCCTGTAACATTAACAGCTCCGCTCGTTGAAAGCGCTCTGCCTTCAAGAACGCCATCGGCATTGATACTAATAGCGCCATTGTTTGCAATTACAGTTCCACGCATGGTGGTTCCTGTTGCCATATCTACCAAACCTTCAATTTTCCAGAATACATTGCACGCCTGTGCGCCGTTTATTAAGGTGACTGCTGAAAGTGCAGCTGTGGATAAGGCGCCATTGATTTGAAAAATGAAAACAGCCTCCGGATCGTTTTGTGCGTCCAGTGTGAGTTCATTATTCAACGTTGTAGGGCCGGCAATAGAGTAAACTCCTTCACCGAGTATTTGTCCGTTGCCAAGTAGTGGCGCAGGGAAATAATTGGGAATGGCACTGTTCAATTGATTGTAGGCAATCAACAAATCAGCCGCGCACTGTGCTGTTGCTCCATTACTGGTGTTCATTACACCGTTCACATTTCCGAAACCGGTAATTGCTCCGCTATTGGTTCCGACATTACCGGTTACATGCGAAATCCCGGTATTACCCACCGCTCCTACAGTGGAAAAGAGCACGAAATCGGCTGCCGTCCCCAGGGATGGCGCCTGTGCAAAACTTTGCACCGACATTAACAAGAGTCCCGCTATTGTTACTGTCATTAGTAGTTTGTTTTTCATACATTATAATTTAAGGTGTGAAAACATTTTCACCCGACAAAAGTATTTCTACTCACCTGCTTAACTATTACATCAAAATGTTTAAATGTTACATGATTCACACATTATCAGAATTATAGCTAAAAGTCAGGCATATACAAAATCGGCCATTTCAGGTAAACTGTGAATCATGTAACATTTATATTTAGTTGTGTAATGCCTGTGCTTTTTGCCAGAAGTACTTTTGCCGGATACTTATCAATGAATCAGGTTGCCGCTATAGTTTCTGATCGAAACAAGATCTAAAAAATGAAAGGAGGATCAACTCACCGGTAATGTCAGAAAAGAGACCTATATACTATAGAGCACGCAGCCAGTTTCATCGGGATTATTAACAATTAAACACATTTACAATGAAAAATCTAAGTTTTATCGTAATCATGAGTGCAGCTTTGATATTCGCAAGTTGTTCCTCGATGAACAAAACCCAAAAAGGAGCTATAATTGGCGCAGCAGGAGGAGGCGCAGCAGGTGCTGTTGTTGGGAAAGCCGCCGGAAATACAGCCCTGGGTGCAATCATCGGAGTAGCTGTAGGTGGCACAGCCGGCGCTATTATAGGTAACAAAATGGATAAACAGGCTGAAGAAATTGCCAAAACCGTTCCCGATGCAAAGGTTATCCGCGTTGAAGAAGGTATTGTGGTGGAATTCAGTAGCGCAGTACTGTTTGGATTTGACAAATCAGGATTAACAAACGACTCAAAAAACAGCCTCGACAAACTGGTAACCGTACTGGGAGGTTATCCTGATACTGATATTGAGATTCAGGGTCATACCGACAGCAAAGGCAGTAATGCTTACAATCAGAATCTATCAGTTGAACGGGCTTCTGCCGTTTCAAACTACCTGGTAAGTAAAAATATTCAGCGCAGCCGATTAACGGTTGTTGGATATGGCGAATCGTTGCCAAAGTACCTGAACGATACCGAAGCCGGACGCACCGAAAACCGCAGGGTCGAATTTCTTATCGCTGCAAACGAAAAAATGATTTCTGATGCTGAAAAAGAAGCATCTAAGTAAGATTTATGTATAAACAAAAACTAATAAACATGAAAACCATATTGATTTCAATTTTAGCAATGCTATTGCTTACAGTAACTTTCGCAACAGCCCAGGAGATGGGTAAGCCTTCCTTCGGCATTCTCGGCGGAGTCAATTTTCAGAATCTGAATGGAAAAGATTACAGCGGAGACAAACTCGAAAATGATATGAAAGTTGGCTATCATATTGGTGTTAACATTCAAGTGCCAATAGCGCCTGAATTCTATTTCCAACCCGGCTTGCTTTTGAGTACCAAAGGCGCAATCGACAATGGCAACTCCTCTAAAACCACAACCAGCCTTTCTTATATCGAATTACCGCTGAATTTGGTGTATAAAGGATTGCTGGGTCCAGGGTATGTCTTTCTCGGAGTTGGTCCTTACCTGGGTTATGGTATTGGCGGCAAAGTGAATGTGGAAAGCGGTTCTAACTCAGATGACTATGACATTGAGTTCACCAATGTTGTCGAAACTACCGATCCTCTGATAGTGCCTTATTATAAAGCATTTGATGCAGGTGGAAACATATTCTTCGGATACGAGATGGCCGGTGGATTATTTGCCCAGTTCAATGCCCAGTTTGGGATGGTAAATATAAGTCCTGAATATAAAATTTTACCGGATGACAAGTCCTCAATCAAAAATACGGGCTTTGGGCTTTCGTTGGGGTACAGATTTTAAAGTTTAGGTTAGGTTAGGTTATAAAAAGGGTCGTCATTATTGATGGCCTTTTTTTTCCAAAACTAATGAATGCTTTCCAAAAACATCATGAAATTTTTTTTCAATATTAAGAGTTTCTGCCAGTCAATAACTTTTGCGTCAATTCAATCCAGTCAGGATTCAAAACAATTTTTGTCACTATTGACCGACAAAATTTAAAAAGGGTCGAAAAATGTGGAGGGGATTCCTCACTACGTTCGGAATGACAGGCAGTTAGCTGTTTGTGGAGGGTTTAGGCGGCGGCTCCGCCGCCTAAACCCTCAGCCACCAAAACCCTCTAAAGCCTTGTCATTTCGAACCGCCAGCCGTCGGTGAGAAATCTCATAGTTTTTGTCGGTCAGTAGTGAATTTTTGTAGAAAGCCCTGAGAAAGATAAAAATTAGTGTTAAAGAAAATCCGGCTCACTCCAAATGATTGTTACTTCATTTTTAACCAATTATTGACAAAACCCATGTTTAACTCAGTTTTTTTCTTTTCTTTTGCATAAGAATGAATTACACGATTTCATCACACGCAGTTTAATACCATGACAAAACCTAAAACACCCCGCCTCAACCCAACGACGCCCCATGCAGCAGATGGCACAAAGGGAAAAGTTACTCTCCCGGACGCTGGGTTGTTTCCAATTGTAGGTATCGGTGCATCAGCCGGCGGATTAGAAGCTTTAGAGCAGTTTCTAAGTCCTGTACCCGAAACCAGTGGGATAGCCTATGTTGTCATTCAGCATTTGGATCCGACCCAAAAGGGTATGTTACCTGAGTTGCTTCAGCGTGTTTCAAAAATGAAGGTTTACCAGGCAAAAGATCGTATGGTGGTGAAACCGAACTGCGTGTATGTGATCCCTCCCAATAAAAGTATGTCCATTCTAAACGGAGCGCTTCATCTTTTCAAGCCCGTTGAAATAAGAGGTCTGCGGCTGCCGGTTAATTTTTTCCTTCGTTCACTTGCCGACGACTGCAAAGAAATGAGTGTCGGAATAATCCTTTCCGGTATGGGCTCCGACGGGAGTGAAGGGCTGCGTGCGATCAAAGAAAAGAATGGGGTAGTGATGGTTCAGGAACCATCGTCGGCAAAATTTGACAGTATGCCCCGAAATGCCATCAATTCGGTGATGGTGGATATTGTAGCGCCAGCCGGTAAACTCTTCGAAGAGATGTCGGCGCTTCTTAAAAGCATTCCACCCATAAATCATGATCTTGTACTGAAGAGCAAAGACGTGAGTGCAATCGAGAAAATAATTATCCTGTTGAGAACCCACACCGGCAATGACTTTTCGCTGTACAAAAAAAATACGCTCTATCGCCGTATCGAGCGACGCATGGGTATTCACAAGGTTAACAATATAAACTCCTACATCAACTTTTTACAAGAGAACCCCAGGGAGGTGGATATACTTTTCAAAGAATTGCTCATTGGGGTAACCGGTTTCTTTCGCGATGCCAGGGTTTGGGAAAAATTAAAAGAGGTTTTACTACAGGATTATGTTGTCAAACAACACCCGGATTCCCATTTACGTGCCTGGGTAGCAGGTTGTTCAACGGGCGAAGAAGCCTATTCACTGGCAATTATCTTCAAAGAAGCACTTAGAGAAATCAACCCCCCAAAAAACATTACCCTGCAGATTTTTGCTACTGACCTTGACAATGAAGCAATTGAAATTGCGAGGAAGGGTACCTATAACGAGAGCATTGCTGCCGATGTTTCACCCGAACAGCTTAGTCGTTTTTTTGTAAAAACTGATGATGGTTACCGGGTCAACAACGAAATAAGAGAAATGGTGGTGTTTGCGCAGCACAATATGATCATGCATCCGCCCTTCACAAAGATTGATATCCTATCATGCCGCAATGTCTTGATTTACCTGGATACTGAATTGCAAAAGAAAATTCTCAAGTTGTTTTATTACAGCATGAAAAACGATGCGATTTTGGTGCTGGGGAACTCCGAAACACTTGGAATGCTAAACCATCTTTTTAAACCAGTCGACGTAAAACTTAAAATTTACAAACCTGCCGTAAATGCGCTGATCCATGATTTAAGTACTTTCCCGTCATCATTTTTAAGCAACAAACCCGACCTGGTCGAAAAGGGTGCACAAACCGCTCCAGTGCAAAATATACAAACGCATGCAGACCAATTTATCCTGAAGCATTTTTCGCCCCCCAGTGTATTGGTAAACGAAAATGGAGACATCATTTACTTTGGCGGACGCACCGGAAAATACCTTGAACCGGCAGCCGGAAAAGCGAACCTGAATATTTTTGCCATGTTAAGGGAAGGGTTGCGTGCCGAATTTCACCTGGCCTTTCTTCAGGCCAATAAACAAAGTGAACCTGTGGTTCTGCGCAATCTCAAAGTTAGCGCCAATGGCAGTGCTCAAACGGTGAATATTACTATTCAAAAAATTGAACAACCGGAATCATTAAATGGCGCAATCATCATTGTTTTTAATGATGTGCCCGGTATTGTTGCCAACACGTCAGACTCCACGACAGATGCAAAGGATTTGGTTAAACTTTCCAGATCGGATTTTGAAAAACAATTGCAGCAAGCCCGGGAAGAGCGGCAGAGCCTGATTGAAGAAATGCAGGCATCGCAGGAGGAACTAAAATCGGCCAACGAAGAATTGCAATCTTCAAACGAAGAATTGCAATCCACCAATGAAGAACTCACCAGCTCGAAAGAGGAGATGCAAAGCCTGAATGAAGAGCTTCAAACAGTGAACGCAGAACTTCAGATCAAATTGGATGATTTTGTAAGGGTTGACAACGACATGAAAAACCTGCTCAACAGCACGGATGTTGCTACCCTGTTCCTCGACAAAGATTTGAAAATCAGACGCTATACCAACCAGGCAACCAAGTTTTTTAAACTCATCAAAAGCGACATCGGACGCCCATTCACCGATCAGGTATCGGATCTTTTATATCCGGAGATGGCAAGCGATGCGCTTAACGTATTGAAAACCCTTGTTTTGATTGAAAAACAAATTCAGGGGAAAAACGGACAATGGTTTTCGGTCCGCATAATGCCTTATCGTACCTTCGATGACAGAATTGACGGCCTTGTCATCACTTTTATCAACATCACCGATTTGAAAGAGGCAGAGGAGAGATTAGACGAAACAGATCAGATACAGCGTTTGCTCTTAAGTGCTTCCAACCATCTGATCATTAAATTATCAACCGATGGGAAAATACTGGAATTTAATCTGGAAGCAGAGAAATTTTTCGGTTTAAAACGTAAGGAAGTATTAGAAAAAAATTATTGAGGTGTCAAATTTAATACTTATCTTGTGGGCGCAAAAATGACTAAAATTTAATCAAAATGAAGTTTACAGGAGAGAACATCGTAGAATTTACCGCACAGTTTGCTGATGATATGACATG
>Ga0116152_10005005_pt1 | contig 10378 bp, 8 predicted proteins | sample AD_UKC119_MetaG_FD_89894 | JGI IMG/M metagenome (GOLD analysis project Ga0116152, IMG submission 89894) | Active sludge microbial communities of municipal wastewater-treating anaerobic digesters from Hong Kong - AD_UKC119_MetaG | ecosystem: Engineered > Bioreactor > Anaerobic > Digestate...
ACAAGCGGTATAAAACATTGGGGTTTAAGTGGTTATTCGAGCGTTCTGCTCCGCATCAAGTTCAGTGTAACTTGACAGGAAAGTCGCCCGCAATCCCCAACGATTTCATACCGCCAACCGTTATGCAACATTAAGAAGAATAACAAATGATTAAAGTATCAAACAATATTAAATATATAATTGTAGCTATTTGCTTGGGAATATCATGTTACGGTTTTTTGATTAAATTACCTGTACCTTTTAGAAAAATAGATGCTGAATTGCACGCTCTGTTTTTCTTTATTGCAGCTGCATTTTTGAATATTTTGTTCAAAGTAAAAAAACTCAATAATCATTTATTGGTATTTGGAATGTTATTTTTATTTAGTACTCTTATTGAGTTCACTCAAGATTATTCAAATAAATTATTACATAAAAAAATTCATGGTAATTTTGATCCTAACGATTTGAAATTTAATTTAATTGGAATAACCATATTTTCCGTGTTTTGGTTTATGTATTACTTGATAACACAAACTCATATAAAGTTCGGAACAAGTCCACAATCATCTTTTATTGATAAATGTGAGAACATTGAAAGAGACAAATCCAAATTTGAAGTGTTAATAGACGAGAAAAAGGAAGAGAAAAAAAATGAGTTGAAAGTTCAAACTGCTAGAAAAAGATTTTATTGGTATTTAATATTTACCATTATAGTGGGTTTATTACCAATTTTTCTTTATCCTTTTTCTGGGTACTTTGGACAACAAGAATATTATTCAGGATGGAATCATACTCCAACTTATCAATTTCCAGATGGTAGTTATAATGTAGCACCTCCCAATCTAGTAATTCTGTTAATGCAAATTTCAGCATTCATACCTGTCTTGCTGTTTTTAATCTCACCATTAATAAGTATTTATATGTTGTTTAGGAAAAAATACAAACTTGGATTCTTGTATTTTATTGCGTGTTTAGTTAATATCCCACTTTTGTTTCTATCATTGAGAGTTGTCGGTTGGCTTATAATAGTTGATTAAATACGAAGAATATTTGAAATGACAATACTAATATCTAAATCGAATTTAAATGAATTATAATAATTTTAAACTTTACCGAATGAAAGCTTATTGGGTTTGTACACTGGTTTTGATTTTTATTTTGAATGGCTGTAATGCTCAAGATAATAATCTCAAAGAAAAATCTATAATCCTTACAAATCAATCTATTGCATTAAGAGATTTTGCAATAAATGCAGATATTATTGATAGTGATACTGAATCATATTGGGCTTATGAGTACGCAGATAGTATCTTATCATCAATTGATTTATCAGGAAAAACTTACGTGAAAGATTTGAATAAAATATATTCAGCATATACACACATTTTTTATGGAATGTCCTATACAAAGTCGATTTTGGCAATTTCAAGAGGCGATAAGTATTCCTTGGAAGAACTTAATAGAACAATTATTCAGCCATCAACTAAAGATATTGCTGATTACCATAGCCTTGCTAAAAATGAGCTAGCATCAATATATAGTATGATTAATTTTTATAAGGTAAGCAGAATGCCAAGGTATAACGATATGTATACACTGTTTCAGAACGATTCATTAGAAAGTGAAAATACGTTTAAAAACTATCCCGCAAAAACAGCATACCGTGTTGTGTCATTTGAAAATAAGAAATTGTACTTCAAAACTTTTGTAGGTTTAATCATTGATATTTATTCAATTAACAATCAAAACACTGAGGAGTCTGATTATAACAAGTATGTGCAAGGACTTATTAAGTTGGGAGAAGAAATGGACAAAATACCATCAAACTATGATGCAATTCTAAACCTTTCGGAACAAGAGTATTATGAACATATTCTCAAAAGCTCAGAAGTTCAAAAGTCAATGTTGAATCTTTTGGTTACTGAAATAAAAACATTAAAGCAGAGAAATGAATAACGTTGCATAACACGCAATAAAAAACATAGGGCAGAAAGTGCAAAATTTGAACAATATAACATTTAATAAACGGCTCGGTAACTTGATAGGTAGGAGCTTTGAAATGCCCTACGTTTCTTATTGCCATCCGTTAGCGTTCATTGTAAAAAGACAAAACAGATGACTGAATGATTAAAAAAATTTTGCTGCATAAAGAAAGAAAGGAAAATGCCATCGCACAAATGGCACATTTGGTTTTGCCCGACACACAAACCGACCCTTCTCAAAACCAAAAGAGCCATTTTTTTGCCAACGCACCGAAGACAATAAATTTGAGAATCTTAAACTGACAGATAAATGAAGATAATACAGAACAATCCTTATCGAACAGTTGGTTTGCTCGTTGGTGCAACAGCAGCAGAGCAAAGGAGACAACTTACACGACTTCAAAGGTTTTTGGAAGCTGACCAAGAACCTGAAGGCGACTTCAGTTTTCCAACATTGGGACACCTTCATAGAACAATTGATTCAGTAAATGAAGCTTCATCAAAACTCAATCTTGACAGTGATAAAATGAATTCCGCCTTGTTTTGGTTTTATGACGGCAAGACTGCACTTAATACAGATGAAGATGCTTTTAATGCAATAAAAGGAGGAGACTTAGACCAAGTGCTAAGCATTTGGTCTAAACTTACATCAAATGGAGAAATTTCCAAACTAAACGCTTCCGCTTACTGCAATTTGGGAACTCTTTATTTAAGTGGCATTTTAGAAGGAACAAATACCAATGAAACATTATTAGAACAAGGTATTTCATTAAAACTGAAATTTCTTGAGAGTGATTGCATAAAGGACTTTAAGGCATTGGTAACAGACGATACATTTAAGGCAACAAAAAAAGAATTACAGCTTCTGTTTCTAAATCAAGTCCAAACCGAAATTGAAAAAAATGAAGGAATTTCTTCAAACATACTACTTGACATTTTAACTAAAAAAGATTTTTCTGCCAAAGAAGATTTTTTAAAAGGTTTTGTTCAAAAACCCATCCAACAATTGGAAAGCTTACTGAATGAATGTAAGACACATAGGAAAGCAAAAAAGGAAGATGTAATTGTTGCAGGAACAAATTTATATAATGCTGCCAGACCTATTTTAATTCAATTAAAAGGGATACTTGGAGTATCTAATTTAAAATTCACTTCAATCGCTGATAAAATCTCTGAAGAAATATTACAGTGCGGTATTCAATTGTTTAATGATTATAAAGACCATAAAACATACGACCCAGGTGAACCTGCAATGAAATTATTTATTAAGGCAAAGAACTTTGCAGTAGGTAATATTGCAAAACAAAGAATTGAAGAAAATACTGAAAACCTGCAAGAATGGATTGACGATAAGCCAAACAGAGAATTAAATAAAAAAATAGGTGATGACGTAGCGTTTATAATAGAAAAATTAAACCTTGCATCTGAAACATTAAAAAATAACGGAAAATATCCCAAAGGATATAATGACCCTTATTCAGATTTGCCATTAAATGAGCAGCCTCATAATAAAGTTATCACCACACAAAACAAAGACTTTGATTCATTATTTAGAACTCAAATGCTTTTAGAGCATTCTTCTCCATTTAAAACCAATGAGTATAATATTAATTTGTTCCGCCTTGCAAGAGATACGGTAAAAGAGTGTAAACCGAAGCTAGACAAAATTAAAACATCTGTTGGAAGCAATAATGAGTTGTATCAAAAATTATCAAATGATTTATCTGCATTAGCATTAAGTTGTTTAATTAATTATGTAAATAATAGCTCTGCAAAAACAAGTTACGGAACGGCTATTACCCCACCAGATGTTGATGAGCATGTAATAAATGCTATGAATGCAATTGGTGAATTGGATATGAATTTTGAAACTAGAAAAAGATTTAATGAGCAAAAGCAATCACTAAATAACCTTAGAAGAAACGTTAAAAGGAGTTCTTCTTCATCAAGTGGCGGTTGTTACATAGCAACAATGGCATATGGAAGCTACGAACATCCACAAGTTATAGAATTACGAAAATTTAGAGATGAAATTTTAGCTTCAACCTTTATAGGAAGATTGTTTATCAAAACGTACTATTTAATATCGCCAAAACTTGTTGAAAAACTGAAGAACAAAAAAGGAATAAACGCTATCATTCGCAAAACATTGAACCAATTTATAAAACTCATCAAATAATGAAAAAATTAACATTCGCAATACTTCTATTTGCTTCAATGGGTGCTTTTGCACAATTAACACAGGAGGAGCTAGACAATGGAATTAAGCCCTTAACAGATAAGGTGAACACTATTGAAGTAGATTTAAAAAAAGAAATTAAGACTCTTTCTGATAAGATTATATCTGTTGAAGAAGGTTTTAAAACTGAAATCAAAACACTTAGAATAGAAAACAGCAATTTAAAATCTGAAATAGTTAATTTGAACTCAGAACTTTCAAATTCAAATAAAACCATTGACAGTTTGAGAAATCAAACACAAGAAAATATCAACGCTATTTCTCAAACCGCAAATGAACTTGGAATTAAAATCAAGGAAACTGGGGACAAGAATGATGGTAAAATCACCGAAGTTCGCAAATCATTAAGCAAGAATTCACTTTACGGTATTATCGCAGTGCTTTCTGCAATCTTGCTTTCAGGGCTTTTGTATTGGCTTTTGAGTAAAAGACAAAAAACTGACAAAATTCAGCTTTCAAGTATTATAAATAGCACAAAAACTGAACTTTCACAAGAAAGTGCAAAATTAGATGTCCTGTTAATAGAGGTTATTGAAAAACAACTAAAAGTTGCAGATAAATTAAATGAAACAGAATCTACAGTAGACCACACTTTTCATAAGAATAGCGCTAATGAATTGCAACGCATTGCCAATTATGCAAATACGCTTGACCCCGTAAGCCAAGAAGCTGTTGCATTGCAAGGTTCTTTGGGAAGATTGAGAAATTATTTCAACTCTAGTAATTATGAAATCATAGATTTTACTGGTAAAGATTATGATGAAAGAATACCAATGAAGATAAAAGATACATTCTTTGAAGAAACTCTAACAAAAGGTTCTGAGGTTATTACACGAACATTAAAACCTCAAATAAAATATAAAGGAAAAGTTATTCAAGAAGCGGAAGTATCTACAAAATATAACAATTAAATTAACATAAAATATGCGAACAAAAATAGATTTCGGAATAGACTTAGGGACGACTAATTCTGCCATAGCAAAAATGGAAAATGGTAAACCTATGATTGTTACAACTGGCAGAGCAGATATAATTGCATCTTGTGTTTCAATTCAACAAGGTGGTAGATTCCTAGTTGGTAATGATAGAGCTAAAGCAAACTTTGAGCAAGAGAAACAAAAGGAACTTAGAGACGGAACTAAACCAAATACATTTACCGAGTTTAAAAGGGAAATGGCAAATCCATTTACCTATAAAAGCACGAATTTAGGAAGAGACATTTCTCCAGAAGAATTGTCAGCAGAAGTTCTTAAAACATTGAAATCTTTTGTAACAACTGAAAAACTAAACTCAATTGTTATTACAGTACCAGCAAAATTCAATATTGCACAAAAGCAAGCTACCATTAATGCAGGAAAATTGGCTGGATTTGATTTAGTTGTTTTGTTGGAAGAACCAGTTGCAGCCTGCTTAGCCTATAACATGGAAGCACATCAGAAAAAAGGCACTTGGTTAGTCTTCGATTTTGGTGGAGGAACTTTTGATGCAGCCTTGGTAAAAAAAGATGATGACGGGATGATGAAAATCGTAGACACAGGTGGTGATAATGAATTAGGTGGAAAAGACTTGGATTTAGCAATAGTTGATAAACTGATAATTCCTTTTCTAAAAGAAAATTACAGCTTAAGTTCCTATTTAAATGATGAAAAGAAATCTGACTTGTTACGATTTGTTATGAAACGATTTGCCGAAGATGCAAAAATTGAACTTACGTTTCAAGAAAACACAGATTTACTTAAAACTTATCCTGGCGATATTGATTTAAAGGATGATGAAGGAAAAGATTTATGCTTAAATATAGACTTCACACAAGATATATTGCATACAATCTTAGAGTCGATTCACCAGCGTGCCATTGATTTAGCATTAAAAGTTTTAGAAAAGAATAATTTACACAAGAAGGATTTAGATGCGATTATTTTAGTTGGAGGCCCTACCCTTTCACCTGTTTTCCAAAAAATGATAAAGGCACAGATTTCAGATAGAATTGACACAAGTGTAAACCCAATGTCGATTGTAGCTAAAGGGGCGGCATTATTTGCTTCTACCAAAGATGCAATTATAGATGATGGTGGTGTTGAAGAAGTGGTTTTAGATGTTAAATATGAATCTGCAACCATAGAACCAGACACATTAATCAATGTGAAGATAAATAAAGAAAAAACTAAAGCCGCTCTTCCTGAAAAGGTCAAACTAAATATAGAAAGAGGCGATAAAGGTTTTAACATTGAACAGGAAATAAATACTAATAAAGTATCGCTTATTGAACTGCAACTAAATGTTGGCGTTAATAATGTATTCAACTTTCGTTTGGTAGATGATAAAGGAAATAATGTGGTTTGCGTTCCAAGTTCTATTTCCTTTATGCCAATTGATATACCAGATGCCACAAATAATTATTTTATAGGTATTGAAATCTGGGACAAAAAAAGGGAAATGGGAGTATTTAAAGGACTAAGAGGTTTAGAAAAAAATAAGCCCTTGAAAAACGCTGTTGGAGTAATATCTGATATTAAAACTCCGAAACAATTAGTGCCCGGTAAATCTGACGATAAATTAGAGATTAGAATTTTTCAAGGTGAAGATGACGCAGAGGGTAAAGATAGTTTTTTAAGTGACCACGTAATGAGTGTAATAATTACAGGTGATGATGTAGAAAAAGTTATTCCAGCTCAATCAGACATTGAAGTAACTTTAAAATTTTTTGAAGAAGGTGGAGCAAAACCTACTTGCTCTGTGTTCTTTCCTGATATTAACTGGACACATAAAATCGAATTACCAGACTTTAAAAGACCAGAAGTAGCTGCAAATTGGGTAAGTCAAGAAATCGATAAAGATATTGCTAGAGTAGAAGAGTTTTTGGAAGAAAATAATTCGCAACAACTGGATAAATGTTTGACCAGATTAGAAGAATTAAAGCAGGACTTGAAAAACAATGAAAACAATCCAAGTGGAAGAATTACTGTTTTGAAGAATGTTCGTGAGAATAGAAGAGAAATTGAAAATCATATTTCAAATGATGAGTGGCCAAAGGTTAGTGAAGAGCTAAAATCAGTGTTTTACAAAGCTGAAGAATTGATTGAAAAGATTGATTCAGATGAATTGGAGGCTGAAAACTTAAATATGGACAAAGTGCATACTCACCTTGAAGAGTTTAGAAGTAAGGTGGAACAAATTATTAGAATCAAAGACACAACAATTGCAAAGGAAGTTATATCTGAAATTAGCCAATTAATAATGGCATTGTTAGATGCAATTATGCCAGGAATGAGAGAAAGAAAATTCATTGAATATATTGATGCAGAATTTTCTAAAATTACTTGGATAAATCCGACAAAAGCTAGACAACTAACAAATCTTGCTATTAGTAATATAAACAATAATGGAGGATTACAAGAACTAGAAAGAATTTGCCAACAAATTAGTGATTTAATTGACAGAACTGTTGAACAACCACCAATACCAGAACCAAAATAGTTATGGATAACTTTTTCAAAGGCATACTACCAAAGAACTTTTCAGTTGATGAGAAGTATTCTGTTGTGCTTTTTATTAAGCAAGGCAGTAATGCGGGAACATACAGAGTAAAAGGGAAAGACGGAAAACTGTATCTCCTTAAACTATTCAATTATGCAAAACTTCATCGTTCTGCATTTGACAGCGAAAACAACTTACTTGAAATCAAATTTCTAAAATCAATCAAACATCCAAACATCGTTTCTTTTAAAGACAGTGGAGAATTGATTTATGAAGGGAAAAAGTTTGGTTATTTGGTTCTCAATTTCATAGCTGGTGAAACATTGGCTGAAAAAATAAGCCGTGAAAAGATTGAATCTCTGTATGACCTGAAACAAATTATTTCGGCTGTTTTAAATGGCTTGAATTATTTACACAGTTTGCCCGAACCAATTATTCATAATGAAATTACACCTCAAAACATTATGCTCGATTTATCGGGAGACATTCCACAAGCTAAAATTATAGATTTTGGTTTTGCTCGTTCTTTCCATCAATCGTCAAAGGCATACAACAAAGAAGGGTTGAATCTGAATTATGTAGCTTCGGAATGCTTCAATAGTTTTTATTCTCCTCAATCTGACTTGTTTTCTGTTGGTGCTGTAATGTACCATTTACTTTACGGAATGCCCCCTTGGTTCAAAGCCATTTCGAAATTTAAAGCTGACAGAACAAAAACCGAAGATATAATTATTGAGGAACGCAAAAAGCCAATCTCTTTTCCGAAAGTTTCAGAAGATATTATTGACTTTGATGAGTCGATTTTAAAAATTTTAAAGAAATCATTACAACAATATCCTGAAAACCGTTTTCAATCTGGAAATGAATTTATAAAGGCGTTAAATGGTGAAATCGAAATTGATGATGTTGACACTGTACAGAAAGTAAGGTCAGACAATAAAGACGAGAAAAAAATAATAACACAAAAAGCCAAGGGAAAGGGATTTGATGCTATTGCAGGTTTAGATGATTTGAAGAACGAAATGAGAAGGTCTGTAATTGATGTTTTACAAAATCCTGAAAAGGCGGAAAGATATGGAGCTAAACTACCAAATGGTATGGTTTTGTATGGCCCTCCAGGATGTGGTAAAACATTCTTTGCAAAACACTTTGCCGAAGAAGTTGGATTTAACTTTATTTTATCAACACCATCAACGTTAAAAAGCAGGTATGTAAATGCTACGCAGGAAAACATTGCTAAGATGTTTGAAGACGCTGAGAAAAATGCTCCTACAATCATATTCATTGATGAAATAAATGAACTGCTTCCTAATCGTGATAGCGATTCTCACGAAATGGCAAAGAGTGCAGTAAATGAAATGTTGGCTCAAATGGACAGAACAGGAGAAAAGGGGATTTTCATAATTGGTGCAACTAACTATCCTGATATGATTGACCCAGCAATGCTTAGGTCAGGTCGATTGGAAAAGAAATTTTATTTGCCACCGCCTGATTTTAAATTAAGAAAAGCACTTTTTGAAATGAGTTTAAACATTAGAAAAAAGGTATTGGATTTTGGGATTGATTATGACAGATTATCAAATTTAACCGAAAACTATGTTAGCTCTGACATTGAATCAATAGTAAATGAAGCAACTTCAATTGCTATGGCTGATGATTCAAGAATAACAATGAATTTATTGGAGAATGTCATAAAATCATTTAAACCTTTTCCAAAAGAAGAATTAAGAAAATACCAAACCATAAAGGCAAAAATGGATGGTGAAAATATTGAACATAAAAACGAACGCCCAAGAATTGGTTTTAAACATTAATACAAAAAAATATGGACACAATTAGCTTTGATAAACTTGTGCTTAAAACAGCATTCTGCTGTATGGCATCTGATGGTAAAATTCATCCTAAAGAAGTTAAAAAGATTAAATCAATGTGTGAAAAATCACCATTGTTTGAAGACTTCAACTTTCAAGAGGAAATCAATTCTCTTGTGGACAAGATTAACTCAAGAGGGAAAGAGTTTATTTCCTATTATTTTGACTTGCTAAACAAATCCAATTTAACAGAAAAAGAGGAATTGACGTTAATTGATTTTGCCATTCAGACTATTAAAGCGGACGATGAAATTGAATATTCTGAAATCAAATTCTTTAAAAATATTAGGCACAGATTGCAAATTAGTGATGAAAATATTTTGGCTGTATTTCCAGAAATTGAACAGTATTTAGAAGAAGACATTGTAACGGAATCTTTCCTTGACAGGTTAACAAAACAATATTTAGAAGCAGCTGATTTACCAAAATTTGAGTTAATAGGTATTGACCTCGATTCTATTGATAATTCAAAGGATAGCCAACCCTAAAAGCAAGCACATTTGCAGGTCGCACCAACCAACGCTAAGTCCAAAACCTGCAAAAGAGCTTGCTTTGCCAGCGCACGGACAAAAAGACAATGCAGCAAAAATGAAAGAGAAACTGACTGGAAAATGAACAACGAAACGCTAACATCGTGTATAGTGCATTTGGCGGATAGTGCTAATATTGAAGGTGTTGCATCTAATAAACGGTGTAACGATTTGACAGGTTCGTGCTTCGAATCGCCAAACGACACCATACACGTAACCGTTAGAGAATATGCCGAAATAGCCTGATCGCTTCTGCATAGTTCATGCCCAGCAGTCGGGCACGGTAACCGACCGGCT
>Ga0116152_10005007_pt1 | contig 10377 bp, 10 predicted proteins | sample AD_UKC119_MetaG_FD_89894 | JGI IMG/M metagenome (GOLD analysis project Ga0116152, IMG submission 89894) | Active sludge microbial communities of municipal wastewater-treating anaerobic digesters from Hong Kong - AD_UKC119_MetaG | ecosystem: Engineered > Bioreactor > Anaerobic > Digestate...
AAAGCAAAAACTGGTCCTACCGGGGGATATCAGTTGGCAAAAATACCCGCAGAAATCACAACGCACGATATGGTGACAGCGCTCGAAGGCGAAGTTTCTCTCGTGCCTTGTCTTTCTCATCAAAAGGGATTGTGCGGAATGGAAGCAGGCTGCAAGAGTCGTTCGCTCTGGCATGGCTTACAAAAGAACATCGTTTCTTCGCTTCAATCAACGACGCTCGCTGACCTCATCAAATAATATGCAAAAAATCATTTACATGGATCACGCCGCTTCTACTCCGATGAGCTCGGAGGTACTTGAGGTGATGCGACCATACTTTACGGAAATCTACGGCAATCCATCATCGTTTCACTCCGTTGGGTTACAGGCAAAATCAGCGGTAGATGCATCACGTACAAAAATCGCTGAGATTTTACATGCGCATGCCGATGAAATCTTATTTACCTCTGGTGGTACTGAGTCCGATAATATGGCGGTACTTGGTATTCCGCGTTTTTATAAAAAGAAGTTGAAAGAGTTATTGGGGGAAGAAGCGATTCCGCATGTCATCACTTCTGCTATTGAGCATCATGCTGTTCTTGAGCCATTGCTTTTGCTTGAGAAAAAAGGGGAGATCACGCTTACGCAAATTAAGCCGGATGAGTTTGGTCAAATTGATCCAAAAGACATTAAAGAAGCGCTTAAGCCCGAAACGGTTCTCATTAGTATCATGATGGCCAATAATGAGATTGGGACGATTAATCCAATTGCTGATATAGGTCGTATGGTTCTTACTTGGCGTAAAGAAAAGAAAACAATTTTTCCATTCTTTCATTCAGATGCCTGTCAGGCGACGGGAGCTATAGAACTCAATGTAGAACAATTGCATACCGATCTCCTTACGATCAATGGTTCAAAAATGTATGGCCCAAAAGGCGTTGGTGCATTATATCTGCGTCGCGGTACGCGTATTGATCCGCTTACGATTGGCGGAGGACAAGAGCGCGGTATGCGCGCTGGTACAGAAGCTGTGCCACTTATCGTCGGTTTTGCAAAAGCCCTTGAGCTTGCACAAGCCCATCGCGAAACAGAGTCTGCGCGTTTAACGGTGCTTCGTGATCAACTCGCAGAAGGTTTGCTCAAGATTCCAAAAACGCGTCTTAATGGTCATCCTACCGAGCGATTACCGAATAGTGTGAATGTCTCTTTTCTTGATATTGAAGGTGAGGCTTGTATTCTTTATCTCGACGCCAAAGGAATCATGACTTCAACAGGTTCTGCTTGCGCATCGACATCGCTTGATCCATCACATGTCATTCTTGCTACCGGACTTTCGTATGAAGCAGCACATGGTTCTATACGATTTACCTTGGGTGCATCCAACACAAAAGAAGATGTTGAGTATGTACTCAGCGTAATGCCCGAGATTGTAGAAATGCTCCGTAAGATCAGTCCAACCAATTTAGACATGAAACACTTTACCTAATATGGATCCAATCATTAAACCTACAAATGAAGAGCGCAAAGGCGATGTTGTAACACCAGCAGCGGATAAAGGCTGGTTTTACGCGGATGCCGTTAAGGAACATTTCTTTCGTCCAAAGAACTTTTTAGAAGGGGATGAAGTTGAGTACAAGGATGCGGCAATGGGTATGGTGGGATCACCTGCATGTGGTGATGCAATGAAAGTGTGGATTCGTGTCCAAAAAGATAATGAAGGAAACGAACGCATCACAGATTTTAAATGGAAGACGTTTGGCTGCGCCTCGGCGATTGCTTCAACATCGATGATGTCAGTAATGGTCACAGAAAATGGTGGTATGACCGTTGAGCAAGCGCTTAAGCTTCGCCCACAAGATATCATGGAGCGCCTCGGTGGTTTGCCTGCGCGCAAAGTTCATTGTTCTGTATTAGGTGATAAGGCATTGCGTTCTGCTATTAATGATTACTTTCGTAAGTCTGATCAACAAGAGCGCATTATTGTTGAACACGGTCGCATTATCGACAAAGTATTAAAGGTCACCGATCATGATATTGAAGAGGCGGTTCTTGATGGCGCTCACACACTCGAACAAGTCCAAGCCAAGACAAAGGTAGGTACAGGTGACGCTTCTTGTATTCCAGAGGTCGAGCAACTTATTCGCTTTTACAAAGATAAGTACTTCGGTTAATATCCCATTCGTCTATGGAAATAAAAAAAATTGGTAAAATTGTGGTTGATCGCGACGCATGTATCGGCGCTGCACCATGCGTCACAGTAGCGCCGGGTGTTTTTCAACTTGATGAAGAAAATATTGCTTATGTCGTAGATCCAAAGGCTGCAGATGATGAAACAATTATGCTCGCAGCTCAAGCGTGTCCGGTGCAAGCGATTATTCTTTATGATGAAGAGGGTAATCAAATATTTCCTTAAGGAAACATTTTAATAAACAAAAGAGCGCCCGGATCCAGGTTGGATCACGGGCGCTTTTTAGTAGCCTCGGTTTGGGAGGTTTTTCGCAAACTCATAAGAAAAAGTCTGCAATTGAAATCCGAACTTACGGATATCCGCATGCTCATTCTCGAGCAAGAGATCGGAAATGCGTCCGAGCTCGACGATAAAAACGTCTGGAGCGTGAATGAAAGTCTCGACGGAGAGTCGGCTTTCAAACTGCGCGAGATCATCATGCAAGAGCTGAGCTACGCTCATGGCACTAGGTAGGTTCATGAGCTCATAACGAGCATCGATCGCTTCCTTATCAGCCTTGGCGAGTTCTTCGTTAAGCATCTCGATTATGCTTCGAGCGGTATCAACGTCAACTTCGTAAGTTTGTAGGAGTTTTTGATACTCTACATCCAGCGAAGTATAGTCAGTTCTTGATGCTTCAAGCTCTTCGTCAAGCTGAGCAATCAGTAGAGACTGCTCAATGAGCATGCGCCGAGCTTCTCTCTCGATATTCGCATGGATCAGCAAAAGGTTATTAAGCTTTTCTTTGCGAAGTAGCGCGAGAGTTTCGATATGTGCTTCTTCAAAAGACTTGGCACGGCGTTCAGCTTCATCAAGTCTTTGCTGCATTTCTACGTAAGTAGGATGCGACTGAAAGGGCATGTCAGAAGCGTTTTCACCATCTCCGACAAGCCTTAAGGGCGGCTTATTGGCAGGATCTTTCGACATGGTAACTCCTTTAAGGTACGCTTCAGCGACACGCTGATATAGTTTTTATAGCAGTTTTTAGCGAAAAAGTCAAGATCATTCTAGACTTTTTCTAAGACGATAAGCTGACGATGAACGTGTTGGTCGGCTCGACGATAGACAATAGGTTTTTCGTCATTACTCCATGCTTTAAGAGGATGGATGCGTTTATAGCCGGCTGCTAAAAGCTCTTCGTCAGTTAATTCAACGTAGTAAGGGCTGTTTTGTGACATCATGATTGGCCACGTGCAAACAATACGTCCGCCTATAGGTTGTAATGACGACAAAATAGGCAAGGCTTCTTTCCAGAGCTTTGTTACATCAGCCTGATTTCGTTCTAAAAACTGAGGAGATTCATGACCTTTGAGTGGTTTGCCTAGATACCCTTCTGTAACGATCGTATCAAAAACGCTGCCCGAAATATGATGGCCAATTTCTTGTACCGGCGCATGAATAACAGAAATGTGTTCGCGTTCTTCGGTAGTGATGGATCCGCTCTTGCGTAGCCAGTCGAGATTCATTAAAGCGCCACCAACTTGTTTTTGGTCGATGTCTGATCCAGTGATTTTTATTGTTGGGTGAAGTAGAATCGCCTCCATTAGTACGGTGCCTGAGCCGCAAAAAGGATCAAGAAGAGCATTCTTCGGTTGAGCGATATTCACCATCATGCGTGCAAGCTTTGGCGGTAACATACCGGTGAGCGCGTCACGAAAAGGTTTGCCAAAATCACGGTCACCCCAGCTATCGGCGTGTTGCACTTGTGTTGTGAGTCCAATAATCGCTTGCTCACCGTCAAAACCGATAACAAAATCATAACCCTCGGTCGTGAGTTCGAGTTTTTCGACGGCGGCGGGGGAGATGGCATCATGACCTTTACCGCTCATCCAACGAGACGATCGACCACGGCCTTTAAGGGCCTTTTTTACCTCCAGCGCAAGATGGCGAAAGGCTTTTTGTTGATTCGATGACCCACCAAACACGGTTAAGCCGTACACAATACGCGAAGCTCTAGGACGTTGTTCCATGAGCTCTGCGATATACTCGCCATTTAGTTCTTTCCAGGGGATGGTGGCTATAACTTCACCGCATTTTGTAATGCCTGCAAGAGTGTTTTGTGCAACCGCTAAATCAAGATCAGCATCAAAAAAAGCGACTTGGTCACAGAGAAATGGCTTAGGTAAGCCATAAGTCTGTAATATTTCAGCTAGAGAGAGTCTAGGTTGAACGCCTAAAACGGCAAAAATGCGGTGCATATGCGCTGAGCATACAGTAATCTGCTCTCTTTACAAAATCATAAAATAATGTTTAGTTACTGCCGTAACCCGGCATTGTCGGGCTTGGACTTTCTAACCCAAACCAAGGAGGTGCACGATGTGCATTCGGAAGTTAATCCTATGGCTTATCCTGGTGATCATCACAGTTGGATATAGTCCCATTACGGCATTGGCAGAAGAAGTGCCATGTCCGCATCAAGAGGATCGTGTGAGGTATCGCTGTTTCAGAGCAGAGGCTGGCGCAACAGGTCAGGTTGACTCATGGATTCAGCGTATCAATCAGAGTATCCCCGAAGGCCAAGAACAAATCGGCTATCGTCATTACGATAATGCCAACTTGGCTAATGGATGGCTGCTTTGTCGCGAAAGCCACAATCGATATATCAACCAAGTACGAAACTTTTCTCGTGATACGCCGATGACAACATCGGATTACACGAATCAGTTGTGCCCTGCGTCTACCGGAACGGTGATGCGCTGGGTGCGTGCTGGCAAGATCTATCGTGTGCCTCGTAGCGCCATCCCCACCCCTGGGGACCGACAACTGGCGATCGAAGCACAGATCCAGGCACGAGAAGCTCATGGCGGCTCGTTGTCTTTGGTCGAGCTAAACGCTTTTCTCGAGCAGATCCATGCCAATGAGATGGACACGACAGGAATGCGTCCAACGCGCGAAGAAACTTCTGCCGCGATTGCAGCAGTAGGGAGTGGTCTCACTACGTTGATTGCTACGCAATCGACCGAAGCAGACTCTCGTCAGGCTGTTGATGCTCAGAATCCACAGGAGCCTGCTCCTGTGGCTGCAAGCGAGCCCACGGTCATCGTGAGTTATCAGGACAGCAATAAGCTGTACCTAGTGCTGGCAATCGCGCTCTGTTTCATCGTCATTTTGCTGGGATATCTTCTCCACGATGCAAATCGTAAGCGTGAAGTGCTTGCCGTGCTCGTAAAGAAACTGCAAGCAAAGCCAAAGGACGACGAAGCCTCGCTACTCACGAAGTGGCTCAAGCCGCATCGTGAATCTCTCGGTGAGTTGATGGATGATCTGTACGACAGCCGTAAGCCTGCTCAAGAACGATTCAATTCGTTAGTGAAGTTTCTTTTGCAAGAGCTTCGCGAAGCAGATAAGCTTCTACATGATCGTGATTCTTCTCGCGAGTCACACGCGCGCGCTGAAAATGAACTCACTCAAGCCCGAAGCAAGTTGTCTGAGCTCGAAGCCGAAGCAGCACGTCTTCAAGAGCAGATCGTTGCTAACGAAGCCGCTCGACTTTCGAGTGAATACTCTGTAGACGAAGAAAGAGCTCAACGACTTGAGCACGATCTTCATGCTCTACAGAACAGGCATTTGGTGCTTGAGCAGCATGAAGGCGAGCTCAGGTTTCAGCATGAAGCGGCTATTGGCGCACTTGTACGAATGGCGAATGATATCATTGTCCGTCTCGGCGGTAATGCCCTCGATGAGAAAGCTATTCGTCTCGAATTGGCCGATGATCCTCAAAGCATCATCAATGACCTGTTTGAGACCGTCGCCAACACAATCGACCAGTCGCCCACTATCAATGCTTTGCAGGACCTGCAGGCGCTAAGTAGTGAGCTGACCTCAACTCAAGTTGAGCTTCGTGAGCTGCGTGACGTCCATGCGGACCTCGTTAAGGTTCAGGCTGAAGCGACCTTCGTGTGTGATTACGTGAGTAAGTACATCGAGGGCGAAGGGGGCGATATGCTCCTTGCTCTGGTCGATAAAAGCGAGAATCTATCCGAAGAACTCCGAAAGAGTAATTCGCCGGGTCTTGCTACGTCGGATGAGCTGAAAAAGCTCTGTACGACATTCTTCAATAGTTTTGGCCATCTTTTGCTCTCGGCCAAAACGGCGTATGAGCAAGCGAGCGCATCCGATATGGGTGCTGGCTTTTACCGCATTAGCGGCAAGACATTGGTCGGTTAAGACCCTAACATTTTGTGTATAAAGTTCATTCAAAGCTATTAGTGATCGAGTATCTCTCGCTAATAGTGATAGGTAGTACTGGTTTTACGCTTGAGCTTGCTCGCCTAAAACCGATCGTTCTATTGTAACGACTAAGGGCCCATAGCCACGTTCTATCGTGATCGAGTATCTCTCACGACAGTACGCCGGCAAAGGGTCCTTTATAATTTCTTAATATATTGACAATGGCCAGTATTTTCGCTAGGTTATGGCCACTTATCCATTTAGCGTGATTGGCCAAGCCCTTCGACTCATCCCTTGCTCTGCTCGGGATTTACTCAGGGCGCCCCGAACAGGGGTCTGTCACAACAAATACATGTCAGAAATCATGTCACAACGCTACGAGCTGTTGTACATCATCCCTACCACCATGACCGAAGAAGAGGCTGGTGCTGTAGAAACTCGTATGTCCGCACTTATTACTAAGTACGGCGGTACGGTAGAAGTCACAAAACGTTTAGGCAAGCTTCACATGGCTTACCCAATCAAGGATCAGCATCATGGTTATTACGTATTAACGTACTTCACCGCTGATCGTGATTCTTTGGCAACGATTGATACAAATCTTCGTATCCAAACCGAAATCCTTCGTTATATGACGGTGAGCGCACCTGCAGGTAGCGACGCGAAGTATGACCTCGTGCCTTTCCAAGAAGTTATTGTAGAAACCAAAGAAGAAAAGCGTGCAGCAAAGCGCAAAGCGGATGCTGAAGCAAAAGAATCAGCCGATTCTTCTGACGATACAGAAAAAGAAAACGACGACGCTTCTGACAAGCCTGCAAAAAAAGCAGATAAAGAAGAAGCCTAGACGTTTGTCTGCAGATTACGCATTATAGAAACCTATGGACTTGAACCGCGCTACGATTATCGGCAACGTAACCCGAGACCCTGAGCTCCGCACAACGGCAACTGGCCAAAATGTGTGCTCCTTCGGTGTTGCCACGAATCAAAACTGGACCGATTCATCGGGCCAAAAACAAACAAAGGCTGAATATCACAACATTGTGGTATGGGGTAAGCTCGCTGAGCTTGCTGGCCAGTACCTCTCAAAAGGCCGCAAGGTCTATGTCGAAGGTCGTTTGCAAACGCGCGAATGGGAGGCTCAAGATGGTGCTAAACGTAATCGTACAGAAATCGTTGCTGATAACTTTATTCTTCTTGATCGCCGAGAAGGCGGACCTGCTACACCAACAGGCTATCGCACTCCTTCGCCATCTCCTGCATCACCTACAGCTTCTGGCTCATCCGACACGATGGATGCTGGGCTCGGCGAAGAAGAGATTCGTCTCGAAGATATTCCTTTTTAAACCTATTCATTTCACCCCGTGCTCATCTCGCTGAACCGTTCAGAAGAGCGCACCCAACATCATGAAAAAATCCACACACGAGAAGACTTGTTTCTTCTGCAAAATGAACATCGACGAAATTAACTACAAAGATACAAATAACCTTCGTCGTTATCTTTCATCCTTTGGCAAAATTGTTCCACGTAAGCGCTCCGGCGTTTGTGCTTGGCACCAACGTAAGTTAACGAATGCGATTAAGCGCGCTCGTTTCATGGCTCTCTTGCCTTACTTGGTTCGCTAATAGTAAAACCCCTGCCTTGTGCAGGGGTTTTAATTATTGTTAGATACTCACATGAAGAAAGATCTTATTACGTTACGTTCACAAACGGTCAAAAAGATTCGCCAGTTTTTTGATGAACGTGAATATCTTGAAGTGCATACACCTCGGCTATTAAGCCTACCAGGTCAAGAACCATATCTCGATCCGTTATGGACAATAGCGCATCGTCCAGATGGTTGGACGGGGGAGATGGCGCTTATTACTTCACCTGAATATACATTGAAAAAAATGCTAGGTTCTGGTTTTGATAAAATCTATGATCTAGGTCCCTGCTTTCGTGATCATGAACCATGGGATGGTTCACATGATATAGAATTTCTCATGCTCGAATGGTATCGGAAACATTCCTCATTATCAGACCTCATAAATGAAACTGAGGAGCTTGTTCGTTTTGTTATTCAAGATGAATTTACAATAAAACCATTTAGACGATTGACGGTCGAAGAGGCATTTCGCCTCTATGCAAAGCTCGAGTTAAATGAGCTCATTGGTGACGATAAAGCGATGAAGGCAAAAGCAAAAGAGCTTGGACAAACGGTTGGCACAACAGATACTTGGGACGATCTTTTTCATAAGATTTTTCTTTCTTTAATCGAGCATCGTTTAGGTTGGAACGAAGACAAGACCGTGTATCAGCCGACATTTCTTTATCGTTATCCAGCAAGCCAAGCAGCGCTCGCTAAACGTGATCCAAATGACGAGCGATATGCTTTGCGAGTCGAGCTCTATATCGGTGACCTCGAGCTTTGTAACGGTTTTGAGGAGCTTAGCGATCCGATAGAGCAGAGAACACGTTTTGAAGAAGAGATCGCCTTACGAAAAACGTTAGGCAAAAAAACATGGGCTATCGATGAGAGTTTATTAGCCGCATTGCCTCAGATTGGGGAGTGCGCTGGCAATGCTCTCGGAGTAGACCGATTAGCAATGTTACAGGCTAAAACACCCAATATAGGTGATCTAATGCCATTACCCATCAAAAAACGCTTACATTGACCATTTTAGGGCTTTGAGCCATACTCCCGACATTCATTACTATCTATTAAGACTATGGGATCTCCAAATGACATCAAAAAAGGCGTGGTAATCCGTGACCCTCAAGGGATTTGGCTCGTTGTTGAGTTTCAACACGTCAACCCAGGTAAGGGCGCCGCTTTTGTACGCACGCGCATCAAAAACCTTCAATCCGGCAAAATGCTTGAAACGACCTATAAAACATCAGAAACGATCGAATTGGTCGCGGTTGAGCGTCGTGATATGAACTTTCTCTATAGCGATGCTTCGGGGTATACGTTCATGGATAATGAAACCTTTGAGCAAGTCACTATGCCAGCGGATGAAATGGGTGATGATGCAAAATATCTTAGTGAAGGACTTAAGGTGAATATCACTATGTTCGAAGGACGTCCGCTTGCTGTCGAAGTACCACGCAAGATGACCTTTAAAGTAACGGAGTCAATGGACGCTGTGGCGGGTAATACGGCTTCTGGTGGTAATCTCACAAAAGAAGTCACGCTTGAAGGAGGTATCAAGATTCGCGTACCACTCTTTATCAAGCAAGGTGAATCGGTTATCGTCAATACAGAAACGGGAGAATACGTAGAACGCGCAAAATAAATTGAAAACCCCTCCGTCCCTCGACTGCGCTCGGGATGACGTGAGGGGTTTTCAATTTATTTATTTTGTGGTGTGCTGGATCTACGGAGGTGATCATGAGCAATCCAGTCATTATTCTCGTCGTTGGTATGCCTGGTGTTGGCAAAACGACGGTAATTCGCCTAGCGGCACAACAATTCGCACGCCTAGGTCTTAAGACCGCTACGCTCGATATCGATCGTTTTTCACGTCTTTTTCTAGATGACTATATGCCTGAAGGGATTCTCAATCCTACGTTAAAAGAGCGTATCTCGTTTATTCTGGAAGGCCTAAAGTTAAAAGCTATGCGGGCACTGAGTACGGGTGAGAATTTCGCTGCTCATCCACAAGCAAAAGAAGCTGTGAAAACCTGGGTTCGTAAACAAGCGGTGGATATCATTTTTTTGGAGCTACACTGGCCCAGGACAATTATTCACTATTCTTATCATGAGCTATGGCTTGTAACGGCGCCGCCGGCAAAAAGCCTTCGTCAGCTTCTAGCGCTTCAACTTAAGCCGAAAAACCCAGTGAAGCAAAAACCAGAAGATAAATTGGAGCAAAAGCCTGAAGATCAAGGACTTAAGCCAGAAGATCAAGAATATAAGACGGAAGATCAAGTATTATTGCGAATCAAAGCGGGTTACGCTGCAGCTCAAGCCCTATGGGGTAGAAGCTTTCAGGTTTTGCCTAAAGAAAAATTCTTTATC
>Ga0116152_10005009_pt1 | contig 10372 bp, 10 predicted proteins | sample AD_UKC119_MetaG_FD_89894 | JGI IMG/M metagenome (GOLD analysis project Ga0116152, IMG submission 89894) | Active sludge microbial communities of municipal wastewater-treating anaerobic digesters from Hong Kong - AD_UKC119_MetaG | ecosystem: Engineered > Bioreactor > Anaerobic > Digestate...
ATGCATTGCGTCTCTGAATCTGCACTGAATGGATCTGAATATCTCAATAATAACCAGCACAGGATTTTTGATTGCGGATATAATCCCGACTCATTTATTGAAGAAATTCGTTTATTTACAGGGCTTCTGAATAAAATTTCAGATGTTAAGGATGTTGAAAAAGCTGAAAAAATTATCTGTGAATCTGTAAATACAAGGCTTAAGTCACCTGTAGCAAGGGGGAGCGTTAATCTTCCTGAAACAGTGCTCCCCTTTGCCATTACTCTTGCAGCCCTGACGCTGCCGCACAGCTCAATCTTTCATACTGCATCCAGGGAGGGCGGGGCGGCTTCTCCCCTTGCGGCTGTTTCCGCAGCTTTAACAACTGCTTTTTACGGTCTTGATGTGCCGGATATTCTCAGGGAGGAACTGGCCAATAAAAAAAAGATCTCCGGGATGATTGAACTTTTATCATCAAAAAATAGCAGAAATGAAATTACAGCAATCCTTTATGATTCTGAACCGGGGCTGACTTCAAAAGAGATGGAGGAGTACAGGGCCAGGATTAAAAAAGAGCCTAAAAAGCAGACCCCGCAAAAAAACCGCAGAAACCCTGAATCTGAACTGACAAAACATGTAGTAGAGAGCTGGACAAAAATTGATAAAGCAAAGTGGCGGAAGAAGAGAGAAAAAGATGAATCATAAAATATTTGACAAAAACCTGTAAAGATTTTTATAATTTAAGTGATATATACTGCCAGATTATGTACATTGAAGTATGCACACAAGATTCATGGAGGAATTAGATGAGGAACAATATAGCTGTAGCCATGGCATTCATACTTTCATTTTTTATTATTTTACCAGCAGCAGGTTTTTCAAGGGATCTTACATATAAGGATATCACAATAGATAATGTATCCCGTTATAATGAAGACAGGATTTCATATCAGCAGGTTGAGTATGTAATTAATCCTGAAGAGCATCAGAAACAGGATACTTCTCTGGCATCTCTTCTGATTATCAGGGACAGAAAGATGTACCTTTTTAAGGATGGTTATGATGATCCGCAGATTGTTGAACAGAACAGGATTATCCGGGAGATGGAAAACAGGCTTCTTCAGAATGAACTATGGGAAAGGGGGATTGACAATAAGCCGGATTATCTGCGGATTACGGATAGAAGAACTGAAGTTCTTAAAAAAGTAATAATTGCAGGAAATAATGAAAATCTGGCACAGAGATATAGTGATTTTTACGTGAAAATGCGAGATTCTTTTATACAGAAGCATGTAGGGATTTTTAAAGCTCTTATGATAAACAGGAAAGATTCTGATATGGATGTAATCAGAAAACCTATTCCTAAAGCTCTCAATTATGACGGCCCCACAAAATATTTTCTCTGTGTTACAGCCAAAACCAAGGATGGAGTTGTATATTACGCGGAAGATGGTGATGGTGATGGAATTACTGAAACATTTTCAGTTGAACTTCCTGACGGTTTCCACTGGGGATATAAATCAGGGCCGAATATAATTTTTATCCTTAAAAATAAGCAGGAAAATATAAAGGCAATGATAGGGACTCTTACAAAAGATGCATATGAAGGATTCCCGGAAGAGGAGAAGATTATCAATAAGCAGTTTGATCAGCTTGATAAAGATATCCCTGCATTGATGGATGATATAATCAGACTTGATAGTGAAACAGAAAGAGTAATGAACGAAGCCAAATAATATATTTGAGATAATAAATAATAAAAAAACCGCTCGTGAAGAGCGGTTTTTTTATTATTATCAGACGTAATATTAAAAAGAATCAGTCAATTTTTTTCATGTATTGAGCTTCTTTAACACATGGGCTGAACGGCAGAAAATCCAGAGGATTAAGAGGGAAATCACCATATCGTACTTCAAAATGGAGATGATTTCCCGTAGAGTTTCCTGAACTCCCTACATAGGCTATAACCTGACCCTGTTTAACAATATCCCCCTCTTTCGCCACCAGTTCTGAGCAGTGACAATATCTTGTATACATATTCTCTCTATGCTCAATAGTAAGTGTATGACCCAGGTTGCCCGCATATCCTCTATAAACAATCCGGCCGCCACTTGCAGCTATTATAGGAATCCCTCTGCCGGCAGGGATATCTATACCCTCATGAAAAGAACCCCATCTTCTGCCGAAAGAGGAGCTTATCCTGTCAAAATTCGTTATAGGCCAGATAAACTCATTCGCGCCTACTGAAATAATACCGCAGGAGGTCCGGCTTTTTACATATGAAATATATGATTGTGAAAATGGGATAAACACAGTTTTTTTTGTTCTGAAATCAGAACCGTTCACTGTGATTACATCTTTTTCACCTGTGCTGAATGTTTTTATAGCGTTTTCCAGTGTTTCGGGGCTGCTGTTTACAATCCACTGTCCGGAGAAACCATTGTATTCAATTATTTTATTGCTATCAACAACAACAGATTCTGCTGCGTGAAGATTTGATGAAATGATTAAAAGGAATGATACTAATAATGAATTGATTGCTTTCTGTTTCATTGTAATCCTGATTGTTTAAAATAAAGCATTTTAACTGCGAGGCCGTATTATAATTGAATAGTTTTTTTTCAGGCATTTGTCAAGAATAAAGATGTACAATTTATTTTTTTTAACTAATTATTTAACGTATTTTACATGTTTATATTTAAATAGAAAAATTTTATATATAACGGATTCTTTAAGCCAGGCGTTTATAGGGCAAAGCAGCAGTGGTCTTGCGGTTTCCGGATTATAGTGTTGATTCTGTTTAATGCTTCTTTAAAATATCATTGAAAAAAATTATATTGAAGATTATAGTTCTGTCAGGTGTAAATGATATCAGTAATAATTTTTAAAGAAACTTTTTGGTGTAAAATAATGGATGGTTATAGCGCATTTCCTGTCTGAAATAAGTTAAGGAATAAATTCTGAAATGATATTATAAATAAATATATTTTAAATGGAGAGGGAGATATGAAATTTACAAAGATGCATGGTGCCGGTAATGACTATATCTATATAGAAGATCTTAAAGGAAATATTAAAAAACCTTCACAGCTTGCTGCGCGGATGAGCAACAGGAATTTCGGTGTAGGAAGTGATGGTCTGATTCTTATACTTAAATCGGATAATGCTGATTTCAGAATGAGAATGTTTAACTCTGACGGAAGCGAATCTGAGATGTGCGGAAACGGTATCAGGTGTTTCGCTAAATATGTATTTGATCACAAGCTCACAGATAAAGAGGAGATTGATATTGAAACAGGAGGAGGGATCAAGCACCTGAAACTTAATATCAAAAAAGGGGTGGTTGATGCTGTGCGTGTTGATATGGGTGAGCCTGTACTACAGCGTGACAGGATTCCGATGATAGGTGAACCTGGTATGGTAATAAACGAGGATCTTCATCTCCCGGATGGAGTGACATTTACTATTACTTCAGTTTCAATGGGTAACCCTCATGTGGTTATCTTTGTGGAGGATGTGGAAAATTTCCCTGTTTCAAAATACGGCCCCATGATTGAGACTTTTGATCTTTTCCCTCACAGGACAAATGTGGAATTTGTACAGATCGTTAACAGCAGTGAAGTTATTCAGAGAACATGGGAGAGAGGGGCTGGAGAGACCATGGCCTGCGGTACAGGAGCATCAGCAGTAACCGTGGCCGGTATACTGACAAAACAGACTGATAGAAAAATTACAGTACATCTTAAGGGGGGGGATCTTAAAACTGAATGGGACAGTAAAAGCAACCATGTTTTTATGACCGGTCCTGCTGTTGAAGTTTTTAAAGGGGAGTGGCCGGATTAGTTTTATATCTCCCAGAGCTTTCTGAATGGGACGCCTTTTTCAAGTAGAATAACCCTTGTTATGCCGGGAACATTTTCTTTTACGGTTTTTTCAAGGGATTCCCTGAACATCTGTTCGGAGCCTGCAATTATTGCGATATTTCTTTCAAGTATAACCGGTGAGATATCTATAAGGCATATTTTACCTCCGCCGTTTTCGTCAGGAGTAATCCATACATTTTTTACAAGGAGTTTCACCGGGACATTTGAGGAAGTATTCTCAAAGTAAGATCCCTCTGCAACAAGTGCTACAAGTTTTTTGACGAGGATATTATCTTCTACATCCGTATCTATTTTTCTTTTCTCTGAGAGAATTTCTTTGCATCCTTCTGAAGGGATATAAATATTAATTTCATCTTTACTTTCCAGAACCGGAATAGAAGGGAAGATATCTAAGATGTTTTTATCCACATAATAAGAAAACATAATATAATCGATAAAAAACACAGCTGAAATAATGAGGATCGTGATCCTTGTTTTCTCCCGGGGATCTTTTTTCATCAGTTCAAATGTATTATAAATTTTTGCTCTATATGAAGAATATATAATTCCCGTTCTGTTTTTCAGATTCAAAAAATTTTCTTTTACTGTTTTAATTTTTTCTGTAAACATCATATAATAATCCCGGAGTTAGTTTTGTACCAGAAAGATAATTTCATAAATAGCATATTTCTATTCAATCATTTTATTGTATTCATCAATAAATTTTAAAATACCGTTACTTATACCTTCAGCAATTTTTTCCTGGTAGGCATTTTTTTTCAGTTGTTCAGCCTCTTTTTTATGTGTTATAAAGCCGATCTCAATCAGAACAGCAGGCATTAGGGCCCCTCTAAGCACATAAAAGTCAGCTTTATGAACACCTCTTGATTTAAATTCAGTAATTTTTTTGTCCAGGTTTTTCTGAATTGTATCAGCAAGGATCGAACTTTCTTTCTGGATCTGTGTAGTAAGCATAAGGGCTTCCATGTATTCAAGATCGTTATATTTATGCTTTCCCTTTCCTTCGTTCTCCAGGACTATAACATTATTTTCAAGAGTAGCAGTTTTTCTGGCTTCTTCATTTGTCGGATTCTGAGAGAGAAAATATGTTTCAAATCCTGAAATTCTGCTGCTTATAGAGGCGTTGACATGAATGCTTACGAACAGACCGTTTACATCCTTGCGAAGTTCTCTGTTTGCTATTTCAGCTCTTTCTGCCAGTTCAATGAATCGGTCATTTTTTCTGGTAAGTTTTATTTTTAATCCCGCGAGGTTTTTTTTAAGTTTACTTTCTACTTTACGCGCCACCTGAAGATTGATAGTTTTCTCTTTGAGGCCACCTTTCCCGATTGCTCCGGGGTCTTTTCCTCCATGACCCGGATCAATAATGATGAAACCAATTTTCCCTTTCTTTTCTTTAAGATTGATAATTTTTTCTTTTATTTCAGGGGCCGGTGCTTCGGATATTACTATTTTTCCATTTTTTTCAGTTATAATTGAATTACTGAAAAATGTTCCGGCAATTAAAAGGGCAGTCCCTTTGGGGATATATATACCTCCATTCATCCTTATAACGGGGTATGATTCATTTATAAGCCTGTTGTCGATTATAATGCTGGCATAACCTGTTTTATAAACAAGATAGTGAGTCTTGTAATAAAGCCTCCCCTTCTGGAAGACAGGATCAAAACTGCTCTCAATGCCGAAAGTGGTTATCAGTCTGTTAAGTGATACATACGGGAGCCCGTTAATTTTATCCACCTGTATGCTCCTCTCTGCCGCAGCACCGGTAAGGGAGAGCAGCAGAATCAGAACTACAGCGAGATTAAATTTTTTTCCGGTCTGTGCAGTAAACTGAATATGTTTTAACATATAGGACAGAGCCTGTTATATAGAATATAAGAGTGAGATAAGCTGAGAGTTCTTTTGCGCCAAGGATTCCGAAAAACTTATAGCTGCAGGATAGAAAATATAAAACAGCTGTTAGTGACATGAATGCAACGCCAAGTTTTCCGAATAAATTAGGCTTAACTTCCACATCTTTTCTGTAAAAAAGAAGAAGAGCTGATGCAACTACAAAAATTTCCCTGGCAATAATTACTGCAAATATCCATAGCGGCAGTCCCTTGTAGAAAATCAAAGAGGTTCCTAATATTATAAGGCATATTTTATCAGCAACAGGATCCAGAAACTGGCCTAATTTTGATACCTGATTAAATGACCTTGCCAGTAAGCCGTCAAAAAAATCTGAAAAAATCACAATGATAAAAAAGCCAAGTACATAGAAGGTATATCTGCGATCCCCGGTGATATTTTCAAGATTCATATAATAAACAATAAATGGCAGAACCGTAATTCGCAGAAGTGTAAGAAAGTTTGAAATAGTTAAGATTTTATCTTTAAAAAGGTATCTGATTTTCATTAAGCTGAACCTGTAACGATTGGTTTTGAGAATAATAACCGGATAATAATATATATTTATGATATTAAATATAAAATTTAGATTATCAGATGCTTAAGTCAAGAGATTTTTACCGGAACAGGTGAAGGGATAAAAGAAGGATTTTAATTGACAACATCCTTACCGGTTTAAATATCAATGAAAAGTTTTAGTAATCTGGCGTGATACAGAAAATCTATTAATTATATATACGGTAATAATAAATGAAGAAAATATCAATAATAATGGTTTCTTTGCTGATGATTATTTATGCTTCATGCAGCGGGAAAAAAAGTGAAACATCGGCAATTTCTGAAAAATCAGAAGGAAAATCTATTGCGGTGGTTATAACTCCCAATACTGCGATGAGAATTGATCCTCTTATATTTTCCTCCAGGGTGGCTCTGTTAAAGAAAGGGGAAGTTGCAGAGGTTCTTGATAGATCAAGTGAAGAGAAAAATATTGGAAAAAGCAGAAGCTACTGGTATAACGTAAAACTTGCAAATGGTATAACAGGCTGGATATATGGTGTTAATTTAACCATACTCGATGATTCAAACAGAGGTGATGTCGATTCATATCTCAGCCAGTTCTGGGAAAAGGAGACAGAGGAACTCAGCAGCGCGCTGCACGGAAAATGGTGGAGTGTAAACAGGTTTAATGATTTTACCAATCACTGTCTTGAGATATATAAAGATGGTAAATATAAGTCTTATTATAAAGGAGCTTCAAAAAAGCTCGAAGGGGAATATAATTTTGATTTTAACAACAGTAAGATTATATTTCTTGGCGAGACATCATTTACCGACAGCCTGAGTTATGTAAAAAGGGGGGATGTATACACTCTTTTTAATGACTCCGAAAAAAATGAGATCAAGTTTAAACTTATTAATACAAATCCGGAGTCTGAAGATGACGTAATGAAAGATGATAAGCAGGAAGATTCCGAACCCCGGAAGCAGGAAAATGAAGGTTAGACTTAATAAATATCTTACTCTTTGCGGCCTCGGTTCCCGAAGGAAGGTCGAAGAGCTAATTGTATCAGGGGCTGTTGCGGTAAATGGAACAGTGGTGACAAACCTGGCTACTGTTATAGATACAGATATTGATAAAGTCAGCTGCAGCGGTGAACTGCTTAATCCGATTGATAAAAAATTTTATCTGATACTTCACAAGCCTAAAGGATACGTGACCACTCTTCAGGATGAAAAAGGGCGGGCTACGGTAATGGAACTTATTCCTGAAAGATACGTTCATGCAGGGGTGATGCCAGTGGGGAGGCTTGATATGGACACAGAGGGCCTCCTTATCTTTACCAATGACGGGGATCTTGCTTACAGGCTTACAAGACCATCTTTTAAAGTGCAGAAGGAGTATATTGTAGATCTTGACAGGCCGATACAGGAGATCGACAGACTGAGAATTGAAAAAGGTTATTTTGTACATCAGATAAAAGTTAAAACAGGGGCTGCAACAGTTACTGTGTTAGGTAAAACAGGATATACTGTAAGAATGATTATAAGTGAGGGTAAAAAGAGGCAGATAAGATACTCTTTTAAAAACCTTGGTTATAAGGTTGTTAAGCTTAAAAGAATTTCTTACGGCCCTATATCTCTCGGCAGATTGAACAGGGGTGAGTACAGGCTTTTAAAAGATTCCGAAGTTAAACAGTTATGGAAGAGTACAGGAACAGGCAAAAGCGATAATCTGAAGATGATTGATGATAATAAAAAGGTCCGTTAATATTCAATACATAACACTTAAGTAATAATAAATATTTTATTCTTTTTTTAAAAAGTAGGTGTATAAAAAAAAGACCGCAAAAGTGCGGTCTTTTTTTTATATGTTCCGGAAACTATTTTTTTACAGGTTTTTTCGGAGCAGCTTTTTTAGCCGCGGTTTTAGCTTTAGGCGCAGCCTTTTTTACTGCTGGTTTTTTTACTGCCGGCTTAGCCTTGGGAGCAGCTTTTTTAACCACAGTTTTAGCTTTAGGTGCAGCTTTTTGGGCAGCTGTTTTCTTTGCGGCAGGTTTTTTAGCCGCTGCTTTCTTCACCGCCGGTTTAGCTTTAGGTGCAGCTTTCTTTGCAGCAGTTTTTTTAGCCGCTGTTTTTTTAGCCGCAGTTTTTTTCACCGCCGGTTTAGCTTTAGGTGCAGCTTTTTTTACAGCAGGTTTGCCTTTTGCAGATGGTTTTTTCTTTTCTGCAGTTTTAGGGGCACCTTCAAGGTTATTTATAATCCATCCTGTTATATCGCGTAAAACTTTTTCACGCTCTTCTGCTGTTTCATTCATTGTTTCATGGTAAAGCCCTTCGTAAAGGTAGAGTTTTTTATTTGCTGAAGACACAGAATTGTAGAATTCTTCTGTAGCTTTAAAATCAGCAATACTGTCACTTTTGCCATGAAAAAGCAGCAGGGGTTTTCTTATGTTTTTTGCATTTGCCATACACTCTTCAGTAGCTCTCAGGAATTCTACGGTCCACCTGGCGGAGATTCTGTCATGTATCAGCGGATCATTTTCGTAAGCATTAACTACTTCCTTGTCGTGTGAAATACCTTCAACGTTTAAACCGTTGGGGAAAGAAAGAGTTCCGATTCTTGAAGAGAAAAATGATGCCAGACTTTTTTTCCATTCAGGAACTTTAAACGCAGGGGCAAGGCCCGGAGATGACATAACAATCAGTGAAACATCATCAGGATATGTCATTGAATATCTTGCTGTAATAACTCCGCCCATACTGTGCCCAAGAAGAATAATTGGGAGCCCACGGTTCTCCTCTTTTATAAATTCAATAAAAAGCTTAAGATCATAAACATAATCCATAAATGAATCGATATGACCTCTTTTCCCGTCTGATTTTCCATGTCCCCTGTGATCAATAGCAAATACAGAAATCTTTTTACCTGCGAGGCTGTTTAAAAGGTTCCCGTATCTTCCTGAGTGTTCACCCAGTCCATGTGCAATAATAAGTACAGCTCTGGCTTTTTCAACGAGCCATTTCTGAAAAAAGATTTCAACGCCCCCTTTGCCGGTAAAACTTCCTGTATCATGACTATATGATTCCATACATTTACCCCTTGTTTTAACTTAAGTTATATGATATAGATTATAAAAATTTTTACTTTGTCAATAAAATATCGGCGTAATAACCGGAAGTTATATAAATATTTTAAATTACTTTGATAGGACCGTGTGTTGTGCCTTCGATGAACTGTCTTACATATGGGTTGCTGCTGTTTTTGATCTCATCGGGCTTTCCTGTTTCAATGATTGAACCTTCATATAGCATGGCAATTCTGTCTGCGATTCTATATGCTGATTTCATATCATGGGTAACAACAATTGAAGTTATACCATAAATATTTTTCATCTCTTTTATGAGCCTGTCAACAGCTCCCCCTGTAATCGGGTCAACCCCGGTTGTAGGTTCGTCATATATCATGATTTGAGGTTTAACAGCAATTGATCTTGCAAGGGCAGCCCGTTTCTGCATCCCTCCTGAAAGATCTGATGGTAATAATCCGCCCGATCCGGCTAACCCGACGTTGTAAAGAGACTGCCCGACAATGGAGAAAATTTCATCTTCGGAAATTCCTTTTCTCCTGAGGCCGAAAGCAACGTTGTCATAAATATTCATTGAATCGAAAAGTGCAGCGCCCTGAAAAAGAATCCCGTACTTTGAGATAATCCTGCTTCTGGTTTCAGGTGAGCTTCCGGTAAAGAGTTCGTCATCAACAGTTATTGTCCCTGAATCGGGCTCAATCATTCCCACAAGATGTTTCATTATTACAGATTTACCGGTTCCGCTTTTCCCGATTATGCAGAGAATTTCTCCTTCAAAAACATCAAGCGTTAGACCTCTTAATACCCGGTTTTCTCCGAAAGACTTGTGCAGATTATTTATTGAGATTTTAATCATAATTATTTATACGTATATACTATTCTTTTAATAAAGCGTTATTTTATTGTCGTAACCTTTTTTATAAAACATTTCAATGAAAAATGCTCGACAGTGCCTGATCCGGTTATTTATTATCAAATTAAGCCCATAATCCGGGTGTATATATTTCTAAAATACAGGTGTTGAAAATG
>Ga0116152_10005011_pt1 | contig 10370 bp, 7 predicted proteins | sample AD_UKC119_MetaG_FD_89894 | JGI IMG/M metagenome (GOLD analysis project Ga0116152, IMG submission 89894) | Active sludge microbial communities of municipal wastewater-treating anaerobic digesters from Hong Kong - AD_UKC119_MetaG | ecosystem: Engineered > Bioreactor > Anaerobic > Digestate...
CAATCTTGTACTTCTTTAACGGAGATAAGTTATGATGGGCTTCAATATATTGTGGTCTTATTTTTATGGCAGTTTCCAGATGTCGTCTGGCATCTTTAATGTCACCATTTGCAACGAATAGTACGGCCAAATTATTATGAGGTTCAGCATTATTGGGATTGATATTGATTGCCTGAATATAGGCTTCTTTGGCCTGATCAGGATGACCTATCGCTTCCAATTGAGTGCCAAGATTGTTATATGCGGCCCCAAAAGATGGATTGAGTTTTATAGCAGTTTTATATGCCTCTATTGCCTTTAAATGTTCCCCCAATGTGCTTAACGCAAGGGCCGCAATATAATGGGACTTCGGGTCATTTAGATTGAGTTTTAAAGATCTGTTGATGGATTGCAGGGCATTATTGGGATTGCCTCGAAAAAATATAATTTCTGCTAAATCGCGGTGATATATTGCCCTATTTTCATCGATGGAAATAGCTTTACGCAACATTTCCTCAGCCTTTTCATCATGACCCTGCTGAAAAGAAAACTGTCCCAGCAGATGGTAAGCAGGATGGTATTTTTTGTTGATCTGAATAATATCCAGACAAATTTTTTCAGCAATTCCAACCATACCCTGATTTGCATAATTTAGGGCAACGTGAATTGCTTCTGTGGGTCCTTTTAATTGTGCAATATTACCGGGATACTGATTTTGTCCGACCATTAGGTGCTTTCTATATTTTTGTCACCGCAATATTATACGCATATGCAGCAATTTCAGTCAGTTGATCTTGAAGAATATTTTTAACATTGGTGTACGTCAGATGAAAGTGATTTTAATTTAGGGGAAATTACAGTTTCCACTGTGCGGTTACTTCATAATGTCCTTTTTATCTGGTCCAATTATCAGAGGGCGTGATTTCCACCAGAAAATAAATTCAGCGGAAGGCCTCAACCACCAACTGGGATATTTTGGTATTGTGATAAATTGAGCAATAAAAAGATAACATTTGGCATAAAAAGAGAAAATATAATCGATATTCTTGCCGCTCTTTAACGACAATGCTTTTCTGATAATTTCTTTTCGGGAATAATGAGTGTTTCTCACTCTTAGATCTAATGAATTTTTGGCATTATCGGGCATTTCACGGCTGCCGCGGTAGGCGGCAAGTTTCGGCCAGTATTTATAAAGAATGGCTTTCTGCGGCCTGTTAATTACATTATCTTCCAGTGAAAAACGCAACATTGTCTCCATATAATCAAGATCAAGATATGGATATAGAAATATGTGTCCAGGTTTTGATTGCTGTTGTCCCCACAAAATGGAGCTTTTCCGGGTTTGCCATAAGGCAAAAGTCAGGAGATTCTGATTATTTCCAGCAGGCTGACTGGTTTTTCTTTTTCTTAATAATTGTTCCATTTGTTTTGGTTCTGGAAAAAAGTCTTTTTTCAAAATCAGGGGTATTTTATGCGGTATAATTTTTTCAAGGTGTCCGCGAAAAACCCAGTCGTTAAATCCAAAAATATCGCCACCGGTTCCATCATAAAAACTGCATTTTAATTTATCATAATATGTAAATAGTGGTACGGACCATGTATGAACCTGACACTGCCCATCCATGCTGAAAATTCTTTGAATATCCTTCTCGTGCCATTCTTCGGGTGTGGGGTATTTGAATAGCTTGATATTTATGTTGTAGTCTTTGGCAATTTGCATTGCGCAGTCAGCCTCAACATCAAATCCACGTTCCATTAGGGACTGTACCGTACAAGCGCTGAATTGCGTTTTACTTTTCTCCAAATGGGCAAACAACCGGCGGCTGTCATATCCACTGGAAAGCGGTAGAATGACTTCTCCAAACTGAACTGTTTGGCATCTCTCAATAGCAGTGGCCAGTTTCTGTTCTGATAGATCGAGGGAGAGATCGCTTACAGCCTCTTCTCCTTTTGGAAAGGCTTCATAGTCATACCATTTTTCAATGCTTTTGCCTGACTTTGTATATGTTGTTATGCATGCTTCCTGCGCCATCTCGACCGCTTCGACTAATGTGTCTCTTGCAGGAATATATCCATTGGTTATTCGCAAAAAGCTGGCCACCATATTTGGTTTATCGTCTTGCAGGCTTAGAAGTGCGGGCGTTGAGGAAAAGAAAATGAGTTTGCCAATTTTTCTGACGTAAATTGGACTCATGCCGAATATATCAGTAATGATGCTCAGTTCATTGCCACAACTTGAAATTCTTAAAGCACTGAAAATGCCGTTATGGCGTTTTAAGAGCCCATTTGACCAATAGTCTCTTACTCGATTAGCCTGAGTATATGTGTTTATGGATGCCTCAGAAAGGTATCCTCTGAATATTATAAGCGCCGGGTCATCACTGTTTTCAGACGGAAAAAGAAGACCATCGACTGTGTCAGCGCCATTTCTAATGGCGATCCAGTTTTTGCCTCGTTCAATCTGAAAATAACGGGGCGCAGAACCAGTATTAAATTCGTGAGGTTCTGGTGACCAGCAGCCAAAATAAAATTCCTTACCGCCACACTTTCCAGTAATATATTGGTCAAGTTCTGTTAAATTGATACGGGTGACCTTATTCATTTCCACCTGAATATTGCTGACGGGAAAGACTTATTTCCAATATTTTTTGTACAAGATCTTTTTGTGTTAACCCTTTTTCCTGAGCAGCAAAAGCAAAGCTACCAAAAGAACTAATATCACAACACACATTAATTTCAAGAATTGTCAATTGTTCTGTACCATCATTATAACGGTAATCCATTCGGAAATAGTCAATCGGCCTCAATGAATTATTCAGTAATTCGGCATGTTGCGTTATGGTTTTTCTCACATTGTCATTGTCAAAAATCTGAAATGACATGTCACCATGATCCTGCAATTTTTCTTCTGATGTTAAAACATTATGTGGCTCAATTGTCGGAACTTCAACAACGCCCAGAACTTGTGGTTTAGTGCCGCCAAGAACAGGCACCGTTAAATTAATACCTTCAAGAAAATCTTCCATGAGGACAGGTACATTTTTTGATAAAAGAAATTCTATTTCCTCATGAGCGGCCGACCAGTCTTCACAATAAGAACTGGACCTTATCCATTCAGAATTTCCACCCGACAAGGGTTTAACAAAATATGGTGCGCTCAGTTGATCCGGCTTATTTATTTTGTCCCCGGGATAAAATGTCGCGCTATTTGCCACGTCTATTCCACAAGATCTTGCAATATGTTTAAAAAGACTTTTATTCTCAGCTACCCCCCTGACTTCGGGACTGGCGCCCAAATAAGGTATTTTTAAATATTCACAGATGGCTGATGCGTATAATTCACTTGATCTGAACCCCATTCGATTAAATAGCGAGAATACATAATCAAATTCTCCAGCTTTGCTAAACAGGTCCTGAGCATCGTTTGTACCGATAACCTTTTCACATAATTCTGACAGTATCTTATAAATTTCTCTATGGTATCTTAATTTAGAGGTAACGACATTCGGCATTCCTTCTTTGGTTCTTGGGTCAGCGCAATTGCCTAAAAACAGTATTTTTAACTTTTTTAAGTTCATCTTAAGCGATTATCTTTCATTTTACGGTTTTTAATGCCGTCCGGTACTTTATACGTCGGAAAAACAGGCATTATATTATGAATAGACTATAACATAAAAGAAGTTAACAAATCGCGATGCAGATTTGTGTTATGGAGAAAAATCTATTTTGGCAAAATCATTCAGAAAATTTAAAGAGCAAAAAAAATCTCATGGGAATTTTGGTTCCCATGAGACCTGATCTTAATTTTCAAAATAGCCTGAGGTACGTATAAGTTAAATTAAACTTATTAACCGATCGATTTATAGGCTGACTTTTTTCCTGCGACGTCCTAGGAAACCCATGCCACCAAGAGCTGCACCGAACATCAATAAAGCAGGTGGAAGAGGCACTGCAGAAATGCTGGCCAATGCATAGTCACCATAACCTCTGCTTTGGAGACCACCGTTCAGAACAGTGAATACCAATTGATCGGTAAACAGATATAGACCAGTGACAGATAAAAATCCGCTTGAGCCGTCAAACCTTACTTCACCAGGGTCGGCAGAAAAATCCATGAAACCACCATTGTATGTTACCCTTGCAACTTCAGGAGCAGAGGTACCTTCATCATCAATGAATAAATCAAGGAATGTAATACCGCTAATGCCAATCGCTTTGCCGAAATTGATTGTGATAGACTGAGCACCATCAGATGATATTTCATCATCATCATCATCGCCGCCACCATTATTGACACCTAGTCCGTCATTTTGGCAGGCAAGTCCGACACAGCTGTTTCCATCTTGCCCTTGCGAAGAAGTGAGCACCCCGCCAGATGTAGTGATAGAATAAGACGTTCCAGCAAAAAAGCCATTTGCGCCAATAAAAGGATTTGCCGTAAAATCCAGTGTTGCTGCGTTTGATATGGTACCTGAAGCAATCAAGGCTATGAAAGATGCACCAATAACAGAAATAAACTTGTTAATCATACTCTGTACTCTTCTATTTAATAATTAAATATTACAATCCACGTGGTAACATACCGTACCATCTGATTGTATTTGTTTTCTTTTAAAAATTATTTTTCTCAACCAACTCTTACCAGAGGAAAAATATGCTTTCCATTCAGTTAATTATTACCACAATTTTACTATTTGGTCAAAGACATAAAATGTGATTTTTTGTAAAATAGTAAAATTTCACTGAGCGTATTTTAATTTTTCTACAAAAATAGTCATAAGTATTTGATAGTAAACGATCGTTATGGTTAACAAATTCTTAGCTATGTTCATTCAAATTTTATAATAATTATTTTATAAATTAAATTTTTCTAATAGTTAAAAAGTAATGAGAATTATTTTTTTAAAAAAACCAATATATTATTCAGAATTAATCTTTAATCGAGAATTCTAAAAGTGATTATAATAATAATTATCAAAAACACTTGCAATTAATAATCATTATTAATATTGTGTGGCTATTGAGTCGTCTTGACTAATATTTAGCAGAGCCAGCCATTGTCTGATGAAAAATCCCGCAACATTTTCGGGTAGCATTAAAAAGACAAGCAAGCCAAGCGTAAACCATAATCAATTTAGGTTAACTAAGGAGTTTGTTTGTGAATTTTTATAGTAATGTTTCAATGTTGGCTTTATTGATGGCCATTTCCCCTACTGCATATGTCATTGCTGAAGAAGCCTCATTGGAAGATGTTGATGTTATCACGGTTACAGCAACGAAAACTGAAAGAAATGTGTTTGAAACACCAACGGCTGTTGCGGTCATTGATCAGCAGGAAATTGAGCAGTTTATACCGCTTTCCTATTCAGATGTTCTTGATGGTGTACCGGGACTTTCGGTGCAGGGCGGTGCCAGAAGGATTGCAGAAGAGCCGTCTATCAGAGGGTTTTCTGATCAGCAATTGGTTATCAGAACTGATGGTGCCAGACAAAATTTTGATATTTCTCACAGAGGGAGATTTTTTGTTGATCCTGAGTTGATTAAAAGGGTCGAAATTATCCGCGGTTCCGCGTCATCATTATATGGTAGTGGGGCCATTGGTGGAGTTCTTTCCCTTGAAACGAAGGGGGCAAAAGATCTTTTGCGTGAGGGGCAGGACATCGGCGCCAGAAGCAGCATCGGTTATCAGTCTAATGGAAATGAATTATTCACTTCGGGCAGTATATTCGGCAAATCGAATAAAGTCGATATGCTGGCCAATCTTGTTTACAGGAAAATTTATGATGATCTTACAGATGGATCAGGCAGCCCAATTGTTGATAGTCGGGACGAAATTGTCAATGGACATTCGAAACTCGGATTTGAACCAACTGAATTTCAGCGCTTTGAGATTAATGCAGATTTTTTTGATAGTCAGGGATTAAACCCTACCGCGTCTGATGATGTTTCCTCGCCGACCACAGTTGTTGACCGGGACACATCCCAATATAATATTAGGGGAAATTATACCTACCATGATCCTGATAATAATCTGATCGATTTAAAAACAGTCATACACTACTCGAATATTAATATAAGTGAAGATCGGCTGTTTGATGGTCGCTCTGACAAATCAAACTTTAAATCATACGGAACTGATCTGCATAATACCAGCAGGGTCACATTTTCAGATAATCTGAGCTCGGCAATTACTTACGGTTTGGAATATTTTAAGGATGAGCAGGATGGCACAAGAGATGGTGTTGACCGCCCTGAATATCCTGCTTCTGAGCGAAAGTTTATCGCGGGCTATACCCAGCTGGAAATTGACATAGTGGATGGACTTGTTTCAATCATTCCTGGGGTGCGGTATGACAGCTATGATCTGACTTCAAATGGCGTTTTTGACAATAGATCCGAAAGTGATTTTACACCACGAATTTCAATAGGACTTAATCCCACCGATCAGATTTATCTTTGGGGCAGTTATTCAGAAGCGTTTAGAGCGCCGACGCTAACCGAACTCTATAACGATGGTGTTCATTTTTCTGTGCCTGAAGGTTTCGGCCCTGGCACCCTTGTCGTCAATGAGTTTGATCCTACGCCCCTTCTAATGGCGGAGCAGGCGAAATCATGGGAAGCAGGCATTCGATTCAGACAGTCTGATCTGTTTAATGTCGGGGACAGCTTTGTCATAAGTGCCAACTATTTTAATACGGACGTTAATAATTTTGTTGATACGGTCGTATCCTATGTTGATCCACTGAAAGCACCTGAATTTATTCCACCATTCGGCCCAATGACTTTCTATGGAACCACTCAGAATGTTAACAGTAAAGCGAAAATTGACGGATTTGAAGGGGATCTCCGTTATGAAAATGAATATATCACTTTTGGAATAAGTGGTTTTACAGCTAACGGCAGGAACCCACTGACAGATGAAGGGCTTTCTTCAATTGCGCCCGACAGCATGACAGTTCGTTTGACGGGTAAATTCCAGGATATCGGTTTAAGAGTCGGCACCCGCATCACTATAACGGCCGCACAGACTGATGTACCTGATGAAAGTGTTACCACGCAAGGCTATCAGTCAGTTGATATTTTTGCAAGATGGTCACCTTTGGGGGGTGTTTTGCAGAATACTGTTTTTAGTTTTGCGCTCGATAATGTGCTGAATGAGGATTATTCGATCCATCCAACCGTTATTCATCAACCGGGCCGCCGTTTTAAACTCAATATATCGCAGCAGTTTTAAAAGAAAGGGAATGATATGATTGATGACGTAAATCTGCCCTCTAAAGAACCGATACAAGAACAGATCAATGCTACCGGCAGATGTGACAGCAGCAAACTGCTTCAGGGACGAAATGAGATCATTATAGTCCACGGGGATGTCGAGTATCGTCTGCGAAAAACATCGCAAAATAAACTGATATTAACAAAGTAGATATTAAGGAACCAATCAGAACATTAGTTAAGCCAGCCAGCGCATTAGAAATATATTTTGCGAGCCAGCCGACAAAACTCTGAAATTTTACAAAGGAGAATATTATGAAAATGGCACTGGCAAGTGATGAAAAATCCTATATGCAGGATTTAAAAGAAAAATGGCAATTATTTAAACAAGAAAACCCAAAAGTCCGTATCCGCAATGCGGCTGAAGCACTGGGTGTAAGCGAAGCAGAACTGGTTGCAACCGGTATTGGTGAAACGGCGGTTAGGCTTAAGGCGGAGTGGGGGAAAATTATTAAAAGACTTCCAAAATTGGGTGAAATTCTCTGCATTACGAGAAATGACGATGCGGTACATGAGAAAAATGGAAAATTCGGTGCTGTTTCAGTCAGTCCTGGACATGCTCTGGTTGTTAACCGTGAAATTGATTTACGAATTTTCTTCAGCCATTGGCATTTTGGGTTTGCGGTGACAGAAAATACAGAGCGAGGAGAACGAAAAAGTCTGCAGTTTTTTGATCTTTCCGGGGCGTCCGTTCATAAAGTCTATTTAACCGATGGCAGTAATTTTGAAGCTTATTATGAATTGGTCAGTCAGTTCAGAGCGGATAATCAGTATACAGAAATCAAAACAACCGCTCATGCGCCACTCCCTGTTGAAGTTCCGGATGAAAAAATTGAAGCGGATAGAATGAGAAAACATTGGCTTGCTTTACAGGATACCCATGATTTTATTCAGATTTTGCGGGATTTTGGAGTATCAAGAGTGCAGGCTTTAAGGCTTGCAGGAACGGATCTTGCTTTTGAAGTATCGAAAGGCGCCTTCAGATATGCCTTGGAAAAAGCATCGCATACAGGTCTTCCCATCATGATTTTTGTCGGTAATAAAGGATGTATACAAATACATACAGGCCCGGTTAAAAGAATTGTTGATTCAGGGGACTGGCTCAATATTCTTGACCCCCGATTTGATCTTCATGTGAGGGAAAGTCAGATAGATAAAGCATGGGTCGTGCGCAAACCGACCAATGACGGCATTGTCACTTCGCTTGAGCTCTTTGATAAAAATAACAATCAGATACTTACCATGTTTGGGGAGCGAAAACCGGGTCAGCCGGAATTGAAAGACTGGACTGCGCTGTGTGCGGACCTTCCAAAATGAAACATCTGATTTATCCGGTTATATTTCTGCTTTTTAATGCACAGATTGTGCTGGCACAGGAACAGAACTGCCAAACTGCGGGACAAAGGGTAATCGCGCTTGGTGGTGCTGTTACGGAAATGATCTATGCCCTTGGTGAGGAAAGGAGGCTTGTTGGTGTTGATGTCACGTCAACTTATCCTGCTTCAGCTTTTAAGCTGCCGAAAGTCGGTTATTACAGGTCGGTTAGCGCTGAAGGCCTGCTTTCTTTAGGGCCGGACCTTATAATCGCTGACCCTGATGCAGGACCACCGGAGGTTTTTGATCAGCTTAAGGCTGTAGGCTTATGTATTCAAATCATTGGTAAAGGCGGCAGTGCAGATGCGGTATTAGAGAGGGTTACACAAATTGCCAAAATATTAAATGTGAATGAGAAAGGCAATGCACTCAGAAAAAAGCTTTCAGATGAATTTGCAGAAGCAATGGCTCAACCTTTGAACAATGCTTCTGAAAAGCCCCGTGTTCTTTTTTTACTGTCGGTAAAGGACGGCACACCGGTAGCGGCTGGCACTGATACTGATGCAAATGCAATTATTCATCTGGCCGGCGGAGTAAACGCAGTTGATGGCTTTAGTGGCTATAAGCCACTTTCCTCTGAAGTAGCAGTGGCGTCAAAAGCGGATTTTATCCTTATGATGTCACATGTGGTCGAAAGTTCCGGCGGTGCCCCATCAATATTGAATTTACCGCAAATAAGTCTGACTCCGGCAGGCAGACTGGGAAATTTTATTTCGATGGACGGACTATTACTGCTCGGTTTTGGGCCCCGTACGCCCGACGCAATTAAGTCACTCAGTAACCAAATCAATAAGTAAGAGTTATTCGGGCTTTGTAATAATATGTACTCAGATATATTGACCAGATTGCATTATAAAAAACCTAACCTCATTGTCTTACTTTGTATTGGTTTAATGATTGCTGTTGTCGCTAATATTTTGATTGGCGGGTATAGCCTGCCATTAGATAAAATTTTGGCTATCCTGCTGGCAAAAATTGGGCTTACGACCTCAATCGATTTCGCTCAGCATGAAGCTGGAATATTGCTTTCAATCAGATTACCGAGACTGGTGCTGGGTATTTTTGTTGGTGCGGCTTTGGGGATTTCCGGGGCTGTGCTTCAGGCACTTTTTAGAAATCCACTGGCGGAGCCAGGTCTGATTGGGGTTTCAAGCGGGGCAGCCTTATTTGCCGTTGGCTATATCGTAATGGGGGCTGGCTTTGCGGTTTCCTTTATGTTGCCTCTTATAGCCTTTATTGGTGGGATCTGCGCCACATTGCTTATCTATGCCCTTTCAAGAAATGCGGTGGGTGATAAGGTGGGGAGTATGTTGCTGATTGGGATAGCCATAAATGCTATTTCTCTGGCCGGGATCGGCTTTTTTCAGTTTATCAGTGATGATACACAGTTAAGGCTAGTTACATTCTGGATGATGGGTGGTTTGGGAAGTGCGACCTGGAAGTCCATTCTGCCGACACTTCTTTTTATAATGATAGGCTTATTTGCCTTATTGCGGTGCGCGGTTCCGTTAAATGCTTATTTGCTTGGGGTGGCGGAAGCGGGTCATCTTGGGATTGATACAAAAAAACTGACCAAAATAATTATTCTTTGCGTTGCATTGATCGTTGGTTCGGCGGTTGCCGTTTCCGGAATTATTAGTTTTGTCGGTCTTATTGTGCCACATGTTGTAAGGCAGTTTTCCGGCCCTGACCACAGGATTGTCATTCCTGCCTCTGCTTTGCTTGGGGCGATATTTACACTA
>Ga0116152_10005013_pt1 | contig 10368 bp, 8 predicted proteins | sample AD_UKC119_MetaG_FD_89894 | JGI IMG/M metagenome (GOLD analysis project Ga0116152, IMG submission 89894) | Active sludge microbial communities of municipal wastewater-treating anaerobic digesters from Hong Kong - AD_UKC119_MetaG | ecosystem: Engineered > Bioreactor > Anaerobic > Digestate...
ATTCCATATAAATCGTTTATTGTATGCTGAACTACTTGTCCGTATCCGGTATGTTTAATTTGACTCCAATAAGGTTGAATAATTTTCCATTTCTCAATTGGAAGGATTTCCCGGGATGAAATAAGTTCTGTTTCTCGTTGTGTCATTCCTGACGATACGAAGTCAAATTTCGTGTACAATCCCAAAATATTAGTCCAATCATCGCACTGAATAAACGGTTTTACACAACTCAATCTTTCAGATTCATCAATTAGATGTTCATGCGTATCAATCAGCTGTATCTGATCTACATGGTCGTTAATTATTCCAGATTCTTTATTCATTCAATTTTTCAAATGTAAAATTCAAGCCATTATATACATCGACATAGGGTACATGATGCTCATTTTCCAATAAATCAATTTTCCATTTTAAATTTTCCGGAGACTTTTCTTTTAGCAAGGACTCAAACTGTGGCATTGGTTTTAGTACGTTTTGATAATCAAGTCCTCCGTAAATTACATATAAAGTTTTATCAAGACTGTGGATATTATCAAAGAAATCAATGGTTTCTTTTAGTACATAATTATCACTCCAACCTAGCATTGGACTACTTAAAATGTATGATTTAAATAAATCGGGTTCTTTTACCATAACATGACATGCAAACATGGCGCTATTTGAAAATCCGGCCAGGATACGAAGGGAATCAGCTCTGTATTTCGACTCTATAAAAGGAATAACTTCTTTACCGATTGATTCTAAAAACCTGTCTGCACCTCCTGATGTTGGTCTTCGGGTAAGTTTAAAAGGGAAAACTTCATTCCAACTATCTTTATTACTAATTCCTACAACGATAAATTCAGGGATTCCGTTTTGCCCTTCCACATGCCAGGCTGCTGACTTTGCACGAAAATAATTTGACTCAGGAAATAATACATATAAAACGGGATATTCCTTTTTTGTATCCGTATAGTCCATGGGTAAACTTATGTACAGTTTTCTGCTTTCTCCATAAAGCCCGGAATTATATGAAACAATTTGTGTTATAGGAATCTCATTAATCGGTTGAGAAAATAATGACCCCTGAATACTTAAAAGTACTACTACAAAAACGACTAGTTTATTTGTCATTTTATTTAATTTAGAATGAATGATCATATGTTTTGTAAACCAGTCACTTAGTACGGTTTGGTGGTTCATTCTTTATGTAAACTTTATTTAATCGTATTTCCGGTACGGTCTTCAATCACTACCAGCCGGTATTTGTGGCCATCCATCACAACGCGGTGGGTATCAATGTGGAGGTGTTTGGTTTTTACCTTGTTGTTAATTTCAAAATCGCGGATCAGTTCCATTTCCGACATGTTCGAGCCCGAAAGCAGGTCGCGCAGCTGGCAATGCTTGCAAAAACCATTGCCGTTGGGTGTAAACTTGTCGCGCTGGGTGCAACCCATGATTTCGCAGAACTCATGATCGATAATATCGCCTTTGTCGCTTTTGGTAAGCGCCTGGAACGACTCGTTGTAATATTTTACTTTAAAGTCGTGGTCGGTGAGGAAAATGGCGTGCGGGTGGTGTTCTATCAGTTGATTAACAAGGTCGTTGGCCTCTTCAACTCTGCAGAATTCTAATCTCATGGCGCTCATTTTTAATAGGTTATTATTTTTATGGCTCGTTTATTCTCTCGTTAAATTGAATATATTGAAAGTAGGAATATTTCACGACAAATTCAATCAAACATGCTCAAGAAGCTAAAAAAGCAGGAAGTTGGAAGCACGAAGACAGAAGAAAGAAGTTTCAATAATCAATGACCAATAACCAATAACCGTTGGCCGGTGACCGAACACTAATATTCAAAGTTCAAAAATCCAAGAACCTATTTCAACCTGCAGCCTGCAACTTGTAACCTGCAACTACTTATCTACCGATCCAAAGACCCGTTTCAGCAGGCTGGTAACACGGGCCGCAGGATCTTCGCGAATCAGTTTTTCTTCGTCAGCAATTTTCAGGAATAAGCCGTCCAGCGCTTTTTGTGTAAGGTAATCTTCCAGTTCGGTATTCACCGGCTTCAGCCCGGCAAATTTCCCTGCCACGCTGTTGGCTATGGTGTTCCATTTTCCGGTAAGTGTATCCCAGCTTTCTTTGGTAGAGATACCACCTACCAGTTCCTTTTCCACCGAACTTTTTATTTTGGGTTGATACAAGGCAAATAACTGATCGTAAGTAGTTTTGTGCAGGTACTGTGTAGCTGCGTCGTCCTGACCTTTTAAAATATTAACAGCATCAGAAATGGTCATGCTTTTAATACTGTTCACAAAAATCGGTGCGGCTTCTTTGGCAGCATCTTCGGCAGCCCGGTTGATGCGAAGTAAAGCATCTTCGACCAGTTTATCGCCGCCGGGGATTTTGCTCAGGTTGTTTACGATCATATCCGCTTCAGGTGGAAGCATAATTTTTACCAGCTGGTCTTTATAATACCCATCGGTTTGACCCAGCACGGCGGCCGACTTATTGGCTCCGGTGATCAGGGCTTCCTTAAGTCCGGCTACGATTTCGTTCTGTGTCAGCGGTGCATTCGAATCAAGTGTTTGCTGTGCCAGTTGTGTTAGTTCAGCACATCCTGTTAACAGGACTACCAATAGGACGAAGGTCATTTTTCTGAGCATGGTGTTTCAGTTTTATTTTTTGAATAATCGTGTTATTAAGTCTTCGCGACCTTTTGACCGAAGGTCGTTGATGATCTTGTTTTTGAATTCATTTTTATACCAAAAAAAGAATTGGCGCTGCTTTTCCTTGGCGCTGCGGTTTTTGGCGGTGTAAATTTCTTCCATTGTGTACGGATGGTACCCCGAATAATAAACCACGGTTGCCAGTGTCATGGGTGTGGGTGTAAAATCCTGCACCTGTTCCAGTCTGAAATTCATGTCCTTGGTTTGAATAGCCAGGTTGGCCATGTCTTCCGACTTACTTCCCGGGTGGCTCGAAATAAAGTAGGGAATTAGTTGCTGGTTCAGATTTTCTTCCTTGTTTATTTTGATGAATTCGCGGTTGAGTTCCTCAAATAGTTTGAAAGAAGGTTTCCGCATAAATTTCAACACCTCGTCTGACGAATGTTCAGGTGCTACTTTCAATCTTCCTGAAACATGATGTTTGATCACTTCACGCAGGTATTCGCGGTTGGCCTTGTTCGCTTCTTCATTTCCGGTTTTTTCCAGTATCATATCGTAACGAATTCCACTACCAATAAACGCTTTCTTTACCTTCGGATTCTCACGCACTTTCCGGTACAGGTCGAGCATCGGCTGGTGGTTGGTATCCAGGTTCTTGCAGATAGTTGGGAAAATACACGATGGTCGTTTGCATTTTTTACAAATCTCTTCATGAATGCCCTTCATTTTGTACATGTTGGCTGAGGGACCCCCGAGATCAGAAATATAGCCTTTAAAATCGGGCATTTGTGTAACCTGTTCTACTTCCTTCAAAATGGATTTCTCGGAACGGCTGGCAATAAATTTCCCCTGGTGCGCCGAAATGGTGCAAAAAGTGCAGCCCCCAAAACAACCACGGTGGATGTTGATGGAGTGCCGAATCATTTCGTAAGCCGGAATGGTTTCCTTATTTTGGTAACGCGGATGAGGCATTCGTGTATAGGGCAGGTCGTATATTTTGTCAATTTCGTTTTCCTTAAAAGTGGGCCACGGTGGATTAACCACAATCTTTTTGTTACCAATCCGCTGTACCAGCTTTTTTGCCTCCATTTTGTTCGATTCTTCCTCGATGTGCATGAAGTTGCGGGCGTATTCCTTTTTCTCCTGCAGGCAGGTTTCGTGTGAAGCCAGTTCCAGTTCGTCCCAGGTTTTCTTGGTCGCATACTCTTCGTCGGCACCAACCAGGAAAACGGTTTGCGGGATGCTGGTCAGGCTGTTAACCGGGATGCCGCGTTGCACTAGCCGGGCAAACTCGGTGATCGATTTTTCACCCATACCGTAAAAAAGCAGGTCGGCCTGTGAATCCACCAAAATCGAAGGCATGAGTTTATCCGACCAGTAATCGTAATGGGTCACTCTTCGTAGCGATGCTTCAATTCCACCAATAACCAGTGGAACATCTGGATACAACTTTTTCAGAATCTGTGAATAAACAATGGTTGCATAATCAGGTCGTGCACCGGCTCTTCCTCCCGGAGTGTAAGCATCGTCGTGGCGTTTGCGTTTACCGGCAGTGTAATGGTTCACCATCGAATCCATGTTGCCTGCGGTTACAGCAAAAAACAATCGGGGTTTCCCCAGCTTTTTAAAGTCACGCAGGTCATCAGTCCAGTTGGGTTGCGGAACAATGGCAACACGCAAACCTTCGTATTCGAGCACGCGACCAATGACGGCAGCTCCAAATGAGGGATGATCGATATAAGCATCTCCTGTAAACAGGATCACGTCGATCTCGTCCCATCCCAGTTGCTGAACTTCTTTTTTCGATGTGGGGAGCCAGAGGCTGCTATCTAGTTTGTTTTCCAATTGGTTCTATTTTCTGATACTATAACAATTACGGTGCAAATATGATCAAAAAAAAGGAGCTAAACCTATTATATTCCTGTATTTCTGATAAATAAAGGAGAGAAATCAATGCGTCTCAAAAATGCCGGGTTAACGGATGAAAATTCAAAAAACGTTTTATTTTTGTACCGATCAGGAAACAGTTATTTCCTAAGTGAACAGTAATAATGGAATTACTCAATCCAAGAGATCTTTTTAAAGATCGACCAGCCTTTCTATCCAGTGGCGATTATTTCGCCAAATTTCTCATGTATATTTTACGCTTTAAGAAGTTAAATAAACTTTACAGTCAAATTGCTGAAAAAGAAGGCGTTGGTTTTGTGGATGAACTGATTAAAACACTTGAATTCAATATTGAATTTGATGAAAGTCAGCTAAGTAAAATTCCGAAGGAGGGGCCGCTAATTGTTGTAGCGAATCACCCGTTGGGAGGTTTTGACGGATTGCTGCTGATCAAATATATTTCGATGGTACGCAGCGATGTGAAAGTGCTGTCGAGTTTCCTGATTAAAAAGATCGAACCTGTTTCAGAGTTTTTTATTTCGGGAAAGCCGCTCGACGGTGATGAGAATAATCCGGCGGGGCACCGTGAAGCTGTGAGCCACCTGAAAAGCGGAGGTGTACTTTGTCTTTTCCCTGCCATTGATCTGAATACCAAGGACACAATTGACGGAGTTACAGATAAAGTCTGGCAGTTTCCGGTTATGAAGTTCATAAAAAAAGCCCGCGTCCCGGTAGTTCCTGTTTTGTTCCAGGGAACCAATGGCAGGCTGCTTCATTTCATGGCTAAAATTCATCCTTCTTTGAAAAATGCGCGTATGCCTTCGGAGATACTGAGCAAACGGCATAAGAACATTAAAATCAGGATAGGTAGCGCCATTAAAGCAGAAGAGCAAGACCGCTTTCAGGATGTTTACCAGTTTGGACGTTATCTGCGTGCCCGGACATACGGAATGGGCTCGGATATTGAAGTGAAGCGTTTTTTCAATTATACACTAAAACCATCAGCAAAACCTCAACCCATCATCGATCCGGTTCCGAAGGAACAGATACTGAAAGAAATTCATGCAATAAAAGGTGATGGAACCCTATTTAAACTGAAAAATTATATTGCATACTGCGCACATACCAGTCAGATTCCGAATATCCTGAATGAGATTGGGCGTTTGCGCGAGATCACGTTTCGCGAGGTGGGAGAGGGAACCAATAACAGCATCGATATTGATGAATTTGATTTGTATTACCACCAGCTTTTTATTTGGGACGAGGACGAGGACCGCATTGTAGGTGCTTACCGGATGGGAAAAGGAAAAGAAATTTTGTCGCAATACGGCAGGCGCGGATTTTACCTGCAAACGCTTTTCCGGATGGATGAAAAACTCAAGCCTATTCTGGAAGAAAGTATTGAGTTGGGCCGATCGTTTGTTATCCGCGAGTACCAACGGAAACCCATGCCACTGTTCTTGTTGTGGAAAGGTATTTTGTACTTTCTGTTGAAACACCCGGAATACCGCTACCTGATTGGACCAGTGAGTATCAGCAACAATTATTCGAATGTTTCGAAAGACATGATTGTTCGCTTTATCATGCGCAACCATCTGAACTGGCAGATGGCAAGGATGATCCGCCCGCGAAACAGTTATAAGTTCAAAAGCGATAACATGGATCTGAACCTGCTGATGGAGAACATGGATCGCGATATCGACCGCCTCGACAAAACCATTGGCGATCTGGATGAGTTAAATTCAGGCTTGCCCGTTTTGCTCAAAAAATACATTAAACTGAATGCCAAAATTATTGGTTTCAATGTGGATCCGAAATTCAATAACTGCCTCGATGGATTGATTGTACTTGATGTGTACGATGTTCCTAAAAATACGATTGAATCGTTGTCAAAAGAAGCGAATGACGGATCTATTCTTGACCGGTTTTACGGGAACAGGGAATAAAGGAAAGTCGCAGTTCTCATTCTCAGTATACAAGGAACAGCATTCATCGTTGATACTTCGCAATGCGATGTAGCATGGCTGTTATTTGTACATGAAATAAGCTAGTAGCTTGTGCGGCTGGTAGCAAGAAGCTATTCTTCCAGAATATTTTTTACGCGACCTACTTGCCCGTCTTCCAGCATCACTTTAATTCCGTGAGGATGAACAGCTGAGTTGGTCAGAATCTTTTTAACCACACCTTCGGTGAGTTCGCCGCTTTGCTGGTCCTTCTTCAGGACGATTTCCACCAGCATACCGGGCTTAATATTTTTTCGTTGTTTTCCGTCTAACTTCATGCGTACATTTTTTCGCGCAGTTCGTGAATGCGCTCGTCAGTAATGTAATCGTCATAGTTCATCAGTTTATCGATGATCCCTTTTGGTGTGAGCTCTATCACACGGTCGCAAACCGATGAAATAAAAGTGTGGTCGTGCGACGACATAAAGATATTTCCGGGATAGGTAATCAAATTATTATTGAATGCCTGAATCGATTCCAGATCGAGGTGGTTGGTTGGTGTGTCCAGAATCAGTGCATTGGCTTCCTGTAATTGCATTCTGGCGATCATACAACGCATCTTTTCTCCACCTGAAAGTACATTTACTTTCTTGTAAATTTCTTCGCCGGCAAACAACATTCGTCCGAGGTACTGGCGAACGAATATTTCGGTTGTATCGTTGGTGAACTGGCAAAACCAGTCGAACAGTGACTTATCGCTCTGGAAAAATCCTGAATTATCAAGAGGCAGATAAGCAGTAGTAATGGTTTGCCCCCACTGGTAGGTTCCCGAGTCGGCTTTGCGGTTTCCGTTAATAATCTCGAACAATGCAGTCATAGCACGATGATCACGAGAAAGGAAGATGATCTTTTCTCCTTTTTCGGCTGTAAAAGTAACATCCTTAAAAAGGGTAACTCCATCAATACTTGCACTGAGGTTTTCCACATCCAGAATACGGTCGCCGGCTTCACGTTCGGGTCTGAAAATGATCCCCGGGTATTTTCTGGTTGAAGGCTGAATATCATCGATATTGAGCTTTTCCAACATTTTTTTACGGCTGGTCGTTTGTTTCGACTTGGCCACGTTGGCACTAAAACGTTGGATAAATTCCTGCAGTTCCTTTTTCTTTTCTTCTGCTTTCTTGTTCTGGGCAGCTTGTTGTCTCAATGCCAACTGGCTACTTTCGTACCAGAAGCTGTAGTTTCCGGCAAACATTTTTATCTGGCCGTAATCGATATCAATGGTTTGTGTACTTACTGCGTCGAGGAAGTGACGGTCGTGCGAAACAACCAGTACCGTGTTTTCGTAATTAGCGAGGTAGTTTTCCAGCCAAACCACTGTTTCCAGGTCGAGGTCGTTGGTTGGCTCATCGAGTAAAAGGTTGTCAGGGTTACCAAATAAAGCCTGTGCAAGCAACACGCGCACTTTTTCGTTCCCACTCATATCTTTCATCAGCGTATAATGGAATTCCTCTTTAACACCGAGGTTACTCAAAAGTGTAGCCGCATCATTTTCGGCGTTCCAGCCACCCATATCACCAAATTTCTCTTCCAATTCGGCTGCTTTCATGCCATCTTCTTCCGAGAAATCGGGTTTGTTGTACAGCTCGTTTTTTTCTTGCATCAGGTCCCACAATTCGGAATAACCTTTCATCACGGTGTCGAGTACGGTAAAATCGTCAAAAGCAAAGTGATCCTGACGAAGAACCGATAAACGCTCACCCGGGCCAAGTGTAATACTGCCACTTGTAGCGTCGATATCACGTGAGATTGTCTTTAAAAAAGTAGATTTCCCGGCGCCATTGGCACCGATTACACCATAACAGTTTCCAGGTGTAAACTTTAGATTTACATCCTGAAACAAAACCCGTTTTCCAAACTGAATGCTTAAATTCGATACTGTAATCATTTCCTAAATATTTTCCATTTTACCCTTCGTAAAGGGCGCGCAAACCTACGGAATTAATTCAGGATTAATAACAAAAAAACTACGACTTCGTTTAAGCGAAACCTAAACTTAATACAGGGTTGATGTTGATTTAAAATGTTGTTTACCAGTAAAATAATATTCATCTGAAGAACTTGATCGCTTTCATGAGTTCACTTGTTAAGGGCTAAAGCCCAATTTTGATGTGGTTTTGTTTAACCCCAGGCTTAAGCCTAGGGTTAGCGGAGATAATTATTATGCAAGGACTTTAGTCCTGAATAACAATTGTCTGTTGATGTTTATAATAATATTACAGAATCCTCTTTAGCAAACCGAAGTATTTGAAAGGGACATATTTAAAAGGCAAATCGATCCAGGCTGGGGTAGTCACTACCGAGCGTTGGTTGCTGAACGCCAGGAAACTTTGCTTGCCATGATATTTGCCTGTTCCGCTGTTACCAACACCGCCAAATGGCAGGTTGTGATTGGCAATGTGTAAAAGTGTATCGTTGATACAGGCTCCTCCCGAAGTTGTTTGGCGAAGAATCTCTTTTGCTTTCTTATTTTTTCCAAAATAATAGAATGCCAGTGGTTCTTCATTTGAATTAATATAATCCACAGCCTCGTCGATTTGCTTGAAAGTGAGAGTCGGTAAAATCGGGCCAAAAATTTCTTCCTGCATCACCGGGTGGTCTGGTTTTACATTATCGAGGATGGTTGGGGAAATGAATCTTTCCTCATCGATCACTTCACCACCCGAATGAACAGTGCCACTACCCATTAAGGTTTTGAGTCTGTTCATCGCACGTTCGCTCACTATTCGCGGGAAAAAACGACTTTCGCGAATATTCTCTCCGTACATTTCCCGGATATTGGCGGCAATTTTATCTAGCAACTCTTGTTTTATGCTTTCATGTACCAGCAGGTAATCAGGCGCGATACAGGTTTGCCCTGCATTGATCATTTTTCCCCAGGCTATTCGTTTGGCAGCTTTGGTGAGGTTTGCCCCCGCATCTACAATACACGGACTTTTGCCACCAAGCTCAAGAATCACCGGGGTGAGGTGTTCGGCAGCGGCTTTCATAACAATCTTCCCAAGCATCGGACTGCCGGTGAAAAAGATAAGATCGTAGCGTTGTTTGAAAAGCAGGGCATTGGTTTCACGTCTTCCCTGAACCACTGAAACATAAGCCGGATCGAAAGTTTCTGCAACCAACTCTTCCATTACTTTGGCAATAGCCGGTGCGTCGGGAGAAGGTTTCAGCAGGGTACAACCACCTGCTGATATCGAGCCAACCAGCGGCGCCATCAACAACTGGAAAGGATAATTCCAGGGAGCAACCACCAGCGAAACTCCCAGCGGCTCGTATATAATTTTGCTCGATGAAGGTAATAGCGGAAGCGAGGTAAAAACTTTTTGTGGCCTTGCCCAGTATCTCAGATTTTTCAGGTGCATGTCTATTTCCTGCAATACAATGCTCACTTCAGTAATAAAGGTTTCTTCAGGTGATTTATGCAGATCGGCCCATAAAGCATCTTCAATTTTTTTCTGATTTTTCAGAATTGCTTTTTTGAAATTGCGGAGTTGTCCGAGCCTGAATTTTACATCTTTGGTTTTATGCGTAGTGTAATAAGCTCTCAGTTTCTCCAATTGTTCAACGATCACTGCTTCACTGGTGTCTTTCATACTAATTTATTTTTTGTGTCCGGTAAAATGTTCCATGGTTTTGTAAATGCCTAAAAAGTCGCCCGCAAACCAGTCGAAAACTCCGAGTGGCATAATTGCCTGTCCCAGTCGGGTAACCCGGTACATATATCCTGGAATTGTTATTAGCTTTTTGTTCTTTTCTATGGCTCGTAAAATGGTTTTTGCTGCCCGTTCAGGCTTAAGTATCGGAAGTTTGGAATGCACTCCGTCGAA
>Ga0116152_10005014_pt1 | contig 10367 bp, 10 predicted proteins | sample AD_UKC119_MetaG_FD_89894 | JGI IMG/M metagenome (GOLD analysis project Ga0116152, IMG submission 89894) | Active sludge microbial communities of municipal wastewater-treating anaerobic digesters from Hong Kong - AD_UKC119_MetaG | ecosystem: Engineered > Bioreactor > Anaerobic > Digestate...
GGGTATATTTTTTGTCGACGAGGCTCTTCCTTCAAAAATTATATCATATTGCTGGACTAATTCTTTTCCTCTTGGAAACACACAACTTAACGCAAATGAATTTACCGGAAAAAGCAATCCAGTAAATATTATGATCATTTGTAGAATTTTCATTTTAAGTACCCCAATGCATATAATATTGACAAAAAATACAGTAAAATAGTTAATAACACCTATAAGCCACTCCAATGTCCGCTATGGGTCGGAAGCAGTCATTCAGCTTATGGCATATTTGTTTTCTCATTTTTCAATGTTGTTATCATTTCTATGGGGCTGGAACATGCCCCCTTAACAATCATTGAACCATCTCTGCCTGTAATAGTGGGGAGGGCTGGCTATCACCGCCAGGCTTTCCGGTCCTAATCAGCAAACGTGAAAAGCTCAAATTTCACTGTATTTCTATTTTATTTATTTATTTAGTGTTACAGTGTTGAACGTAACAAAGGGAAATTGGGTTGAATTATTTATCTGAATTACAGCGGCGAAATGTTTTTAAAGTTGCGATAGCTTATTTAATGATGGGTTGGCTCATTTTGCAGTTTGTAGACGTCATCAACCCTATACTTGAGTTGCCGGATTGGTTTGGCAAGGTTGTTTTGGTTCTGCTGGTTATTATTTTTCCGATAACGCTTATGATGACCTGGGCTTTTGAGTTAACGCCGGAAGGGATCAAAAAAACCAAGGAGATAGATAAAGAAGTTTCAATTCTTAAATCCACCGGGCAAAAAATTAATTACCTTATCATCGGCTTTCTCGTTTTAGTGATTGGCGTCCAGTTCTGGAGCAATTCACCCAGTAGCGATATGGACCTGATTGTTACTGAAAATTCTATTGCTGTATTACCCTTCGTTAATATGTCGGGAAATGATAATGACCAATATTTCTCCGATGGGTTGTCGGAAGAACTTTTAACTGTTTTGTCGAAAATTCCAGAGCTTAAAGTATCCGGGCGGACCTCGTCCTTTTCTTTTAGAGGCCAAAATCAGGATTTAAAGGCAATCGGTGAAACATTGGGGGTAAATCATATTTTAGAGGGCTCTGTCCGCAAACAGGGTGAGAAAGTCAGAATTTCGGTACAGTTAATCAGAACCAGTGACGGGTTTAATGTCTGGTCAGAAACATTTGACAGATTATTAAAGGATATTTTTGTAGTTCAGGAGGATATCGCAAATGCTATTTCCGATAATCTTGCCATAGAACTGGACCTTGCCGTTACGCCTACGCTCATTTCCAACCGCACAGAAAATATGAAAGTTTACGACCTTTATCTTGAGAGTAAGATGTTGATGTCAAGAAGAGGCGTTGAAAATTTGAGTAAAGCCCTTACCTTGCTTAATCAAGCCACAAAACTCGAGCCGGAGTATGCGACAGCCTGGGGATTACTGGCTCAGGCCCATACACTTGCCTATTACTACCATGATATTGAGAGCACTTTAACAGGAATGTATTTAGGTGAAGAAGCGGCGCGACGGGCGTTAGATATTGATTCAACCTCCAGCCTGGCTCATGGCGCTTTAGGGGATATTTTAAAAGATAAGTATCATTGGAAAGAGGCGGAGGAACAGTATCTTTTAGCACTGCAATTTGACCCTAAAAATACTGAAGCACGCTCTCAATATAGCCAATTGTTACTGCGCACCGGTAAATTTTCAGAAGCCCTGCCTTATACGGAAACATCTGTGATTTTAGATCCGCTTGGCACTATTTATAATCTGGCTTCAGGGACAGTGCTTCACAGTTTAAACCGGACTGAGGAAGGGTTATATTACTTTGATAAAAGTATAGAGATTGCGGGCGATAGTTCATTTTTTCCTTATGGTGTGCGATTAATCGCGGGGATAAAAGAAGACGAAATTGAAAAAACACAAGGGTATTTAACACGGCTTATTATCCATAATAAAACAAACGAACCAATGTTTTTCAATTCAGATTTGGTGAACGCTATGGCCGATAGCGAGACTTTAAATGCTTACCTTATAAAAATAGTCGGATATTATGATAAAAACCCGCAAGAGGTAAATGCGGATAATATTTTTGCAGGTATTGTTTATGCTGCTTTGGCGGCAAAAATTAACAACTATGATTTAGCCCTGAATTTTCTGGAGAAGGAAGCAGGACTGAATATCGAAAATGTAAATCATGATGCCCTGGCAAATCATTGGTCACCTGTATTTGCCCCTATTCAAAACAGCCCCAGATTTAAGCAGATCAGAACCAGATATGGCATGCCTTCCTATTGGCGGACAAATGGATGGCCTGATTATTGCCAACCGGTTTCTAATCAGGATTTTGAATGCCTAATGGAAGAGATTTAAATTCAGCGACCCGGCACACTCAGATAGTGGAAATAAAAGCCCCACTAACAAATTTGTCGTCGGCTTAGATGACCCCAAACTCACGACCAGATTTTCCGCCCTGATCCCCGGCAAGTGCATAATATCGCTTGGTAAAAAAATCGGTTTCGGGTTAAATAGAATGGACATCGGTTTTGAGGGGTTCAGAAGGACATGACAACTGCATTCAAAAACACAAACTCTTTTTTAAATGATAACGTGCCGCCCATGGGCATTTATGAAACGCTTTATGCGTTTAAGGATGCCTTCGGCGCATTCATGGGAACCGAAGGCACACACCCGTGGTCACAGGGCTTTCCGCTCACCACACCGCTGGAAAAGTTCAATGGCCCATCCCTTCCCTCTTCGGTCGATGTGACGTGGGAAGACCGGTTTTATCCCAAAGCCTGGGGTCATCCGCTGCTTCGGGAAGCCATTGTCAATTATTACAATACTTATTACGGCTCAAACATTACCCCGGATAATGTGATGGTTTTTGCCGGTGGGCGCCCGGGCATCTATACCGTTCTGGCGTTCCTGAAAAAGGATATCCAGGTCCGCATTGGCAATGTCGAATGGCCGGCCTATCTTGATATCCTGACCCAGACCAAGGCTGACTGGAAAACGGTTACTATGACGCCGGAGAATAATTTTCATCCGACCAATGCGGAATATTTTGACCGCACGGGCCTCAATCACAAAACAATGCTTTTTCCGGTCATTTCAAACCCCAGCAACCCGACCGGGCATGCGCGGGCCGGCGCAGAACTGGAAGACCTCATGCACATGGCGGAAAGCCCGCGGAACGGGATATTGCTTGATGAAGCTTATGAAATGTTCCATTCCCCGTCAGTCAGCGGCTTGCAGTATGTCAAGGACCTTGATAATTCCAATATATTTCTTTCAGGGGCCTGTACCAAGGGCCTTCAAAGCCCCGGCATTCGTGTCGGCTGGATTATTGCGTCCAAAAAGAATATTGAAACGCTTTCAAATTTCAGCTCCTTCGGTATGGGCGGGGTATCCCACCCCAGCCAAATGTATGCGGTCGAGCTTATGAAGCCGGACCGGGTCGCCAAACAGCGCAAAGCCATAGAAGAACATTATAACTGGCAACGACAAAGATATAAGGAAGCTTTTGAAAAAATGGGTCTGGACGTCTTTACCGGAAATGGTGGCTTTTATCACTGGATCAGGCTCCCCAAAGGCATGAACTGTGATGAATTTAACCGGCGGCTTTATAAACGGGGTGCGGCGATCCTCGCCGGGCGGGACTGCGATATGGGCCGCCCCCACTCCAAGGACCCGGATTACGTCAGCCCCTATATGAATATGTTCAGGTTCAGTTTCGGCCCCCTCCTGCCCGAAACATTTGAAAGCGATATCCAGCTTCTGTCAGACGTGCTGGAAGACTATAGAAAAGATGTAGGAAACAGCTGATAGTAATTCTACGAACAATTCTCTTTCACTTTTAACCAGGCTTTAGTTGCAATTTCAATTGGAACCGTTAACCCAAAAACAGAGTTTATTGCTTCTTCAAAGTCCTGATGATTGTTCAAGCTGCTGCTTTGTACAATCTCATGGCGGGAATTAAGTCGGATAAGATCAAAATTTTCAATTTTCCACATACCATTTTCATCAGTTTTAACACACATGAAGCGGTTTCTGAATGGAGAGTTAGGATAGGTCGAAACGAAATAATTAGACATTTCTATATCAAGCGGCGTTGCCAGCTCTTTCGATATTAGATAAAGACCTACCCATACTCCGGCGATTTCACGCTGTAATAATAAAGTATCATCGGGTTGCAAACTCAAAAGAAACCGAGCACCCGCCTGCTCATAAATTTTATCTGCAACCAGTTTCATGGGTACAGTCAGGCCCGGCCCACCAAAACCTGTGTCCACCAGCCAGTCTTTCCCGTTACATTTAACAATAAGAACCTCGTGGGAAAGTGGTCCCGGATTATTGCGCCGATAAGTAACGCGCGAAAGAAATGAGTGAACCTCGAACCCTGCATAATTCAGAGCCATCTTCATCAGTCCATTCAGTTCAAAGCAGTAACCGCCACGATTCTGTTTTAATAACTTTTCCAGTATTGATCCCACATCCAGTCGGACCCTCTCTCCTGCCAGAGTATCCAGATTTTCAAATGGAATTGCATAGGTGTGCGCTTTCACCAAAGCATTTAGTCCTTCCTCATTTGCTTCAGGCAAAAAAAGTAATCCAATGCGATTGAGATATTCATTTACCGGGAATTCTAAACTGATAGATATATCACGCATGTTCTTGATCATAATTGTTGCCTGATTTTTCTAGTTTAGTAAGCAAGTCTCTCATTAGATCATTCATTTGTCGCCGATCATCCATAGTAAGCAAATTAGCCAGTTTTTTATTATCATTTATTCGGTCTTTCAGAGCTGCCTCAATTATCCTGATCCCTTTAGTTGTCAATGTAATTTGGATGCGACGGGCGTCCTCAGGGTCTGCTTTGCGCTTCACCAGACCGGCATTTAACAGTTGATTGATCATTGCTGTTACTGAGCCTGAAGTAAGCATACTGGCTTGCATTATTTCCTGCGCGTTTAAAGCTTTAGGATGGAGCCGACGTAATACAGCCATTGCTTCAAACTGGGAGCGGGTAATCCCAAACAAATTACAGGTCTGATCCAGCCGTTCCCCCAAAATTCGACTTATTTTTGCAATACGGTAAATATATTGCATTTCCTTCGTTAAATCAGGGAGTGTTGTATCCTGGGATGACCACTCGGAAAAAAATTGATCTATGCTATCACTCATTTAAAATCCTTTAACTATTATCTTGATATAAAGATAAATAAATCTTGATGTCAAGATAATAGATGGAAATAATGTGTTTTTAGAAATCGTTATTACTAAAAACTGCTGCTTATTCTCATAAAATCAAAGCAGACAGAACTCACATCAGTAATTTCACAAAAGCTCCCTAATCCGTTTCTTGAGCGGAGGGAGGATTTCTGCTTCGAACCAGTCATTCTTTCGAAGCCAGATATTATTACGCGGGCTGGGATGGGGCAGCACGACATGATCTGGCCAATATTCCCGCCAGGTACGGACCGTATCGGTCAGTGTTTTTTTGCGCCGGTTCCCAAGATGCCAGTCAATGGCATACTGACCAATCACCAGGGTAAGCTCAACGGACGTCAGTTTTTCCATCAATGACGCGCGCCAGGCATCGGCGCATTCCTTTCTGGGGGGTAAATCACCGCTTTTTCCCGTTCCGGGATAGCAAAAACCCATCGGCACTATATTGATTTTGGAAGTGTCGTAAAAAATATCCTTATCCACGCCCATCCAGTCACGAAGCCGATCGCCGCTTGGATCGTCAAAGGGAATACCGCTTGCATGAACGCGGCGGCCCGGCGCCTGCCCGACAACGAGAATTTTTGCCCCCGCGCCAGCGCGAAGAACCGGTCTTACGCCATCTGGCAATGACTTTTCACAGATTTTACAGGCTCTGATCTCGTTTAGAAAATCGTCCAGTGATAAAGCTGACATCCGCCTGTTCCCCGTTTTTTTACCCGTCTTTTAACAGCCGTTCTTTTTGGCGGTTCCAGTCCCGTTCCTTATCGGAAGCGCGTTTGTCGTGAAGCTTTTTACCCCGGGCAAGCCCAAGAAGAACCTTGGCCCGGTTCTTATCGTTAAAATAAAGTTTTAATGTTACAAGTGTCATACCCTTGCGCTGAACGGCCGCCATCATTTTATTGATCTGCTTACGGTGAAGAAGCAGTTTTCTGACCCGCCGAGCACTGTGGTTAAAGCGGTTTGCCTGTTCATATTCCTTGATATAGGCATTGATCAGAAAAACTTCGCCGTCCTTCACCTCCGCGTAGCTGTCGGTAATATTGCTTTCACCGGCACGAAGCGATTTCACTTCCGATCCGCTTAGTACGACACCGGCTTCAATTTCCTCTTCGATTATATAATTATGCCGTGCCTTACGGTTCAGCGCGATAACCTTATAGGCACTGTTTTTTTTATCATTTGCCATATTATTTTTCCAGCAGCCCTGCTCCTATCATGGCGGCTCTTATTTTTGCTTTTGTCGCATCACTTATTGGCACCAGTGGCAGACGCATATCAGGAAGGCAAAGCCCAAGAAGTGATGCCGCATATTTAACGGGCCCCGGACTGGGTTCGATAAACATAACATCATGAAGCGCTGTAAGTTTGTCTTCAAGCTCAAGTGCTTTTTTGTGATCCCCCGATAATGAAGCCTTTTGAAAGTCGGCAACCAGTTTTGGCGCAACATTGGCCGTCACCGAAATGCAGCCGACACCACCATGGGCATTAAAGGCCAGGGCTGTCTGATCCTCGCCGGAAAGCTGAATAAACCCCTTGCCACAGGCGGCACGCTGCAGCGGCACCCGTGCCAGATTGCCCGTCGCGTCCTTAACCCCGATTACATTTTCAAGTTCGCGGTAACATCTTGCCATTGTCTCCACGCTCATATCGACAACACTGCGACCCGGAATATTATAAATAATAATCGGCAGGCTGACAGCGTCATTAATGGCTTTGAAATGCTGAAACATGCCTTCCTGATTTGGTTTATTATAATAGGGCGTAACAATGAGCGCGCCGTCGGCACCCGCCTCTTTCGCGTGCCTTGTCAGGCCAATGGCCTCGCGGGTGGAATTTGATCCACAACCGGCCAGCACCGGTACACGTCCCGCCACTTCATCAATGCAGGCTTCGGTAACGGCCCTGTGTTCCGCGTGATCAAGGGTCGGGGATTCGCCCGTTGTGCCGCATGGAACAACGCCGGTGGACCCCTGCTCTATTTGCCAGCTGACAAATTTTCGATACGTTTCTTCATCGAACTCACGATTTTTAAAGGGTGTGATAAGGGCCGGGATTGATCCGCCAAACATATTAATGCTCCAATTTTCTGTATTTTAACTGCAAAATAAGCCGCATAGGGCAACACTGCAAGCATATATGGTTATAGCGGTGAATTTAAACAAAAAAAAGGCGGGAATAAATTCCCGCCTATTAGTGATACGTTTAAGAATTTATGGGGTAATTCTTAGACGCACGGGACATTAGATATGAATTAGTTACGCATTGCACGTGGCTTATCGCGCATTCTGTCACCACGATCACGACGATCATTCAGGATACCGTCACCATTACGGTCCATACGATCAAACATTTTTTCACCGGCCGCTTTATACTCTTCGGCTGAAATTGTACCATTTTTATCAGCATCCATGCTTTCAAAGCGTTTTTGTAAGCGCTCATCAGCGCGCTTTTCACGGTCCGCTTTGTTTTCTTCTGCCATTTCCTTGCGTTTGGCCATCATCGCTTCACGGTCAGCTTTGGCTTTTGCCTTATATTCATCAAGTGTGATGCCACCACCATTTTTATCTGTTTCAGTAAACCGTTTGTCCATCATTGCCGAAAATTCTGATTTCTCAACAGTACCGTTTTTATTTGTATCCATCATTGACATGCCACGACCTCTTTCTTGAGACATCGCAACGCCTGTGAAGGTTAGGGCCAGCACACCGGTAATTATATAAATAGATTTAGTCATTTTAATCTCCAAAAATTTTATCCCATTCCCACAAGTCATGTACTCATAATACGCAGCAGATTTAAAAACCTGACGCTATTTTTTTTAATTGGGATAAAAAGACAATTTTTTGCGATAAAAATAAAATACGGATTGTAAAAACGCCAATGCACAAAACAGGCTCATAACAATATAGGCACCGCCCGCTGCACTTTCATAAACAACCCCGCCTATATAGGTCGCAAGCCCCATACCCAATCCGAGGGGCAGCGAAGAATAAAGGCTTTGAGCCGTTCCACCGCAACCACCATCTATTTTATTGCCCAGATAATGAATGGCGGCAAGATGACTGGCACCAAAGGTAAGACCATGTAAAAGCTGTACAGAGAACAAAACCGGCAGATAAAATGTTGTTGAAAAAATAAACCAGCGCAACATTCCAAAAAATCCAATAACGGCAAAAATAATGAAAACAGGATATTTTTTGATCAGGTTGTTACAAAAGATAAAAAGGAGAATTTCGGCGATTACTCCCGCCCCCCACAACAGACCGATAATATCCTCGCTGATGCCATTTTCCTGCCAGTAAATGCTGCCCATTGAATAATAAACTCCATGGCTCATCTGTAGCAGGCCGACGATGACCAGGAACCAGATAAACTCTCCGCTGCTCAGTAAAAATCTTATGGGGGAAGCTATTTGGTTATTATCCTTAAGGATTTTTTTATTTCCGCGCGGCAGATTATAGGTCGTAATAATCATAAGCAACAAGGTGCCATAAACGATCCAGATGACATCATTTATAGAATTTGATTTTAAAAATAATCCAATTGCGACTGAGCTCGCAATAAATGAAAATGACCCGAATGAGCGGATACGGCCATAATTCAGATTGTGCTTTACCGTCTGGCTTACTGTAATGGTTTCAAGAAGCGGTGTGATCGCAGGCACAAATAAATTTACCAGAAAAGTTGTTAAAAGCAGTGTCCAGAAATTCAAATCAAAAAAATAGAATGTCGAAAATAATGTTCCGCAACACACTGAAATCAGAAGCGGCCGCCAATATTCATCCCTGCGGTCAGCTGCCTGACTGACCAGCGGAACTATAATGATTTTCATAATATACGGAAGCGCGATAATGATGCCGATCTCGCTTGGGGATAATCCTTTGTTTCTGAGCCACATACCCCAGAACGGGGTCATAATACCAAGGTAAAAATAAAGGCTGGTGTAATTGGCCGAAAGCTTTAAAAAAGCAAGGTTATTTATTTTCATAGAGAATATTTTCCAATTCTTCGCTGTCCGCCTTTAAAACCCTTATAATTTCTTCATATAAAAAGCCTGCTCTTGCCATGGAGGCCTGCTCTTTTCTTTCTGTATCCTCTTTAGCTTTTCTGATCCGAAAGGGACCAAACCGTCTTTTTTTTGCATATTTTATAGCGCTGATAAAATTAATCTCTGGTGTTTTTTCTTCTATATCGGTGATCATTTCTGAAATTAATTGTGTTGAAAGTCCTTTGGATTTCAGTTTCTTTTTCGCAATATTTAGTGAATTTCCCGAATTCAGATAGGAATTTATTTTTGCTTCCCCGTAAAGCTGGTCATTCACCAACCCTAGTGCGACACATTTTTTAATTGTATCCAACACCCATATTCGGGCTTCTCTCCTTAAATCCTCTGGATTATCACTATTAACCAGTTGTCGATCAATTTTTCTATTCAGAATAAATTTTAAATTCGCTTCCGTTGTTGCATATCTTTCAAGGTAGCGATAGGCTGCTTTCTGAATATAGTCTTTAGTTATCTTAATTTTTTTATTTTTTTTGTTCATTTGCAGAGATTAACCATTTCCAATGACCGAGCATAGACCCTTATCACATTATTTATATTTATTATTCCTTTCCAGCGTTTGGGGTATGTCATTTTTATTTTTAAAAATGATTGCGCCCACCGTCCCTCCGATAACTATTGCTGCATCGCGCATTTCTGTTGGTGCTCTGATTATCGCCATTTATATTTTCTCAAAAGGTGAAAAACTACCCAACCACAGTTCAATCTGGATAAAAGGATCTATTATTGGCCTGATAGGAACAGGGGTCCCTTTTGTACTTATTAGCTGGGCGATGCTTTACATAAATGCCGGGACTGGCGCCATATGTATGTCCGTAATCCCGCTTATGGTGTTCGTTATGGCCCATTTCAACGATGAAAAAATGAACCTGCTGGGATTTGTCGGCATCATCAGTGGAATTTGCGGAATATTGGTGCTCTTCTACGATTCACTTTTTATAAGCAGTGACCATGGCAATCTTGCATTTTATGCCCTTATTGCAATGATGGTGGCTTCATTCGGCTATGCTCTCGCCAACATCCTCATTCGAAGATATGTTAAAACAGATCCTATTCGTACATCATTTGTCATGCTGACGACAACATCAGTA